>WNGE01006844.1_pt1 | contig 19491 bp, 23 predicted proteins | sample 5400651 | NCBI WGS metagenome assembly WNGE01 (sample SAMN13153370, study PRJNA577476) | soil metagenome | isolation source: 60 cm soil or saprolite under grassland replicate 2 | place: USA:California | collected 2016-06-15
AGCCGACGTCGCTGCCGGCGGGATACGTACCGGCCGCGAGGACGACGGTCACCGCGGCGGCGTCCGAGACCGTCAGGTCCACGTGTGCGAGGTCGCCGGCAGCCGCCGCGATCAGCGCGCCGAGCAGATCCCCTTCGAGGCGCGGCAGAAGTGATTGCGTCTCGGGATCTCCGAAGCGGCAGTTGAACTCGAGTACACGCGGCCCGTTGTCTGTGAGCATGACGCCGGCGAAGAGGACGCCGACGAACGGGGTTCCGCGTGCAGCGAGCTCGTCGAGCACCGGACGGTGGATCGTGTCGAGCAGCTCCTCTACCTCCGCCGAGCCGAACCCGGGAACCGGCGAATAGGAGCCCATTCCGCCCGTGTTGGGCCCGGCGTCGCCCTCCTCGGCTCGTTTGAAGTCCTGCACGGCCGGCAGAGCGAGCGCGCTGGCACCGTCGCAAAGGGCGAAGACCGAGATCTCCTCGCCTTCGAGCAGCTCCTCGATCACGATCGCGTCGCCGAATGCCGTGGCCGCACGCAGCGCAGCGTCCAGCTCGTCCTGGTCGTGGCAGACGAAGACGCCTTTCCCCGCGGCGAGCCCGTCCGCCTTGATCACGCATGGCACCCGTGCGACCGAGAGGGCTTCCGCTGTCGGAACGCCTGCGGCGCGCATCACCTCCTTCGCGAAGGACTTGGAGCCTTCGATGCGTGCGGCGCCTGCGCTCGGGCCGAACACGGCGACACCGAGGTGGCGGAGCTCGTCGGCGACGCCGGCGACGAGCGGAGCCTCGGGTCCGACCACCACTAGGTCCGCCTCGAGCGAGCCGGCGAGGCCGAGCAGCCCTTCCCCGTCCTCGGGCCGAACGGGATGACACGTCCCGAGTCCGGCGATGCCGGGGTTACCCGGGGCAGCATGCAACTCGTCGAGGCCGGCCGCCTGACGGAGCTTCCAGGCGAGCGCGTGCTCGCGCCCGCCCGAGCCGACCAGGAGAACCTTCACACGAGGACTCTAACCAGGGGCTCCGACGGTTTCGAAAGCGCGTCGTGCGGCGAGGGTGCGAGGGCGTGGCTAGCGGTCGCGCGCTCCGTAAGCTCCGAAAGATCTCCAGCTACGCTGGCGAGGTCATGGCGCGGGGAACGGATCTCAAACGTGCGCGTCTCAGCGTCGTCCCCTTCCGGCCCGAGCACGCCGACGGATTTCGCTCGCTCGTGGCGGACACCTTGCAGGAGTTCGGCTTCGAGGCCGATCCGGCGATCGACCCGGACCTCGACGATCCTGCCGCGACCTACGCGGCGTTCTGGATCACCGCGGATGCCGGCGACGTTGTGGGGTCCGTGGCACTGCGCGAGCTTGGCGATGGCGCCGTGGAGTTGAAGCGCATGTACCTCCGCCCGGAGCAGCGCGGCCACGGGCTCGGCAAGAAGCTACTGGCGACCGCTCTGGAGTGGGCGCGCGAGTCCGGCGCGCAGGTGATCCGGCTTGACACGAGCGAGCGGATGGTCGCCGCTCGGGCGCTGTACGAGGCGCACGGCTTCGAGCGTGTGCCCGGCGACGCGCCACGGCAGGGCCAATGCCGCCTGCTCTACGAGCTACGGCTCTAGCCGAGCGCAACGACGCGATCGCGTTCGGCGCCCGTCCCAACCAGTGAGATCTCGACGTCGAGCGCCTTCTCGACGAAGCCGACATACGCGCGCGCGGCGTCGGGGAGGCCGTCGGTGATCGGCTCGCCCCAGCCTGCGAGCACCTCGTACACCGGGCGGCAGTGGTGAAAGTCACTCTGATGCGCAGGGAACTCGTAGGTCTCGCTTCCATCGCGCAGTCGGTAGGCGACGCACACGGGAAGCTCGGCGAAGCCTGACAGCACGTCGAGCTTCGTCAGTGCCAGCGACGTGATCCCATTCAGGCGGACGGCGTAACGCAGTGCGACCAGGTCGAGCCACCCACAGCGGCGGACACGGCCGGTGACCGTCCCGAACTCGCCGCCGAGCTCCTGCACCCGCTCTTGGTCCGGTCCGTCGATCTCCGTGGGGAACGGCCCTTCGCCGACCCGCGTCACGTAGGCCTTCGCCACACCGATGACGCGGTCGATGCGGTTCGGTCCGATCCCGACGCCCGTGGCCGCGTTCGCGGCGACGGTGCTCGACGACGTCACGAACGGATATGTCCCGTGGTCGAGATCGAGAAGCGTTCCCTGCCCGCCTTCGAGCAGCACGTCCTTGCCGTCGCGCAGCGCGCGGTCGACGAGGAGCGACGTATCCGCGACGTACGGCCGCAACCGCTGCGCGTACTCCTCGAGCCGCGCTGCGACCTCTTCGAGCTCGAGGGGTTCGACGCCGTAAACGCGCTCCAGCCAGACGTTCTTCTCCGTGAGCGCGACCTCGATCTTCTGGCGCAGGATCTTCGCATCGAGGAGGTCCTGCACACGGATCCCGAGCCGCGCCGCTTTGTCCGCGTAGCAAGGGCCGATCCCCCGTCGTGTCGTCCCGATCTGCAGCTTTCCGAGCCGCCGTTCCGACGCCTGGTCGATTGCGACGTGCCACGGCATAATCAGGTGCGCCTCGCCCGAGACATGGATGTCGGCGGTCGAGTGGCCGCGCGACTCGAGCTCGTCCACTTCAGATAGGAACACCTGCGGGTCGACGACACAGCCCGCGCCGATCACGCAGGTCTTGGCCCGAATGACGCCGCTCGGAATCTGGCGGATCTTGTACGTCTCGTCGCCGACGACGATCGTGTGCCCGGCGTTCGGGCCGCCCTGATAGCGGCAGACGAGGTCGGAGTCGAGCGCGAGCAGGTCGACGATCTTGCCCTTGCCCTCGTCCCCCCACTGCGCGCCGACGATGACTGTCGCTGGCATCGCTACGGAACCGTAACCTCATCTTGGGCAGGCACGCAGTGAGGTTTCAACGGACGCACGAGCTGAGCTCGTGCGTCCTCTACTGCGGCGCCGCCAAGTCGGCGCCGCAGCGCGCCGACGATCACGGTTGCTGGCACGTCGAAAGAGTCTGCCAGGTAACGCGGCTGGGGTCGTTGACGCGGCTAGGGTCTTGCCTCCGTGTCGGCCCCAGTTGCTGCGCTCCTGCTGGTCGGCTCGTTCGCGCTCACGGTCGCGTCGAGCATCGTTCTCGCGCGCGAGCTCGACCGCCTCGGGGAGCGCCTCGGCTTTTCTGAGGCGCTGCTCGGGATCGTGACCGCGATCGGGGCCGACGCACCGGAGATTGCGTCGGCCATCTCAGCGCTGGTCGCCGGCCACGAGGACACCGGCGTCGGCGTCGTGGTGGGGTCGAACGTCTTCAACCTCGCTGGTCTGCTCGGCCTGTCTGCGCTGGTTGCCGGGCCCGTGCGCATCCACCGGCACGGGCTCGTCCTGACCGGGGGTGTCGCAGTGTTCGTGGCCCTGATCGGCACGCTCGTCGCGGTCGGGACGCTTCCCGGCCTCGCCGGACTCATGATCGCGCTGCTCGTCTTCGCCCCGTATCTCGTCCTCTCCAGCCTGCACAGCCGCACGCGGGCCCGGCTCCCCGCGCTCCTGCGTGAAGCCGTCGTCGAGGAACAGCAGGATGCGCGCCGCGATGAGTTCTCCCGCCCGGCCACCGCCATCGATGCGCTCGCAATCGTCCCCGCGCTGGCGGCGGTTATCGGAGGCGCGGCCGGGATGGTCGCTGCGGCGCAGTCGCTCGGCGACCGCTGGGACGTCTCGGACGTCGTGCTCGGTGCGCTCGTCCTCGCCGCGCTGACCAGCATTCCCAATCTGCTCGCCGCCGTCCGGCTCGCGCTGCACGGTCGCGGTGCGGCGTGCGTGAGCGAATCGCTCAACTCGAACAACGCAAACATCCTCGTCGGGCTCTGCGTGCCGGCGCTGATCCTCGGCCTCGGCTCGGCCTCAGGGGTAGAGACGTTCGGGGCCTGGTGGATGTTCGGGATGACCGCCGTCGTCGTCGGTTTTTGCTTCGGCGGCGGTCTGACTCGCCGCGAGGGCGCGGCGATCGTCGCGCTCTATGCGGCGTTCGCGGTGATCGTCGCTACTTCCTAGCGGCCGTCGCGCTCGATGCGGATCTGATGCCCACGTGGGCAGTCGACCGTGCCGCGGAGATGATCGAGCGAGAGGGTCGCCTGCACGGAAGGGAACGTCTCTCCCAGGTCCGCGCAGTGTTCGCAGATGATGGTGAAGCCGGTCGCGAGCGGCGAGATCCAGACGGTCTGCTCGGTGAGGACGGCCCAGGACGCCATCACTGGCCGGCGAGGTCCGCGAACTTCGCGTAGCGCTTGAGGAAGGAAAGCTTCTCCGTCCCCGTGGGACCGTTGCGGTGCTTCGAGAGGTGGATCTCGGCGAGCCCCTGCTGGTCGGTGTCGGGTTCGTAGTACTCGTCGCGGTACACGAACATGACGAGGTCCGCGTCCTGCTCGATCGATCCGGATTCTCTGAGGTCGGACAGGATCGGCCGCTTGTCGTGGCGTTGCTCGACGGCACGTGACAGCTGTGACATCGCGAGGATCGGCACGTCGAGATCGCGGGCGAGCACCTTGAGGTTCCGCGAGATCTGTGACACCTCCTGCACCCGGTTCTCCGCCGTCGTCCCGGACGTCATCAGCTGCAGGTAGTCGACGATGATCAGGCCGAGCCTGGGCTCACGTGTCTTCAGCCGTCGCGCCTTTGAACGGATCTCCATCATCGTGATCGACCCGGTGTCGTCGACGTAGATCGGGGACTTCATCAGCTTGTCGCCCGCGGCAACGAGCCGCGGCCAGTCGTCCTGCGCGAGCTTGCCGGTGCGGAGTCGTTGGGACTCGACCTTCGCTTCGCTGCAGAGCAGGCGTTGCGTCACCTCCGACTTCGACATCTCGAGCGTGAACAGCGCTACCGGCGTCTCGTGACGCAGGGCGAGGTTCGCCGCGATGCAGAGGCCGAGTGCCGACTTGCCCATGCTCGGTCGGGCCGCCACGATCACGAGGTTCCCGGGCTGGAAGCCCGACGTCATGCGGTCGAGGTCACGGAAGCCCGAGGGAACCCCGGTGACGTCGGCGCCCGCCTCGTACAGCGCGGTGATGCGTTCGAAGCTCTCCTTGAGCAGATCCTCGATGTGGCTGAACTCCGTCGTGACGCGGCTCTGGGAGAGGTCGAAGACGACTTGCTCGGCGCGGTCGACCAGGATCTGCGTCTCTCCGGGGCGCTCCCAGCCGAGCTGCGCGATCTGCTGGCCTGCCGAGATGAGTCCGCGCAGCGTTGCCATCTCGCGCACGATGCGCGCGTAATGGGCCGCGTTGGCCGTCGCCGGCACAAGGGCCGCGAGCTCGTGCAGGCGTACTCGCCCACCGACGTCCTCGAGCTCGCTGCGCTCCTCCAGCTCGTCGACGAGCGTGATCGCGTCGACGGGCTCGCCCTTCGCGTACAGCGCCAGCGCGGCGCGGTAGATCTTCGCGTGACTCTCGCGGTAGAAGTCCGATGCATCGAGAACTTCGCTTACCGCCCCGATCGCACCCGGGGAGAGGAGCATCGCCCCGAGGACGGATTCTTCCGCCTCGAGGTTCTGGGGTGGCGCGATCGGAGCGGCTTCGGCGAGCTGGACGACAGGTGTCACTCCGCATGAGCTAAGCACTGCGCCGCGGGTCTCGCTAGGTCTGGACGAGTTGGCTTTAAACATGGCTAAATGGGTGGTTTGCAGGAAGAATAGAACATATGTTCGCAGACCTGCCGGACGGAGCTGTGGACAGATAGACCGCTCGATGCGGGAACTTCCGCAGCAAATTCACAGGAGGTGGACAGAGCTGTGAATCGTTGTCCCCACGTTGTCCACAGAAGGCGTGGACATCGCCGCGGCAGGCGTGCACGATTGCGGAATGAGCGGCGTGCTCGCCGTCCTTGCCTCCGTGGCGGCGCTGGTAGGCGTGCCGATCCTCGACCCGCACCAGTTGCCGCAGCTACCGGTGCGCGGCCTCGTGCGAGAGACGCCGGCGGGCGTCGAGCTACAGACGATGCGCGGCCGGCTGTTCGGCACTCTGACGGGTCTCCATCTCGCCGACGACAAGGACAGCGGGCGTGGGCTCCTCCTGCGAGACCGTCGCGGGCTGCTTTTCGTGCTCGATCTCTTTCAGCATCGCGTGCGCAAGGCGTTTCCAATCCCGACGCGCGTTCGAGGCTGCCGGAGGACCGATGCGCGCCCCGGCCTCGACCTTCTCGTTTGCGGGCACACGGTCAAGACCGCGCTCTACCCGGCGTCGGGCCTCAAACCAAAGCTGAACGTGGTCGCGCGCGGGCCGGGCCCGGTCGGTCACTGGGTGCGCGCAGAGTTCGCCCCACGCGGCAACGCCTTTCTTGCCCAGTGGTCGGCGGAATGCGAGACGCCGGTTGCGTTCCTCGTCTCGGACGGCAAGATGCGGCCGTACGGAGGGCACACGCTCGCGGACGCGCCGGAATCGGTCGCGCTCGGCTGGCTGCCGAACGGGGACGCCGTCATCCACTTTCCCGAGGGCGCCTGTGGCGGGACGTTTCGAACGCCGGGCGTCTATGCGGTGCCGCGTGCCGGGAAACCGCATCTACTCCTGGGCACGCCGAGGTTTGCGTCCTACTGGATGTGGGGCGGCTAGCTCTCTTCGGTAGAAATGCCGGCGTCGACGGCGCGGTCGAACTCGTCGTCGGCCAGCTCCTCCGCGACGTCCTCGCTCGAAGGCTGCAACTCTCCTGACGCCGTGAGCTGGGCCTCTTGCGCGGCGGCGGCCGCGTCGAGCTCGTCCAGGTCGAGCTCGTGCTTTTCCTCTTCCTCGGGAGGCGCCTGCGCGACGCGATCCGCGGCCTCCATCGCCTCGAGCTCCTCTTCGGGCGGCAGCTCGCCTCCCTCGGGAACGACAAGGGTGCGGACCTCGACCGTCACGTCCTGAAAGAGCTCGATCGGAACTTGGTAGCGGCCGATGCGCTTGATCGTGTCGAGGCCGATCCTGCGCCGGTCGACGCGTACCTTGTGCTTTTCCCAGAGCTCGTCGGTGATGTCGGTCGGCGTCACGGACCCGAACAGGGATCCCGTCGGGCCTGCCTTGACATCGAATCGGAGTTCCACCTGGCCCAGCCGCTCGGCCACCGTCTGGGCGTCCTCGAACGTCTTTGCCTCGTGTTGCGCGCGCCGCCCTTCTACCTTGCGCACTTCGGCGACACGGGCGGGAGTCGCCGCGTCGGCAAGCCCGCGCGGGAAGAGGAAGTTGCGCGCGTAGCCGCGTGCAACGTTCACGACCTCACCGCGGAGGCCGACCTTGTCCACGTCCTGCCGGAGGATGACGTCCATCAGCGACTGTCGGAGACGTACGGCAGCAGCGCCATCTCCCGTGCGCGCTTGATCGCGACCGCGACCTGGCGCTGGTGCCGGCGGCAGGCACCGGTTATGCGACGGGAGCGGATCTTGCCCTTCTCGGAGATGTAGCGACGCAGCTGGTTGGCGTTCTTGTAGTCGATCTCGTCGACCTTCTCCTTGCAGAAGTAGCACCCGCGCTTGCGGATGGGTCCGGCTGCGCCCGGCCGCTTACGGCCCGGCTGCCGGTCCCGGTCTCTGTCTCCCCCGCGTGGCGGCATCAGAAGGGAATGTCGTCGTCGGCCGAGCCGGCGAAGTCTTCGTTACCGGCGGGCGCCCCGGCCGGGACGAATTGCCGTTCGCCCTCGCCGCCGCCGCCTTCGGTGCGGCTGTCGAGAAACTGCACGGACTGCGCGACGATCTCGACCTTCGATCGCTTGGATCCGTCCTGGGCTTCCCATGAGGACCAGTCGAGGCGCCCGTCGACACCGATCCGGCGTCCCTTGGAGAGATGCGTGTTCAGCGTGTCCGCCTGGTTGCCAAAGACCTTGACGTCGAAGAAGTTTGGTTTGTCGATCCAGTTCCCGGCGTCGTCCTTCTGCCGGCCGTTGACGGCGACTCCGAGTTGCAGAACGGCCGTCCCTGACGGCAGATGTCGCAGTTCCGGATCGCGTGTCAGGCGTCCGACGATCGTGACGCGATTGATATCGCCAGCCATCTTCTATTCCTCCTCTTCCGAACGCGTGTTCGCTTCAGCATAGGCGGGCTCGGGGACAGACTCGGCCGCCTGCTCTGGTTCAGGCTCCGGCTCCGGCTCCGGTGGCGGGCCGGGAGAGCCTCCTTCGATGCGTCGCACGGCGAGGTGGCGCATGACGCCGTCGGTGATGCGAAGAATGCGGGACAGCTCGTCGAGCGTCTCGGCCTCCGCGTCGAAGTTCAGCAGGTGGTACGTCCCCTCGCCTTTGTGGGCGATCTCGTAGGCCAGCCGGCGGCGTCCCCAGACGTCGTGTCCGACCCACTTTCCGCCCGCCTTCTTCACGAGCTCACGCGCACGCTTGACGATCTCCTCCTGCCGCTCCTCGGGCAGCTCCGGATCGAGCATGAGCAAAATTTCATATGCGACCACGTTTTCCCGAGACCTCCCTTCCTTTGGTCTGAATCGGCCCCGCCGGCGAGCGCAACTCGGGAACAGGCTGCGCGATGACGAGGCAGGAAGCGGCGGCCAGTGTAGCATCGCCGCCATGAAGCGCCCGGTCGCGTGGCTGCTCGGTGCGTTCGCGTTGTTCGGGTTCCTACGGCGACGGCGCGAGCCAGCTGCGGCCGCCGATCCGCGCGCGGAGGAGTTGCGCCGCAAGCTCGCGGAGTCGCGACCGCTCGTTGAGGAGCGGGACGAGTTCGAGGCCGCCGAGCTCCCGGTCGACGAAGCGGAGCCGGTCCCGGAGGATCCCGAGGCGCGGCGCCGGGAAGTGCACGACGTCGGCCGCGCCACTGCAGAGCAGATGCGCGGCTCGCGAAGCTAGCGCCGTACGACTGCCACCGTCTCCGCCACGAGCACGGCGGCCGCGGCGACGAGCACCGTCGTCCCGCCCGGCGGGAGATCCGCGTAGTACGCGGTCGTGATCCCGGTGAGGACGGAGGCGAGTCCGATCGCCATCGAGAGGAGGATCGTCGAGCGCATGCTCCAGGCCACGCGTGCGGCGGCGATCACCGGCAGCACCATCAATGCGGCGATCAGGAGGATCCCGACGACCCGCATGGAGAGGGCGATCGTCACCGCCGCGAGTGCCGCAGTGAGCGCGTTGAGCGCAGCGACCGGCAGTCCGGCGACGCGCGCACCCTCCTCGTCGACGACGACCGCGACGAGGGGCCGGTAGAGCAGGGCCACCAGCGCCAGTGCCCCGGCGCCGAGCCCTGCGATGACCGCGAGATCGGTTCGCGTCACGGTGAGGATCGAGCCGAACAGGAACTGGAAGAGGTTCACGTTGAGCGCACCGGCCGCGGAGACGAGCACGACTCCGCCCGCGATCCCGGTGTAGAAGATCAGCGCCAGCGCCTGGTCACCTGCGGTGCTTCGCCGTGCGCGCAGTCCTTCGATCGAGAGCGCGCCCAGCACGGAGACCGCCAGAGCGGTCAGCACCAGCGGGAGATCCAGGAGATAGCCGAGCGCGACGCCGGCGAACGCGACATGCCCGATCCCGTCGCCGATCAGGCTCAGTCGCCTCTGGACGAGAAAGAACCCGACCGCCGGCGCCAGCAGGCCGACGACGATCCCGGCGCCGAAGGCCAGGCGCATGAACTCGAGGTCAAGCATGCGCGTGGGACGGGTCGTGCCAGACACCGGGCAGGTCCGATGGGGAGCCGTCGAAGACGATCTCCTCCCGGACGAGCACGAGCCGTTCGACGAAGTGCTCGACGGCGCCGAACTCGTGCGACACATAGAGGATCGTCATCTCGAGCTCGTCCCCGAGGCGCTGCAGCAGCGCGGCCATCGCCTCCTGCGCCTCGACGTCGACGCCGGTCGTCGGCTCGTCGAGCGCCAGGAGCTCGGGCTCACCGGCGAGCGCCTTGGCGATGAACGCGCGCTGTTGCTGTCCCCCCGAGAGCGTGGAGAGGCGGCGGTCGGCCTGCGGGCTCAGGCCGACCCGCTCGACGGCGTCGCGTACCGCTGCACGGTCGCCCCGTGTGAGCGGACCGAACAGGCGAGTGCGGGGGACGCGACCTGCGGCCACGAGCTCACGCACCGTCAGCGGCGCGTCGATCCCGGTCTGTGCGCGCTGGGGCAGGTAGCCCCGGCGTTTCAGCAGAACCTCGAGGCGGCCCGACGTCGGCTGCTCGAGCCCGAGCACGAGCCTCAGCAGCGTCGTCTTGCCACCGCCGTTCGGCCCGGCAATCGCGACGAACTCGCCACGTTCTACCGCGAGATTCACGTCGCGCAGCACCCGTGGACCGTGGCCGTAGGCGAACGAGACGTGTTCGAGCCGGAGCCCTAGCGGCATGCGAGAGCGACGCGCAGGTGGGCGAGGTTCTTCCGCATCAGCGTCAGATAATCCTCTCCCCGGTTCTCCTCCGCGGGCGTCAGCCCTTCGATCGGGTCCAGCACCGCCGTCTTCGCGCCGACCTCGCGTGCGACGGTATCGGCGAGGCGCGGTGACACGAGCGTCTCGAAGAAGACCGTTGTTGCGCGCGTGCGCCGGACGAGCCTGATCACCTGCGCCAGCTTCTTCGGCGACGGCTCCGACTCCGGCGTCAAGCCGGTGATCGACACCTGCTTCAGTCCAAAGCGGTGCGCGAGGTATCGGAAGGCGGCGTGGCTCGTGACGATCTCGTGGCGCGCGCAGTGCTGGAGGCCGCTGCGGTACTCCTGATCGAGCCGGCCCAGGTCTGCGGTCAGCGGCCCGGCGGGATGGTGGAGCACGCCGGCGATCCGCCGCGAGATCCGCGAGAACAGGACGGGGTCGAGCCAGACGTGCGGGTCGGCCGTCAGTCCTTCCTCGCCTCCGGTCGCCGCATGGAGCGGCAACCCGGAGAGCAGGTCGACGCCGTCGCCCTTCCCCTGTGCAACCGCCTTGCTCACTGCGGGCTGGAAGCCGTGACCGAGATAGAGCACGACGTCGGCGTTCTCGATCCGGCCCACCGTCTTGGGGGTCAACTCGAGGTCGTGCGGCTCCGCGCCCGGCGGAGTGAGGTTGTGGACGTCGTAGGCGGGACCGCCGATTCGCTCGGCGGCGTAGGCAAGCGGATAGAAGGCGGCGACAACCGACTCCTTCCCGCTCGAGCCGTCCGAACCGCAGCCCGCGAGCAAGCTCACTGAGATGAGAATGAGAACGATTCTCGAAATCATGTTGGGGACGATACACTGGAAACGTGTCCTGGACGAGTGATGCGCTCGAATCTCTCGAGACCGCCGGGTACCGGCGGGGCGGGGCGCGGGCAGCCGTCGTCGCGTTGCTGGGCCGCCAGAACTGCTGTCTGAGCTCCCAGGAGATCTTCGACCAGCTGCGGAAGGCTCGCCGCCCGGTCGGGATCGCATCCGTCTACCGCGCGCTCGAGGTGCTTGCGGAGCTGCGGCTCGTCAGGCGCGTCGAGGCGGGCGACGGCATTGCACGGTTCGAGCCGGCAGAGATCGACGGCGATCATCACCATCATCTGGTCTGCAGAGACTGCGGCAAGGTCGAGGCGTTCAGCGACTCACGGCTCGAGCGCGCCATCGAGCGCGTGGCCGGCGGGCTCGGCTACTCCGTCGAGGAGCACGAGGTTGTGCTCGTCGGTGCCTGCGCGGACTGCAGCTAACCCGTCAGGAGGAACGCCTCGGCGCCGGACGCCAGCCCGCGCGCGACTTTGAACTGGTACGCGGGCGTGCGCAGGAGCCGGCTCTCCGCGGGATTGGTCATGAAGCCGGTCTCGACGAGGATCACGGGTACGTCGGCCCAGTTGAAGCCGGTCAGGTCCGAACGGGGAACGAGCCCGATGTTGCGTGCTCCCGTCGCCCGCACCACGGCAGTCTGCACCTTGCGCGCGGCGCGCACGCTCTGCGCGTAGATGTCGTCCGTCCAGCCGCGGTGCAGCGCGGGCAGGAGCGTCTTCACCCCATGCTGCGAACTGTCGGTCGAGCCGTCCGCGTGGATGCGCACCATCAGGGCCGCGTGCCGGGCGTTGCAAAATCGGGCGCGGGCGATGTTGCCGCCGGCATAGGTCGGGCCCGTCCGGGTCATGGCGACGCGATAGCCGTCGCGCTGGAGCAGCGAGCGCGTCCGCAGCGCGATCGCCAGCGCTACGGGTGCCTCGCCGGGCGCGCCGCCACCGTCCTTGATCTTGCGCTGCGTCGATCCCGGGCCGATCGGCTCGGTCTGGCGACCGACCGCGGGAATCGTCCCGTGGCCGGGATCGAGACACACGAGGGGGGTTGCTACTGCGGCCAACATGGGCACGAAGTGTGCCTATGGATGTCCTGCTGACGCTCGACAAGGCAATCGGCAGCGGGGTCGAACGAATGGTGCGTGACCACCACGCGCGTCGCTTGCGAAGGATTGGCTGGGAACGCGCACTCGAGCCGCCGGGCGAGAGCCTCTGGGCCGCCGGCCAGCCGCCGCCGCGTGACGGTTGTTCGCTCGAAGTGCTCGTCGACGGGGCGGAGGCGCTCCCACGCCTCGCCGAGGAGCTGTCGAAGGCGCGCTCGCACGTCCATCTCGCCGGCTGGTTCGTCTCCCCCTACTTCGCCCTGGCGCGCGGTCCGAAGCGGATCGAACTGCAGGCGCTGCTGGCCGGCCTCGCAGAGCGGATCCCTGTTCGTCTGCTCCTCTGGGCCGGCTCGCCTCTGCGATCGCTTCGACTCGCAAGCGCACGAAGCGCGTCCGGGTGTGGGCTGGCACGACGCGGCCTCCATGGTCCGCGGGCCCGCGGTCGCCGACGTCGCCGATCATTTCCGCCGGCGCTGGCTGGACGTCACCGGCGAGCAGTTGCCCGAGCCGAAGCGGCCGCGCCGCGCCGGCGACGTCCAGGTCCAAGTCGTCCGCACCGTGCCCGAGCACGTCTACGACTCTGTCCCGGAGGGCGACTTTCGGATCCTCGAGACGTACACCCGGGCGTTCGAGTCCGCCGAGCACCTCATCTACCTGGAAAACCAGTTCCTCTGGTCGAGCGAGGTCGTCGAGATCCTGCAACGAAAGCTCGAGCAACCTCCGTCGGACAAGTTTCGCCTCGTGCTCGTGCTGCCGTCGAATCCGAACGACGGCAGCGACGACACGCGCGGGCAGCTTGCCGACCTGATCGACTGCGACGGCGGCGCAGGGCGAGTCCTCGCGTGCACGCTCACTGCACTCGGCGAGCTCGGACCGTCGCCGGTTTACGTCCACGCGAAGGTCGGGATCGTCGACGACCGGTGGCTGACGCTGGGCTCTGCGAACCTCAACGAGCACTCACTCTTCAACGACACCGAGATGAACGTCGTCACATGCGACGGCAGACTCGCGCGGGAAACGCGCCTGCGCCTGTGGGCGGAGCACCTCGAGCGCTCCGTTCACGATGTCTCGGGCGACCCGACACGCGTCGTGGACGAGCTGTGGAAGCCGATTGCGGAGGAGCAGGGACGGCGACGGCGTGAGGGGAGGCCTCCGAATCATCGCCTGTGCCTGCTTCCACACGTGTCGAAGCGGTCGCGCCGACTGCTCGGGCCGGTTCAAGGTCTGCTCGTCGACGGCTAGCGATTAGTTCAATAATCGCCTGGCCGGGCAACAGCTTGGCGATGGCGTCCCGCCGCGAGCTTCCTTCCGACGTTGCTGCCGCGCTCGATCGTGTGCCGGAGGCGCGCGATCGGTTCGCCGCCATGCCGCCGGAGAGGCAGATCGAGTGGCTCAGCTGGATCGACCGTGGCCGTGGCCGACGAGGTCGTGCGGCTCGCATCGACGAGGCGATTCGACGGCTGCTGCCTTCGGCGACCGCCACCGAGGAGGCGGTGGTCGAGCCCACGGGGCCGCCGCGGGAGCGCTACTGGTGGGTGTGGCTCCTGGTGCTGCTCCTGCTCGTCGTGGGCGGCCTGCTGGCCTGGTTCTTCCTGACGCGGGGCAACGACAAGTCGAATGTCCCGAACGTGATCGGCCTCCGCTCGCGCGCGGCGGCGGCGCGGCAGCTCGACCACGGTCAGACGGTCACGATCTCCATCTCGAGTGGCCGCCTCGCCGTGCCCGACGTCACCTCGCTGCCGCTGGCACGTGCGCAGAGTCGGCTGGCGAGTGCCGGCTTCCAGAACGAGGTGAAACGCGTGGCGTCCTCGCGCCCGAAAGGTGTCGTCGTCGAGCAGTCCCCCGTGGCCGGTGTCACGGCCGTGCGCGGTACGACCGTGAAGCTCAGCGTCTCGAGCGGCGTCAAGCCGGTCCTCGTCCCGCAGGTCGTCGGGCAGACGCAGGGGTCCGCCGTGGCGGCCCTGACCCGAGCCGGGCTGAAACCGGTGTTGCAGAACGTCGCGTCGGCGAAGGCGGCGGGCCTCGTCGTCGCGCAGAAGCCGCAGGCGGGCAAGGAGGTCGACAAGGGCTCGAAGGTGACGCTCAACATCTCGACGGGGACGGGTACGGCGACGACGACAACAACGACCGCGTCGACGGCGATCACTACCGTCGCGACGACGACGACCGCCGCCAGATCGAGGGTCCCCCGGATAGCCGGCCTGTCCCAGACTCCGGCGCTGCGCCACCTGAATGTCCTCGGGCTGCGGCCGGCGGTCGTCTATTCCCGCTCGACGCGACCGGTCAACCGCGTCCTGTCGCAGTCGCCGGCGCCGGGAACGTCGCTACGGCGAGGCGCGCGCGTACGGGTGGTCGTCTCGGCCGGTCCCAACCCGCAGCCTGCAACCAGTGTGCCAACCGTCGTCGGTCAGGATCAAGCGGCGGCCGCAGGCGACCTCCGTGCGGCGGGATTTCGCGTCGTCGTCCTCAACCGGCCGACGGCGAACCAGGGCCAGGATGGCCTCGTCCTCGAGGAGCAACCACGTGCGGGCTCGAGCATCCCGGGTGGCGCGCAGGTGACGCTCTTCGTCGGGCGTTTCAGCGGCTGACGTCGACGGAGCCCAGCGCCGCCCCGGCCGGTGGACCGACCGCCACAGTCAGAGCGCGCCGGGCTCCGATCAGAGAGACCTGCCCATACGCTGAAACTTGCATGCCTCGTAGATGTCCGTTTCAGACAGTAGGTTGACGTTGTCCGCAAACTTCTTCTCCTGCTCACCTTTGTCGTTGTCGCCGCGGGGATCGGTGCGGTCGCCGCGCACACGGGCTCGAGTGCGCCGGCCGAGGCTTGCGGCGGCGACCATCGCTGGGACGTCAAGACGCTGAGCGATCCCGCTGCCGACAAGGTCCACTACGGAACGCCGAAGCGGCACAGCATCCACTACCTGATCACTCGGGGTGATCCACACGTCGGTGCCCACACCCCGCGCGACGCGGGCGACCAGCACGTCGAGATGAACGTCTACCACCTCGTTGGGGTCCGGCTCGTGGACGCCCGGATCGAGGAGGATGGCGACATCCACCTCGTGATCCGGAGCAAGTACAAGGACGAGCAGATGATCGTCGAGTTTCCAAACGTGCTCTGTAAAGGCGCCAACGGCTCCGCCCACAAGGCCGAGATGCAGCAGGCGCGCGATGACTTCGCGAATCTCTGCGGCCTGGAGAGCTGGGCGACGCGAACGAAGAGGGCCTCGCCGCAGGACCTGACCGGAACGGCCGGGATGGTCGGCGTCGGCTTCTTCGACCTGACGCATGGCACGCCGCAGTCCGGTGTCGCACCGAACAACATCGAGCTCCACCCGGTCCTCGAGTTCAGCGCCGAGAGCTGCCACCTGACGTAGGCGTGCCGGAGCCACCGCAGACCTGGCATTACGGCGTCGTGGCGCGCTGGTGGGCCGAGTTCAACGTCGGCGGGCCGGAGATCGCCTACTTCCAGCGCTTCATCGAGGACGACGGGCAGCCCGCAGTCGACGTCGTGTGCGGTACTGGGCGGCTGCTCCTGCCCTATGTGCGGGCGGGTCTCGACGTCGACGGCTGCGACATCTCACCCGACATGCTCGCGTTGTGCCGCGAGCGTGCGGAACGCGAAGGTCTGTCGCCGAACCTCTACGCGCAGGCGATGCACGAGCTCGACCTGCCGCGGCGGTACCGGACGGTTCTCGTCTGCGGTGGCTTCGGCCTAGGTGCCAGCCGCGAGCAGGACTTTGTCGCGCTGCAGCGTTTTTACGATCTCCTCGAGCCCGGCGGCCTGCTGTTGCTCGACAACGAGGCGCCGTACAACGACACAAGCCTTTGGCGGTACTGGGTCAAGGATGACCGTGCGGAATTGCCGAAGCCGTGGCGGGAGCCGGAAAAGCGCCGCCTCGGCTCGGACGGCGCGGAGTACGCCCTGCGGAGCCGCCTTGTCGACCTCGACCCGCTCGCGCAGTCGGTGACCTTGGAGATGCGCGGCTACATGTGGCGCGACGGCGAGCTCGTCGAGCAGGACGAGCATGTCCTGCGGATGAACCTGTACTTCCAGAACGAGCTGTTGCTGATGCTGGAGCGCACCGGTTTCGTCGACGTCGAGGTGCGCGCCGACTACACGGACGAGGCACCGACGGGTGACACCGCGTTTCTCGTCTTCATCGCCAGGAAGCCGAGGACTAGCGTCAGCTGACTGCCGAGCGCGTGAAGACGCGGATCGCGATTGCGGTGAATGCAGCGGCGAAGGCGGCGACGACGGCGAGGCTGAGCGCAGCCATGGCGGTCGTGTTGTTCATCCCCCAGATGTCGTGCAGGCCGGCGCCGTGATCATTGAGCAGTCCGTAGCGCATGAGGGCGAGCGCGTGGGTGAGGGGGAGGGCCCTGGCGACCCAGGTCAGGGCTAGGGGCAGGGCGCTGATCGGGAAGAGGGAGCCGGCGAAGAACCAGGGGACGATGGCCAGGGCCGGAAGGGCACCCACGTACTCCTCCTGCCGGGGGATGCGGTTGGCGAGCGTCTCGGCGACGCCATACATTCCGATGGCGAGCAGGGACGCAGCGGCGAGGAACCAGACGACACCGGTGGCGCTCGTGTGGAAGTCGATCCCGCGTAGGAGGGCCGCGCCGATCAGGGCGGACAGTTGGAGGCCGGTGACCGCGAGCGCAACGGAGAGGTTGCCGAGAACGAGCAGTCGCCGATGTATCGGCGCAGCCAGAAGCTCGCGTTGCGCGCCGCTGTCGCGGTCGACGATGACCCCGATTCCGGAGAACATCGTGTTCAGAGGAATGAGCAGTCCCATGGTGGCGATCGCCACGAATGCTGCGTAGTCGACACCCCCGTTTCGGAAGCCGCCGAGCGCTTCCTTGAGGGCCGGTGCGATCACGACCGCGAAGAGGACCGGCGTGAGGAGCGGGACTACGAGTTCGCGGGGGGTGCGGACGGTGAGTGCGAAGCGGCGGCCGGCAAGTGTGGCGAGCGGAGCGACAGCGGCGAGCGAAAGTCGGCGTCGCGGCGGTACTGCAGCGGTCGGGGCGATGGCGGTCATCGGTTTCCTTTCTCGATTCGGGTCAGGCGGCTTCGGTGAGGCGGCTGCCGGTGAGCTGGAGGTAGACGTCGTCGAGCGTCGGTTGCCGGCTGCTGATCGCGGAAGCAACGGCGAGGGCGTTGATGCTCGCGATCGCGTCAGCGGCGGTGCGTTCGTGTACTGGAAGCGTGAGCGTGGAGCCGACCGTGAACGCGTCGTCACCTGCGATCCCGCGCGAGCGAAGCGACGCCAGCACCTGGGTGGCGTCACCATTCACTCGCAGCTCGACGATCTCTCGGCCGAGGCCTGATAGCAGCGCCGTTGGGGTGTCGAGGGCGACGATCCGCCCTTCATGCATGATCGCGATTCGGTCGCAGAGCCTTTCGGCCTCGTCGAGGTAATGGGTGGTGAGCAGGATCGTCATCTCGCCGCGCTCCCGCAGGCGGCCGATCACGTCGAGCAGCTCGTGGCGGATGCGGGGGTCGAGACCGACGGTCGGCTCGTCGAGGAACAGCACCTGGGGCTGGGAGAGGAGCGCGCGGGAGATCTCGAGGCGGCGACGCTGGCCACCGCTGTAGCTGCCGACGGGCCGATCGAGCAACTCGGACAGCCCAAGCGCGTCGGCGAGTTCGGCGGCGCGGGTCTTGGCCGCCCCTGGATCGACGCCCCAGAGGCGGGCGTGGACGTCGAGGTTGCGGCGGCCGGTCAGCACTCGGTCGACGACAGGCTCTTGGAAGACAACGCTGCTGACTCGGCGGACGGCGAGCGGCTCGCTCGTAACGTCGAACCCGGCCACGCGCGCACGGCCGCCCGTCGGGGTGATCGTCGTCGTGAGCATCCCGATCGTGGTCGACTTGCCGGCGCCGTTGGGACCGAGCAGGCCGAATACCTCGCCGCCGGCGACCTGGAAGTCGATGCCCTTCACGGCTTCGACGTCGCCCTCGTAGGTCTTGCGGAGCCGTCGCAGGTCGACCGCCGGCTGCTCGAGTCGTTGCACGATTTCGGGTCTGGGTCGCATGAGCTCTCCTGTTTCGGGTGGGTAGGCGTCACATCTGCCGCCATTGATTCGTCACTGCTATGACGGATCACGACGGAAGGATGTGACAGTGAACGAACAGTCCTGGCTGCTAGACGAGTTCGAGCGCTACCGGCCTCATTTGCAGGCGGTCGCCTACCGGATGCTCGGTTCGGTCACCGAGGCCGACGACGCCCTTCAGGAATCCTGGCTGCGACTGAGTCGTGCCGAAACCGATGACGTCGACAACCCCGGTGGCTGGCTGACCACGGTCGTCGGCCGCGTCTGTCTCGACATGCTGCGCTCACGCCGGTCACGCAGGGAGGACTCCGTCGGCAGCTGGCTGCCGGAACCGATCGTCAGTCTCGACGACGAAACCAACCCCGAGCAGGAAGCGATCCTCGCCGATTCCGTCGGTCTCGCGCTGCTCGTCGTGCTCGAGACGCTGACGCCGACGGAGCGGCTTGCGTTCGTCCTGCACGACATGTTCGCCGTCCCGTTCGAGGAGATAGCGCCGATCGTCGGGCGCACGCCGGCCGCCGCGCGTCAGCTCGCCAGCCGGGCACGCCGACGGGTGCGCGGGGCCGCGCCCAGTCCGGATGCCGACCTTGCCCAGCAGCGCAAGGTCGTCGATGCGTTCCTGGCAGCCTCGCGCGCGGGCGACTTCGACGCGCTACTCGCCGTGCTCGACCCCGACGTAGTCTTCCGGGTGGACAGGGGCAGACTCGACGAAGCGTTGCGCGTGCCTCGGGTTGTCAGCGGCGCCACCGAGGTGGCGCGCCAGGTGCTCGCACGCGGCACGCCGTTCGCGCCGTTCGCGCGGCCTGCGATCGTCAACGGCGCCGCAGGCGTCATCGTCGCACCAGGTCGCAGAGTCGTCGCCGTCATCGGCTTCACGGTCACGCGCGGCCACGTGCAGTAACTGTCCTCCGCCTCTAGGCGGCTGCCCTCTTCGAACGGCGTCTCCGTTTCAGGGAGAGGCGCACCGCCCCCGCCGTCAGGCCGATTCCCCACGTGCACGAGCCGACGCAAACCGCCGGCCAGGAGCCTCGCTGTCCTTCGGGGAGCGCGCTCCAGTCGCGAAGTCGATGCCACAGCCCCGGAATCCGAAGGACTCCGCTGAGTGGCGCGCGCGGCAAACGGCCCCACTCGCTGTCGGGAAACGGGACTCTCGCGCAGACATCCGAGAAGGACAAGCCGAGGCGCAACTGATGGCGGAGGAAGTCGGTGAAGC
>WNGE01007869.1_pt1 | contig 19478 bp, 15 predicted proteins | sample 5400651 | NCBI WGS metagenome assembly WNGE01 (sample SAMN13153370, study PRJNA577476) | soil metagenome | isolation source: 60 cm soil or saprolite under grassland replicate 2 | place: USA:California | collected 2016-06-15
TCGCTCCATGGCCTTCATGACACTCCTATCACACCGGCCGCTCGTACAGGGCCGCCTCGAACGAGCCGACGGTCACATCGCCCCGATGGACGTAGCCGGCTCGCTCGTAGTACGCGCGGATCCCCGGGTCGTCGCGAGGGCAATCCAGGCGAAGGAACCGCCGCCCTCGCGCCGTGGCCTGGGCCGCGGCCCATCGAAGGATGGCCTCGCCCACGCCGAGGCCGCCGTCACGCCGTCGGACGGCGAGCTTGTGGACGTAGAGGGCGTCGGAGGGCCAGCCCGGCCAGAACCGCTGGTCCTCTTCGAACAGGCTCACCGTGGCGACGCCTCGACCCCCGATCCGGGCGACGTACAGGTCGCCCGTTCGCAACGCCTCCGCCAGACGACCCCGGCCCCCGCCCTCGGCTGCTCGGAACGATCCCGGTTCCCAGGCCGGCATGCCGAGGGACGCCACCCACGCAGCCGCGTCTTCCAGGATCTCCGCGGCCAGATCGAGGTCGTCCTCGCCGGCCCGATGGATCGACGCGCCGTGCACCCCGAGCTCCCAGCGCCCGGTCGACCGGCTCGCCACCGCGTCCGCCATGCATCGAGAATAGTGCCGGGCTGCCCGAAGGGGAGCCCGCGCCTCAGTCGGGGAACTTTGCGAGCGCGGCACGGGCCTTCCGCGCCGTCACCACGTTCCCCTTCCGCTTGCTGCTGCTCAGCGCTTCCTCCACCGCCGCCCGGGCCTCCTGCTCACGGCCCACGTGGCGGAACACCTCGCCTAGGTCCAGCAGCGCCTCGCCCTCCGCGAAGATCATCTGCGACTTCCTCAGGAGGTCGAAGGCCTCGCCGGCCATGCGCAACGCTCCCTGCTCCTCTCCCCGATTGGCGCAAACCCCCGCGTCGGTGACCCGCCACAACTCTTGCGACATCAGGTCCTCAGGGTTGGCGGCCTCGCGGCAGGCCCGGGCGGCCGCTTCCGCGTCCTTCCAGCGGCCCTGCCGGTACAGGGCGATCGAAAGCAACCCCATCGTAGTGGAGTAGATGCCTGTCTCGCCGACCGACTCCAGCGTTCGGGCCCCAGCTGACAGCTCGGCCTCGGCCAGGTCGGGTGCCTGGGCCATCAATTCGAGGAGTCCGGCAGGGAGGGCCAACGCAGCCCACCAGATCGTGAGCCCCAGGTCCAACGGGATCGCCCTTCCCGCGACCATCAGCGCTCGTCCTTCATCGAACCGACCGCGGTGGGCTGCGGCCAATCCCCGGCCGACGAGGATCGCCGACTCGACCTTTCGATGCCGCGAGACCTCCTCCAGAAGGGTCGCGTGGCGACCGAGCTCCTGTTCGATTGGGTCAGGCCCGGTCACGATCGCGGACAGCAGCCACCATGCGGCGTCGGACTCCGTCGAGCGATCGCCTACCTTCCGAGCATGCTCGATGGCCCGCACCAGTGCGTCGATCATGGCGTCCGCGTCCAACCGGTAGTTGTGAACCTCGCCCATCGCTCGCCACGCCCTGGCCAGCCCGCGATCGTCCCTCAGCTCCTCGAACTTGAGGATGGCCTCCGCAGCCGTTCGGTGGAGGTCATCCACGCCGGCCCCGGGGTCAGTTGAAAGGCGGATTTCGACCAGGGCCAACCCGGCCATTGCCTCGACCGCCAAGTCGCCCGACCCCTGAGCCGCCTCGACCGCGTCGGCGAAGCTTGAACGCGCGCCCGTCAGGTCCCCCGCCTCCTTGAGGGCATCCCCGAGGTCGAGAAGAAGTGTGGGTCGATCGGGAACTTCGGAGTCCGAGAGCGACGTGGCCCGGCGCAGTAGGTTCGCCGCCGCAGCCGCGTCGCCACGGGTTCTGGCCCGGCGCCCGGCGGTCGCCAGCAGGGAGGCCGCCCGGTGGGCCAGTGCGCGCTTGTCCTTTGCTACCGGCCCCAGCTCCTCGCGGAGCCGGTACGCCTGCTCGAGGTGGTAGCCGAGGATCTCCTCGAACTCGGCGGCCCGCTCCCCGGCAGCCCCTTCGAGCCACGCGGCGAAGCGTTCGTGCAGCCCGGCCCGCCGTTCCTTTGGTAGGGATTCGTACGCGGTGTCCCGAACGAGTTGGTGGCGGAAGCGGAACGCCTCCTGCCCGGGCAGCTCAGGGGCCGCTGGCCGGATCAGCTCCTTCCGCATCAGCGCCATCACCCCCGAACGGACCCGTTGACCAGGAGCCTCCGGGGCGGCCAGCTCGAGCACGGCGCCCAGGTGGAACACGTTCCCCTCCACGGACGCGCACCCGATCGCCTGCCGTTCCTCGGACCCGAGCCTGTCCAGGCGAGCGGCAAGGAGCGCGTGCATCGTCGGCGGGACGCTAACCGTGGAGAGGTCGCCGGCGAAGACCCAGGTGCCGTCGTCCTGGACCAGGCGCCCCTCGTCGACCAGCATGGCCAGCATCTCCTCGACGAACAGCGGGTTGCCCTCGGCTGCCGCGACGATGTTGGCCCGGAGCTGCTCCGCGATCTCGGCCCAACCCAGCAGGTTCCCGATGAGATCCTCCGATTCGGGCTCGGACAGAGGCTCGAGGAGAATCACGGTGGCGTTGAGCTTCCCCCCGCCCCACCCCTGCCGGACGTCCAGCAGCTCGGGGCGGGCCGGGCACAGCAGCAGGATCGGCGCTTCCCGGGACCAGTCGGCGACGTGCTCCACCAGATCGAACAACGTGGGCTCGGCCCAGTGCAGATCGTCGATGACGAAGACCACGGGGCGCTCCGCGGCAAGCGCCTCCAGCAGCCGGCGCACCGCCCAGAACGTCTCATCCGGAACTGCGGCGGCACCCGAGACGCCCATGACGTCGGCCAGGCGGTCGGTGAGCCGGTCGGCTTCGGGATCTCCTTCGAGGAGCGAGCGGAGCTTCCCTCGTATCGCGTCGGGTGGGTCGGCCTCCTCGATGGCCGCGGCCTGACGGAGCATCTCGACCACCGGCCAGAAGGTGATGCCCTCTCCATAGGAGAGGCACCGCCCTCGCAGCACAGTGGCGTTACCCTGGACCCTTGCCAGGAACTCCTGGGTGAGCCGGGACTTCCCCACCCCAGCGGCACCGAGGATCGTGAACAGATGGGGTGCGCGATCCGCGACCGCCGACTCGAAGGTCCGCTCCAGCGTGGCCAGCTGGCGGTCCCGCCCGACCATCGGGGAGTCGAATCGCCGGGCGAATCCATGGGCCTCGGCCGCTATCGAGAGGAGACGAAATGCGGACATTGGATCCTTCTTCCCCTTGACGGACAGCGGCCCGACCCGCTCAACAACCACGGCATCCCGAACCAGGCTGAAGGTGGGCCCGCCGAGCAGGATCTCGTCCGGCTGGGCGGCCTGCTCCAGCCGTGCGGCGACGTTGACGGCGTCGCCGATGACCAGCCCCGGTGTTCACCCCGGTTCGCATGGCCAGGCTGACTCCATGATCCCGGACGAGCTCGGCGTTCAGCCCCGCCAGCGCCTCCCTCATCCCGGCCGCCGCGCGTACGGCTCGAAGGGCGTCGTCTTCGTGGAGCCGGGGAATCCCGAACACGGCCATGACGGCGTCCCCGATGAACTTCTCGACCGTCCCTTCGTGCCGCTCGATCACCGCCTTCATCGCCTCGAAGTACCGGCCCATCACCTGGCGGAAGGCTTCTGGATCCATGCGCTCGCCCAGGTTCGTCGACCCGGTGACGTCGGCGAAGACTACCGTGACGGTCTTTCGGACCTCCCGGGGTGCAGCCGGGGTCGCCAGGGGCGCGGCGCAGAACTGACAGAACCGCGCCTGTTCGGAGTTGTTCCCGGCACAGCTGGGACAAACCGGCATGGTCGGAGTGTAGGCTGCGGGCCCGGGCTATCGAGCGGGGCCTGGCTCGGGAAGGGCTCTAGCCGGAAAGGACCATTGCCATCGCGGTCCAGACCGGGGTAGACATGCGCGTCCGAACGTGTCCGAGCGGGTTCCCCGCCCGGCGAGGGGAGGCCGGAGATGGAAAGGTCCCGATGAGCCCGCCCGCCGACTTCGACGCCAAGCTGCGGAGGGTGCAGCTGTTCGAATCGCTCTCCGACGACGATTTGGCCGACGTGGCGAAGATGGGCAAGGAGATGCGGTTCGCCCCGGGCGAGGAGGTCACCACCGAGGGGAAGAGCGGGGTCGGCTTCCACCTGATCCTGGACGGCCAGGCCCGGGTGACCGTGTCGGGGGCGGAGAAGGCCACGCTGGGCCCGGGGCAGTACTTCGGCGAGATGTCCCTGCTGGACAGCGAGCCCCGGTCCGCCACGGTCACGGCGATCACCGACCTTCGGACGTTCTCCATGGCATCTTGGGACTTCATGGGCCTGATCGGAACGGAGTTCAACATCGCCCGGAAGATCTTCGCTGCCCTCAGCAAACGGATCCGCGCCCTGGAGGGTTCCGAGTCGGCCTGAGCCCGCTCTACCGCACGACCTTGAAGTTGAACAGCGGCGTTCCCTGGACCGACATCAGACGAACCCAGAGCGGCAGCACCATTTCCAGGCCACGGGCCGCGGAGAGGTCGCCGAGGTCGAGGATGTCCTCGGCCGGCCAGCCGAACGACCGCAGCAGCTCGATGACAGCCGCCTTGCCGTCCTCGGAGTTCCCGCACACGAACACGTTGTGCGACCCGGGGACTGTCGACGGTTCCACCATGACCTGGGCGGTCATCGTGTTGAACGCCTTGACCACCTTCGTCTCGGGGAAAGCCCGCTGGATGTGCTCGGCCAGGCTGTCGGTGTTCGACACGGTCAGGCTCGGCGGCATCCCCTTCGAGAAGTCCAGGGGGTTGCCGATGTCGATCAGCACCTTTCCCGCCAGGTTCTCCGCCCCCGCCGACTCGAGGACCGCCAGGGAGGCTCTGCCGGCGGTGGCGTTCACCAGCAGCTCGCCGAACGCCGCGGCGTCGGCGAACGTTCCGTGGCTCGCCCTCCCGCCCTGCTCCGTCGCCCAGGCCGTCGCGTCCGCGTTGTCGGCCGAACGCGATCCCATCATGACCTCGTGGCCGAGGTCGACCAGCTTCGTGCCGATCGCCTTCCCGACTCGTCCCGTGCCGAGAACCCCGGCCTTCATGGCCACAACGACACGCTACTGCAACGACACGTCGTCGATCAGCGTGTAGGTGGGGTCGCTCGGGTAGCCGTCGTCGTGGTTGTTGAAGTACAGGACGATGGTCTGCCCGGCGAACGAGCTCATCCCGTACGTCACCTGGGTCCACACCCCGGAGTTCGAACACACGTTGAGCACGGTGGCCAGGATCCCGCCCGAGGTGTTCCTGATCTGCATCGTCTCCTGGTCGTAGGTCAGGGTGTCAGTGCAGTGTGGCTGGTACCAGAACGTGAGCGTCCCGCCGGTCGTGGGGACGGTCACCGTCTGGCTGATGTTGCTGTCGCCGGTGTAGGGCGAGCTCGAGCCGAGCTTCGCCGCGTAGGTTCCGGTGTGGGCTCCGCTCGAGACGATGGTGGGGAGCAGCGCTCCCGCGGTGGTCCAGCTGCTGAACGTGCCGGTCTCGAATCCTCCGTTCTGCACGACGTTGGTCGAGGTGCCGGTGGCCACGTCGTCGTAGTACGTGTACGTGGCGTCGCCCGGGTAGTTGTCGTCGTGGCTGATCAGGGTGAGCGTGTAGCTGTGGCCGCCGACGAGCGTTGCCGAAGCCTGCTTCCAGGTGCCGTTGTTCGTGCACGTCTTCGGCAGGGGCGTGGTGGTCTGGCCCGTGTTGTTGTCCTTTAGCGTCACGGTGGCCCAGTCGTAGGTGATCGTGTCGGGGCAGACGACCTTGTACCAGAAGGTGAGGCTGGTGGCGGTGGACGCCGCGGTGAAGGTCTGGGCCGCCGAAGAGTCGCCGTTCGTGGGCACGGTGGCGCCGATGAGCGCGGCGTAGGAGCCCGTGTGCGAGGCGGTGCTGATCGAGGACGAACCGGCCGTGGTCCAGCCGCTGAAGTTCCCGGTCTCGAACCCGCCGTTCGTCACTCCCGATCCCCCGGAGGAGTTCACCGTGAGCGTGATGCTGGTGGAGTGGGTGGCGGAGGTGCCGGTCCCGGTGACGGTCACGGTGTACGTCCCGACCGGCGTGGTGGGAGACGTGGCGATGGTGAGGGTCGAGCTGCTTCCCGATTGGATCGTCTGGGGGTTGAAGCTCGCGGTGGCTCCTGACGGCAGACCGCTGGCGGAGAGCGAGACGGTCTGCGACTGGCCGCTGGTGACCGTGGTGGAGATGGTGGAGGTGCCGCTCCCGCCCTGCGTCACCGTGATGCTCGAGGGGTTGGCGCTGATCGAGAAGTCGTTGGTCTGCGTCCCTCCGCACTGTGTGAATTTGAACGACGCGATGCGGGTGTGCCAGTTGAACGATCCGTTCGATGGGATGTACTCCTGCGCATACCAGAAGGTGCAGTCGTCCGACGGGTCGACCGACATGGCGCTGTAGTCGCCCCACCGAGACAGCCCTCCCGTCTGGGACCCGCCGCCGGTGATGACCGTGGCTTCCCCCTGCGGCATGGTGCCGAGGGGGTCGCCCGGGAGCCGGCCCGTGTAGCGGATGCCCGGGTGCAGCGAGCTGCTGGATACGCTGTGGCCGAGGGCGATGTCCCCGGACTGGTCGATGGCGATCGAGCCCATCCACCGGTAGGCCGAATCCGGAGCGTAGGTCCCCTGCTGGTACACGCTCAGCGTGTTCCCGGTGCCGACCCGCAACTCGTACCAGCGCTCGCCGACGGAGCTTCCCGCGGTGATGGCGTGGTTCACCACCAGCGCCTCGTGGTCTCCCAGGTTCCGGTAGGCCAGCCGGGCCATGACCCGGTCGCCCAGGGAGTCGAGCTGCTGCGTGGTCCCCGATTGCGGGATGCAGGTCCCTCCGCCGCAGGCCTGGCTGAACGCGCTGACGGAGAGGGTCGTCGGCCCGGTGAGTGTGCTGTTCGACGGGACCGCCCAGTCGACGTGGAACTTGAAGTACATCAGGGTGTTCGCCGTCGTGCCCAGCCCGACCTCGTAGTTCGGCTCGCCCGTCGCAGGCTGGGTGGCGCCGTCGAGCGAGGCGGGCAGGAGGGTGTGCTCTCCGCTGGTGAAGGGCGTGAAGCACTGCTGCGTGGCGCTCGCGCCCGTCAGCATGTTTGCCCGGTTGTAGGCGCAGATCTCCGTGCCGAGCGCCTGGGTCCCGCCCGAGTTGAACAGGTTGATCGTCGTGTAGTACGCGTCGGGCCAGACGCCCATCTTGGGGTAGTCGGGGAAATTGGTGTAGGAGAAGCTGTAGCGGTTGTAGCTCCCCGTCGCGTCGCTGGTCGTGGAGACGGCAACGCATTCGAGGTACGGGTGCGTGCTCACCGAGAACTGGCTCAGCACCCAGCGCTGGGCCATCGTGTCGAACAGGACCACCCCGTCGCCGTCGTTGTTCGTCTGGCATCCGCCCCCGAACCCCGCCCAGATCACGTTGGTGTTCTCCGGCCCGAGCAGGACCGTCCCGGTCTTGCTGTACACGGCGAACCGCGTGTTGGCCATCTCGGCGACCTGGGTCGGCCCGGCCGCCGCCTGGGTGTCGGGGGGTGCAGAGCCGCTGGCGCTGATCCCGTCGAAGTTCGCGATGGGCGAGGGGATGGCCGGAGGGGTGGGGGAACTGCCGCTGGTGTCCGGGGCGTGGAAGACGCGCTGCGGTCCGCCGGGGACTCGCAGGGCGGGATGGGCCCGAGAGATCGCGGGATATGGCTTCAGGTCGCGCAGCGGCGGTGAGACGTCGTGGTGGGCGTTCGGGACCGCCGTGACGTGCAGCCCCGTCCGAACGGGTCCGGGCGCGGCCGCGGCCGTGCCGACGGAGCCGCCGATCGCGGCCACCACGAGAGCGGAGACGAATGGGATGACGACGACGGATCGCTTGCGCATGTGCTCCTCCCCGGGTTCGTCCGAACGAGCCGACGGAGGCTAGCGCGCCTCGGGTGTGTGGTCAACATGGGCTAGTCCTTCGAGGTCGTAAACCGAACGGCCTAGAACGCCGATCAATCATGCAGAGGAATTCCGAGGAGGCTCAACATGCCCGAAGAGAATCGCGACTTCCCGTCGCTGGAGGGGATCACCGAGTACATGGTGCCGGGGCCGGGCATGTCCGCCCTCGAGCCGTGGATGGACCCGCCGCCCGAGTCGGCGGTAGCGACGGCCGGCTCGGAGGAGCCCGAGGAGCCCGAGTCCTCCGAGGCGTCGCCGGAGGCGAACGGCTGGGAGGTCGAGGGCATGACCACGAACACCTGGGACGCTGAGGCGGAGACCCCGGACTTCCTGCAGCAGGAGCTTGCTCCGATCCTGGCATCGGCCCGCCGGGCCGCCGCGGAGATCGTCGATCGGGCCAAGACCTGGGTCCGCACCGAGACCGTCGAGCTCGAGCAGATGCGCCAGCTCCTGGAGGAGCGCGCCGCCGAGCTCGCCGCATGGCAGCACGAGGTCGAGCCGGCCGTTCGAGAGGTCCTGGCGAAGATGGGGAGCGTTCGATCCCAGATCGACGAGGTCCCCGAGCTGATCCGGGTGAGCCTTCGAACCCTGGCCACGACGATCTCCTCACTCGATCCCACGCTCTCCGAGCTGACCCAGAGGTCGAGCAGGATGCTGAGCCTGGAACCGCTTCCGGAGCAGTACCTGCACAGGAGCGACGGCCCAACCAGCTGAGCCGATCCTCAGCGCTGCGAGCCGGTTGTTGGCCTTGGCCTCTCGACTGGAGTACGGTCCTCTTCCCTGTCGAGCACGGGCCGATCGGCCCGGCCGGAGGGACCGCCATGCCTGCACGGTGGTGGTAGCGAACAGAACGTGGAGCCGGGGCCGGGTGAGGGCCCCGGAAGGAGGGCGGTCAACCATGAGTGGGTACGTCGAGACCTTGATGGAAGACGTGGCTTCGAGGAACCCGGGCGAGGTCGAATTCCACCAGGCCGTTCGAGAGGTCGCGGAATCCGTCGAGCTGGCCCTCGATCGGCACCCCGAGTACCGTGAGGCCAAGATTCTCGAACGGATCATCGAGCCCGAGCGGGTGGTCATGTTCCGGGTCCCCTGGGTCGACGACGCCGGCGAGATCCAGGTGAACCGGGGCTATCGGATCGAGATGAACAGCGCCATCGGTCCCTACAAGGGCGGCCTGCGGTTCCACCCCACGGTCTACCTGGGGCTCCTGAAGTTCCTCGCGTTCGAGCAGGTGTTCAAGAACGCCCTGACCACGCTGCCGATGGGCGGCGGCAAGGGCGGGTCGAACTTCGACCCCCACGGCAAGAGCGACGGCGAGGTGATGCGGTTCTGCCAGTCCTTCATGACGGAGCTTCAGCGGCACATCGGGCCGAACACCGACGTCCCCGCCGGCGACATCGGGGTGGGCGGCCGGGAGATCGGCTACCTGTTCGGCCAGTACAAGAGGATCAAGAACGAGTTCACCGGCGTGCTGACCGGCAAGGGGCTCGGGTGGGGAGGCTCGCTGATCCGCCCCGAGGCCACCGGGTACGGGGCCGTGTACTTCGCTCACGAGATGCTCGGCACGCGCGACGACAGCCTGGAAGGCAAGACCTGTCTCGTGTCGGGCAGTGGCAACGTGGCCCAGTACACGGTGGAGAAGCTCCTCGACATGGGGGCCAAGGCCGTGACCCTGTCCGACTCCGGGGGGTTCATCCACGATCCCGACGGCTTCGACTACGAGAAGCTCCACTGGGTGATGGAGCTCAAGAACGTCAGGCGCGGGCGGATCCGGGAGTACGCCGAACAGTTCAAGGGAGCCACGTTCACCCCGGCCGACTCCCTCAGCGACCACAACGACCTGTGGAGCGTCCCGGCCGAGTGCGCGTTCCCCAGCGCCACGCAGAACGAGATCGGCGCGAAGGACGCGGCCAACCTCCTGGCCAACGGTGTCTTCGTGGTGAGCGAGGGCGCGAACATGCCCACGGTGCCGGAGGGGGTGGAGCGCTTCATCCACGCGGGCATCCTGTACGGTCCGGGCAAGGCCGCCAACGCCGGCGGGGTCGCCGTCTCCGGCCTCGAGATGAGCCAGGACGCCCTGCGGATCGCCTGGCCACGCGAGGAGGTGGATGCCCGGCTGAAGGACATCATGAAGGCCATCCACAGGCAATGCATGGAGACGGCCGAGGAGTATGGAGTGCCGGGCCACTACGTGAACGGCGCCAACATCGCGGGCTTCGTGAAGGTTGCGGACGCGATGCTCGATCAGGGGCTCGTCTGACCTGATCGCCTTGGCGATACCGGGGAGCCGAATCAGTTCCCCGTGCGGGACCCCGGCAAAGGGCTGATCTCCTTGGGCTTTTTGTCCATAAACCCTTGCCGTATTGCCGCGGGGAGGCGTACCGTCGTTGGGCCAGAGATCCGGGGGGCGATCGCTGGCCCGTTGAAGTGTGCGTTTGAGCAGGCCTCACTGACGGGTCGAGGCCAACCGTGGATGGAGGGGGTTCATGTCAATGAAACGTCTGGGTCGCTCTGGCAGCATGTGGCTTGCTCTCGTGGTCGCCCTTGCCGGGTGGGCCTCGCTCGCCACGTCCGCGTCGGCGAACACCACCACGAAGCTGTACGCCGCCAGTGTCACGCCGAGCCCGGTCAGTGGCGGCGCGACGGCGGCGTTCACCCTCAAGGTGACGAATGACGCGCACCCCCAGCCGCTCGGCTCCGCCAACCTCACCATCGCGGTGAACCACGACCCCCTGGTCTCGGCGGCCTTCATCGGCCTGAGCACGGATCCGCATCCCTTCCTGAACGGCAATCCAAGCTCCCCGCGAGGCGACGCCACCCTCGTCGGCAACGTCATCCAGCTTCGGAACCTCTCGATCCCCTCCGCGGCGTTCGTCACGCTCTCGTTCTCCGCCCAGGCCCCGTGCACCCCGGGGGACTACGACTGGAGCATCGCGGCGAAGCAGTCGAACGATTTCAACGGGACCGGCAACGACTTCTCCCTCGAGCCACCGCCGGCCTCGAGCCTGACCACGACGGTCACCGGCACGTGCAAGTTGGCGTTCACCACCGGGCCCGCGGATGCCCAGATCGGCGTCGGCATCACGCACAGTGCCCTGGACGGCACCGGTTCGCCGGTCCAGGTCGCCATCGAGACCCAGGACGGTGTCGTGGTGAGCCAGTCCGCCGCCCCCGTGCAGCTGGCGATCGGAACGGTCCCCCCGGGCGGCACGTCCACCCTCGACGGGACCACGCTGGTCAACGCGGTGAACGGGGTGGCCACGTTCTGCGACCAGCTCCAGAACCCAGGGTGCAGCCTGCCCTCGATCGGCAGCCACGGGCAGGGCTACACCCTCGCTGCCTCCAGCGCCGGGATCGATCCGGCCACGTCGAACGCGTTCACCGTGGTCGACAACGGAACGGTGTGCAAGAACCCGGGGCAGTGCCAGGCCCAGGCGAAGCAGCAGGGGACCACGGGCACCCTCAGCGTGACGGCGCAGCCGGGCGACCTGGTGGCCGTCTCGGTGGGCGTGGACACGCTCACCTGCACCGGCTACACGATCACCACGCAGATCGTCACCTTCACCTCGACCGCCAACAGCGTGAGCACCGTGACGATCACCATCGACGCGGCCTACGTGACCAAGTCGGCCTCCCAGTACCAGATCTGCTTCAGCTCGAGCTTGCAGTTCATCGACCGAAACGGGAACGTCGTGCCGCCAGGAGGCTCGGGGCTGCTGGCTGATTGCTCGAAGAGGGTGGGACCGCCGTGCACCGTGTCCAGGGTCAAGGACAAGGCCGGGAACGTCATCCTCACGATGCAGGCCCCGGCCGGCGATCCGAGGGTCGGCGGCTGAGCCATGGCCCTCGCGGGGTTCGCCGAACCCGGCCGCGAACCTGAGCTCGACAGGTGAAGACCTGCCCATCCTGCGGCGAGGACAACCCGGAGAAGTTCAGGCTGTGCGGATTCTGCGGGACGCCGCTCCCGGACGTGGCAGCGGCGGTGCCGCAGGAGATGCGCAGGACCGTCTCCATCGTCTTCTGTGACCTCCAGGGTTCCACGAGCATGGCGGAGCGGCTCGACGGCGAGTCGCTGCGCGAGGTGCTGACCCTGTACTTCAAGGAGATGCGGACGTGCATCGAGCGGCACGGGGGCACGGTCGAGAAGTACATCGGGGACGCCATCATGGCCGTGTTCGGCCTCCCCACCGCCCACGAGGACGACGCCCTGCGGGCGGTCCGGGCGGCGGCGGAGATGCGCGACGTCCTGCACGCCGTGAACGAGCGGATCGAGGCGGGGTGGGGCGTTCGCCTCACGAACCGAACCGGGGTGAACACCGGCGAGGTGGTGGCCACCGCCGACTTCGACTCGCGCCATCACCTGGTGGCGGGGGACCCGGTCAACGTGGCGGCCAGGCTGGAGCAGGCCGCCCCTCCGTACGAGATCCTGGTCGGCGAGCCCACGTATCGCCTGGTGAAGGACGCGGTCGAGGTCGAGCCCGTCGAACCGCTGGAGCTGAAGGGCAAGGCCGAGCGCGTCCCGGCCTACCGCCTGATCACCGTGTCACGGGCCGAGGGCGTGGCCCGGCGGGCGGACGCGCCGATCGTGGGCCGAACGGAGGAGCTGGCCCTGCTGAACGCGGTGCTGGCCGACGCCCTCGCCGCCAGGGCCTGCCGGCTGGCCACCGTGGTCGCCCCAGCCGGAACGGGCAAGTCCAGGCTGCTGTCGGAGTTCGTGGCGCGCTCCACGGGAACCGCTCGCGCCCTGCACGGTCGCTGCCTTTCCTACGGCGACGGCATCACGTTCTGGCCGCTCGCGGAGGTGGCCCGGCAGGCCGCGGGGATCTCGGACGACGATTCGTTGGAGGAGGCCCGCGTCAAGCTCGGCGCTGTGATGGGCGACCAGGGCACGGACGGGGAGGACGTGATCGTCCGCCTGGCCGGCGCCATCGGCCTTTCCGAGGCCAGCTTCACCGTCGCCGAGACGTTCTGGGCAGCCCGCCGGTTCCTGGAGACCCTGGCCCGCCGGGAGCCGCTCATCGTGGTGATCGACGACATCCACTGGGCCCAAGAGACCTTCCTCGACTTCATCCGGTATCTGCTCGAGGCGACCACCGACGCCCCACTCGCCCTGGTCTGTTCCGCGAGACGGGACCTGCTCGAGGATCACCCAGACTGGAACGAGGCCCCGGAGGGGGGCACGAACCTCATCCTTCAGCCGCTGTCGGACGCCGACAGCGCCCAGGTCGTGACCAACCTCCTGGGGACCTCGGACCTCGAGCCGGCGGTCAGCGCGAGGATCGTGGCCGCCACCGAGGGCAATCCGCTGTTCGTCGAGCAGTTGCTGGGGATGCTGATCGACGACGGGCTCCTGGCGCCGGACGCCGGCGGCCGGTGGAGCGCCACCGCCGACTTGGGAGAGCTCAAGCTCCCGCCGACGATCTCGGCCCTCCTGGAGGCCCGCCTGGACCGCCTTCTCCCGCCCGAGCAGGCCGTGATCGAGCGGGGAGCGGTGATCGGCCAGACGTTCTTCCAGGGCGCGGTGGAGGAACTGAGCCCCGATCCGCTCAAGCCCCACGTGCCGGCGAGTCTGGCCGCGCTGGCCCGCAAGGAGCTCATCATCCCCACGGATTCGACCTTCGCGGGAGAGCCGACCTTCCGCTTCGCCCACATCCTGATCCGAGACTCGGCCTACCACCGCCTGCTGAAGCGGACCCGAGCGGACCTGCACGAGCGGTTCGTGAACTGGCTCGAGCGGGTGAGCCCGGATCGGGCGGCCGAATTCGAGGAGATCCGCGGCTTTCACCTGGAGCAGGCCTTCCTCATCCTGGCTCAGCTCGGACCGATCGACCACCACGGACGGCAGGTAGGGATCCGCGGAGCGCGTTACCTCTCGTCCGCGGGTAACCGGGCGCTGGCGCGAGGCGACATGCCGGCCGCATCCACGCTCCTGCGGCGGGCGGGGACCTTGCTGGCGAAGGACGAGCGGGACCGGCCCCGGCTGTTCCTGGAGGCCGCCGAGGCTTTGATGGAGATGGGCGAGCTGCCGGTGGCCGACTCCACGTTTCGCTCGGCGATGGAGGAGGCCATGGAGCAGGGAGACGAGGGCGTGGAGATCACCGCGTCCCTCGGCCTGGTCTATCTCCATTACGTGACCGCGGCGGCCGGGGGGGAGGCGGCGGTGATGGAGGCCGTCGAGGCGGCGCTCCCCGCGTTGGAGCGACTGGGGGACCACCGTGGCCTGGCCAGGGCGTGGCGTCTCCTGTGGTACGTGCACGGGACCGCGTGCCAATGGACCGCCGCCGAGGGCGCCGTCCGCCGGGTCATGGAGCACGCCGCCCTGGCGGGGGATCATCGGCTTGGGACGGGATTCGTGGGGTCGCTGGCCTTCTGTGCCCTGTACGGACCAACCCCGGTCCCCACCGCCCTCGCCGAGTGCGAGCGGTTGCTGCCCCAGGCCCAGGGCGACCGGAAGGCCGAAGCCCACATCCTGCTCATGATGTCCAACTTGGAGGCCATGCGAGGATCCTTCGACACCGCCCGGGACCTGTACCGTCGAAGCCGGGCCGCCATGGAGGAGCTGGGGTGGAAGATGCAGGCCGCCCGGACCTCCCTGGTGTCCGGCCCCGTCGAGATCCTGGCCGGAGACCCGAGGGCCGCGGAGGCGGAGCTTCGCCGGGACTTTGCCGCGCTCGAGGCGATGGGTGAACGGAACTACATCTCCACCACCGCCGGGTTCTTGGCCGAGGCTCTCTATCGGGCGGGAAGCATCGACGAGGCGGAGGAGTTCGCCTCACGGTGCCGAGAGCTCGCCGCGCCCGACGACGTGGTGACGCAGATGCTCTGGCGGACCGTTCTGGCGAAGGTGCTCTCGGCGAAGGGAGCGTTCGAACAGGCCGAGGCGTTGGGTCGACAAGCCGTTGACCTCACCCGGAGCACGGACGAGCCCGACTCCAAGGGCCTGGCGCTGATCGATCTGGCCGAGGTGCTGGCCGCCGCGGGCAAGGAGGTGGAGGCCGCCCAGGCCGCCGGGCAGGCCGCCGCGTTGTTCGAGGCGAAGGGGAACCTGGTGTCGGCCGCTCGGGCGGCGCTCCTGGTCGAGCGCCTCCGGGCGGGGGCGCTGGCTTGACCTCTCACTCCGAGCTCACCTGGTCGGGCGCGAGCGTCTGCCCGACCGGCCGATCGGAGTCCCGCACCCGGTACCCCATCCGGAACACCATGCTCGCCCCGACGTCGCCGCCCAGCAGGACGGTCAGCAGCCCGATGGCGTCCAGGACCAGCCACAGCGGGTCGGCCTTCGCCATCTTGCGGTCGGCCCACCGCACGGCGAGGTCCACGATGAAGATCGCCGTGGCAGTGAGCTGGATGATCATGTGGCGGGTGGCCACGCTCCGGATCTTCGAACCCGGCCGCATCACGGAGCGGTCGACGAAGCCGGTGATGATGGAGAAGAACGCCCCTCCCACCGCGCCCAGCATCGCGTAGGACGCGGCCAGCGGGGCTCCGGGGAGGGCGAACCGCGACAGCACGTCGAGCAACAGCGCGCCGCTGGCGAAGGCGATGGGGAAGACCACGAAGACGGGGTGGGTGACTCGCTGGATCGACTTGCCCTGGATGATCTCCTTGAGCGTCCAGAACCTGAGCCGCCCGTCCGCGGTCCGGTACCGCAGAAGACCCATGTCATCCCCCCTGACCCGCTGGCCCACCGGGACGGCGTATTCTCGCACACCGGCCTCCCACCTCCGAAGCGGCATCCCACTCTTGCGCTCCGCTTGCGAATCGACCTTCCGAACGGCTACCGTCGGCTGTCGCTCATGGAGGGAGAAGGGGGCCCATGTCGGAGGAGAACAAGGCGGTGGTCCGGGCCATCGAGGAGGCCTGGGACTCGGGGGCGATCGATCAACTGGACCAGTACTTCAGCGACCAGTTCGACAACTCGCAGTCGGGCGTGCCGGGGCTGCCGCCGGGGCTGGCGGGGGCCAAGATGGCGCACCAGGGTGCGATGCAGTCGTTCCCGGATCGCAAGGTCGAGATCATCGATCTGGTCGGGGACGGGGACAAGGTCATGGTCCGGGCCCGGATCACCGGCACCAACCAGGGCGGGTTCCCCCTCTTCGGCGTCCCGGCCAACGGGAACCCGGTCGACTTCGAGAGCTGGAGCATCTACACCCTGCGGGACGGCAAGGCGGTCGGGCACGTGGGGATGAACGACGCGTTCCTGCTGGGGATGCAGCTCGGCGCGTTTCCCGCTCCCGGCTAGTCGAACGCCGGTCGCGGCGCACGCTGCGGGGTTCTACTCCGGTGAGCCCCAGGGCGGGATGAAGTCCTCGTCCTCCACGCCCAGCGCGTCGGCGACCCTGGTGACGTAGTTGAAGTAGGCGATCACCTGGACGGCGTCGTGGATGGCGCGATCGTCGAACCCGTGGTCGCGGAGCCGGTCGAGATCGGCGGCGGCCATCCTCTGCTGGTCGTGGGTGAGCTTCGCGGCGAACGCGCAGAGGGCGCGGTCCGCTTCTGACAGCGGGGCGCTCCGCCAGTCCCGGGCCACGCCGTGGACGAGCGCGTCGGCCTCCGCCTCGTCCATGGTGTCGGCGACCTCTTCACGGAGGTCGTGGGCGTGCGCCTGCGTTCAGTAGTGACAGTCCAATTCCCGGGACACCACCGTGGCCAGCATCTCCCGCTGCGCCCGCGACAGGGGCGAATCCCCGGTCACGATGGTCAGGTAGAACCGAAGGCTGTCGGTGAGGGCCTCGGGGTTCACGCTCATCGCGTGGACGATGTGCCACACGCGCCCGGCCCGTTCGACGGCTTCATCGAACTGCTCCTTCAGCAGCCCGGTGGCGTCCTCGACCGGGATCTGGCGGATCCAGGGCATGGCGTTACGGGCGGGCCTCCCAGTTCCACGTGGCGTCGCCGCTGGTGGCGAAGCTGCCCCCCTTGGTCCACTGGTTGGTCAGCCACACCTCGCCCTGGGCTGCGGTCAGGCTGGCCGCGGGGTCGGGCGTGGCCCCGCCGTAGTCGCCCCATCGGCACGGGCTGCACGTGAAGCCCTTGTCCGACTTCGTCGACTGCTTCACCAGCACGAACCCCGACTGGGCCCCCGCGCCGACCTTCGACACCATCTGGACGGCCGGGCGGGTCGCCGCCGACGTGGTAGTGAACCCGAGCACCATCGAGTCGCCGTGGGCGCATGTCGTCGCCGTGCAGGTCCGGTCGTTCGAGATGCCGGCGTTCAGGACGTACAGGCTGGGATCGCTGGCCGCGCCCGAATGGACGACGGCTCCCGCCGCCGGGTCCACCTCGTACCAGTTGATCTGGCTGCCCGCGCCGCCGAGAACGGTGTGGCCAGCCCACACGGTGGTCGTCCCGAAGGTCGGGTCGAGGCCCGACACGGCGTGGGTCAGGCGCCCGTCGAGTGTGTCCAGCGTGTTGGTGGTGCCCTTCTGGGGCGCGTTCGGCGGGCTCTGGTAGGAGCCGACCACGATCGAGTCCGGAGCCGACACGGCCGGCACGCCGCCGCCGTTCGTCACGGTGAACACGGTGAGCTGTGTGCCCGTCCCGCACCTCGGCGGGCACTCGATGTCGGACAGGCCGAGCACGTACCCGGTGGACGACGGGTCGGTCTGGATCGCCGGCACCGGGGTGAAGGCCTGAGAGCCGTCGGCGTTCAGCAGGCCGGTCACCTTGCCGCTGGTGAACGAGCCGGCCGCGGGGCACGTGGTCACCGGGGCCTGCCCCTGAGGCTTGGAGATCCACAGCAGATCGGAGGACGTGGACTCCTGGCTGCTGGAGGTGGGGTAGAAGTTGACCCCGAGCATGAGGAAGTCCTTCGTCTGCCCGAGCTTGGGGTAGTCGGGGAAGCTGGTGGTCGGATAGCCGAAGGCCGTCTCGTACCGGCACCAGCTTCCGGGGATCGAGGTGGGGTTGCTGTCCTTGCTGAACCCCCAGTCCATGCGGGCGTTGGCCGTGTTCCAGATGTTGTAGTAGAAGCGCTGGGTGTCGGGATCCCACAGGACCATGGGGTCGCTGCCGTTGCCGTTGCCGGTGAGGGAGCTGAAGTTGGCCGACGCGATCAGGCTCCCCGTGCGCTGGTAGATGGCCATCTTGACGTTGACCACCTCGACATAGCTGTTCGGGCCGACGGCACCGTTGGGATCGGGCGGGCTCACGTTCGACTGGGCGGTGCCGTTCCAGCTCGAACCGATGCTAGGCGTGGCCGGCGCGGCTTGCGATGCGGCGGGCGCGGCGCTCGGATGCGACGCCGCCACCACCGCCGCGGCGTGGGCCTTCGCCCGGCGGAGGGTGGCCACGCCCCGGAGCGGGAGGTAACCGTGCTGCTTCAGATACCGGCGGGCGTCGAACCGGACCGGATGAGAACCGGCGGCGCCGGCCGGGACGGCCCCGGCGATCAGGCCGGCAACGAGCGCTGCCGCCAGGACGAACGAGATGCGTTGCTTCACGGATGCCTCCTTGCCAGGGCGATCAACGGACCAGCGCCACCCACCTGCACATGCGAACGGTGCATCTTCCCAGCCCGTCCGGCCGGGTGGCAATGACGAAGGCTCGCCCTACCGGCGGCCCCCGCCTCCGCCTCCGCCGCCCGGGCCGCCTCGCCTGTCCGTGCGTGCGGGGCGGGGCGCCGGGGGCGGGATGTTCGGCATCTTCCCGATGGCCGGGTCCACGCCGCTGCGTTCGACCCGGGCGGTGATGAACCGGTCGCTGTACCAGCGTTCGGTCTCCCGCCACCCCGTGGCCAGCATGTGCTTGAGCCGGGCGGCTGAGCCCTTGCGGAGCCGCTCCGTCCCGGGTTCCTTCAGGTACAGCCGTTCGTGTCTCACTTCGCGATGCTCGCCCATCTCGGTGCCTTCCTTTCTTCTCTTCTCGAAGCGTTACCGCGCGCCCAGCGTGACCAGCAGGATGGCGGCGTACTGGCACGCACCCGCCGCCACGACGAACGAGTGCCAAATCTCGTGGTAGCCGAACACGCGGGGCGAGGGGTCGGGCCGCCGCCGTGCCAGCACCACCGCGCCGCCCGTGTACATAAGCCCACCCGCGATCAGCAGTCCGAGCGCCGTCGGGCTCATGCCCCGAACCGCCTGGGGAGCGGTCAGGATCGCCAGCCAGCCGAGCGTCCCGTACAGGGCGCCGGTCGCCAGCCGCATCCCGTCGATCCGGAGGAGCTTCAGCCCCACACCCACGGCGGCTCCGGCCCACACCGTCGCCAGGATGGCAACCGACCACGCTCCGCGGAGCACGAGCAGGCTGAACGGCGTATACGTCCCGGCGATCAGCACGAAGATCATCGAATGGTCCAGGCGCTTCATCCTTTGGAGGGCTCGGCGCGACCACCGGATCCGGTGGTAGGCCGCGCTCGACCCGAACAGGCCGACCAAGCTGGCGCCATACACGATCCCGGCGACCCGGGCGACCGCGGTGTGGGCCACCGCGACCAGCGCCGCCCCCGCCGGGATGGCGGCGAAGAAGGCCGCCTGGTGCAGGCGGCCCCGCAGGAGCGGCTTGGGCTCGTCGGCAGGACGTGCTTCGCGTGCGACGGCTACGGGAGGGGCCTCCTGATCGGGTCGTCGTGAGAAGGTTGG
>WNGE01010534.1_pt1 | contig 19477 bp, 19 predicted proteins | sample 5400651 | NCBI WGS metagenome assembly WNGE01 (sample SAMN13153370, study PRJNA577476) | soil metagenome | isolation source: 60 cm soil or saprolite under grassland replicate 2 | place: USA:California | collected 2016-06-15
GAACTGCCATGCGCTCCGATTCATGGGGACTACAAATTGGGCAACGCGGGAGAACTGTCAGACGGCTCATGGGCCACCTTCGACCTGGATCTCGCGAGGGTCAGGGAGCGGCTCTACGACATCGCGGCCAGCCTGAACCACGTCGCACAGAGCGGCCCCGATGGCGTGGGCCAGCCGGTTGAATTGCTCGAGCCGCGCCGACTGCTCGACGCCTACGAAGGCACGGCTCCGGAACCGCTGACTCGCGACGAGCACCGATGGCTCCCCGGCGCTCTAGCCCTTGTACCCCTGCACTGGGCTGCCACAGCAGGGCTCGTGGGCGACGGCATCCACGAGGCCGAGAGCGCAATGACCGCAGCCGAGGCCTGGTGGGCGCGCCGGGCTGAACTCTCGTCGTAGTCCGGCGGCCCGCGCTACGGGGACTGGAATTCTGAGGCTAGAGAACCGCACGGTATCGCTCCGAGCTGAACTGCCCCAGATCGCCGGATCGGAGACGAGTCCACGAGGTCGGCGATCCGAACCTGCAGAAGTCGCGCCTCGACCTGCGGTCGCGTGATGGCGGCTCTACGGCCCGATGTTCGCGTTAGCTCCAACCGACAGGGGGAAAGTGCCGGTCACGGCCACGCTGCCTCTGGTCGGCTGACGGCCAGGCGGCGCACATACTTTGGATCAGTCTCACCAGCTCTTTTCGCTCAACTGAGCCATTTTGTGAGGCTCAAGCGAAAGGACGCTCGCCCACGCAAACAGCCGGCCACCCCTACCGCCCCCTGCGGGACACGAGGCACGATACGACCATGCACACGTCCCAAATTCAGCCCGCGGTGGATGCGGCTGTGTCGACTGCGTCAGCACTTGATCTGAGGGTCGATGACGCCGTCGTTCTCCACGACTCGAACCGGCTCGCTCTGCGACTGCGGCCCTGTGACGTTCTAGCTCGGGTCGCGGCCCCCGTTCGACGGAACCATGAAGTTGCAGCGTTCGAAGTCGAGATGGCACGGCGGCTTGAGGAAGCCGACTGCCCCATCGCTGTCCTCGACCCTCGGGTGGACCCTCTCGTCCACGTACGTGACGGCTTCGCGATCACATTTTGGAACTACTACGAGCCTCTGCCTGCGGTCGACATCACGTTGGCCGAGTACGCGCGGACGCTCGAACGCCTGCATGCAGGCATGCGCCAGCTCGATGCGCCTGCACCACACTTCACGGAGCGAGTCGAAGAAGCGCAATCGATCGTCCGAGACCGTTCGCAGAGTCCGGAGCTCATCGACGCAGATCGGGAACTCCTGGCTAACTCGTTGCGAAGCCTTCGCCGGGCCGTCGTCGACCGCGGCGCGGACGAGCAGCTGTTGCACGGCGAACCGCACGCCGGCAACCTGCTGAGGACGACGAGCGGGATGCGGTTCATCGACCTCGAGACGTGTTGCTACGGGCCAGTCGAATTCGACCTCGCCCACGCACCCGACGAGGTCGCCGATCACTACGCACTCGCCGATCCACTCCTGCTTCGCGACTGCCGGATCCTCATGCTCGCGATGGTCGCAGCGTGGCGAGCGGATCGGGACGATGACTTCCCGAACGGGCGCGCGGGACGTGATGCGCTGCTCAGCCAGATACGGGCGGCACCGGAGCGCACCGCACCGTGAACCGGCAGGGGTTCATCGCCCCGACGAGCTGAGGACGAGTGACTTCAGTATTGGATGGGCAGGATGGGCGAAATGGATGAGCGGGAGGCAGAAACGACGTATCCTCGTCGTCCGATTCCGAGGCTGCCGCAGAGACCAAGGTCTTTCCAGTGATCGAGCGTCGCTACGAGCCGGCGCCGGATCTCGTTGATCGGCTGCGATTCATCGATGCGCTGTTGAGCTTGCCGTCGTTTCCGCTCGAGTAGCTGCGCCCGCCGCGCTCGCGGTTCATTCTCCCCGAACCGAGTTCAGGAACGGAGGAGCCAGAATGCCGAGCAGCGGTGGCAGCAGACGCGTGCGCGTCGCACGTGGGATCTACCAGCAGCCGAACGGTAAGTACGCGGTCTGCGTGAGGGTCGACGGTCGAGCGCGCTTTCGCACGGTCGAAGCGGCGACACTCCTCGAGGCAGTGCGGCAGCGCGACCTGCTGCAGAGCTCCGGCCAAGCCGAGGTCGCAGGCCGCTGGCTCGCCGAGTTCGAAGCGAAGGTCACGGCCGGTCAGCGGCGCGACCGGACGCTCGATCTCTACCGCTCGCAGCTCCATCGCCATCTGCTTCCCCGACTCGGCAATCGCCGGCTGGCGCTGATCACGACCGACGACGTCGTCGCAGTCGCGCGCGAGTTGCAGGCTGACGGTCTCTCACCCTGGACGGTCAAGCGGATCCTCGGCGCGCTCAGCTGCGTCTTCACGTTCGCGCTCCGCCGCGGCTACGTCAACTCGCATCCCTTCGACCGGCTCGAGCGCGACGAGCGCCCGCATCCACTGCGCTCCGACCAGCGCGTCCTCACCCAGACAGAGCTCGCCCGGCTTTTCGCCGCTTGCCCCCGCCGGTACCGGCCGCTGCTCCTCACCGGGGCCTTCACGGGCATGCGTCTTTCCGAGGTGCTCGCGCTCAGCTGGGATCACGTCGACTTTCCCGCCGGCGTCATCCACGTTCATCACCAGCTCGCACGCGGCCGCCACGGCGTCCCGCCGCACCGCATCCCACCGAAGACCCGCGCCTCCGTTCGCGAGATCCCGCTCCTCCCCCAGCTCGCCGCCGTCCTCCGTCAGCACAAACGCGGTTCCCGCTTCACGAGCGGTTCCGATTACGTGTTCGCGACCAGCAACGGGACGCCGTTTCTGCACCACAACGTCTCCAAGCGGGTGCTCGCCGCACCGCCACCTGCGCGGCGCTCGATCGGCCGGGCCGCCGGGTGCGCTTCCACGATCTGCGCCACACCTTCGCCAGCCACCTGATCATCGACATCCGTCTCGACGTCGTTCAGGTCAGCCGCATACTCGGCCATGCTCGCACGAGCATGACCCTCGACACCTACACGCATCTGTTCGAAGCCGCCCGCCATGGTGCGGACGTCCGCGCTGAGCTTGCGCGGAGCGACTTCGCCAACCTGTTCACTCGCATGTCCGAGCCGCCGGCGCGCAGACGGAGAGCAACCGGGCGAGGTGCCGGCGCCGCTACGCGGGGACGAGCTCGCGTACCGGCTTGTCGGCCGGGCCGTGCTCGAAGCCCATCACGAAGCGCATCTCCAGCGCCTCGGCCAGGCGCTGCAGCGTCTGCACCGAGGTGCTGTGCTGGCCGCTCTCGATCCGCGAGATCGCCGAGTGACTCGTCCCCATCCGCTCGGCCAGCTGCTCCTGGGTGAGACCGAGGTCCATCCGGCGGCGAATCACGATCCGGGCCAGCTGCTCGTACGGCGCGAGCCGGCCGCGCGCCTCCTGGTAGCCGGCGCTGCGGCGCGCGCGTCGGCCCGCCGCCTCAGCGGCGCCCGAGCCGGCCGGGCTGACGTTCTTCCTCTTCTTCTGGGCCACGTCCCGAATCTTACCAGAATTGGTAAGCCTGTAAACCCTCTCAGGGTGCGTCATGACCCGCCGCGCGCGGCGGGCGCCGCCGCTCCGCATCCATCCGCGCCTTGAAGTCCTCCCAGCGGCCCCGCGCGACCCTCAGCTCCGCCTCCGGCACCTTGCCGCTGTCCTTCCGGAACATGTGCAGCAGCACGAACAGGTTGCCGGAGCGCCGGTAGAGCACCCGGTACAGCACGGAGCCGTAATGGCAGCGCAACTCCCGCAGCTCGCCCTCGAGCTGCGAACTCCATGGAAACGGCAGCGGTGGATCGTTTGAACGGAGCAGGTTCAGACGCTCGATCTGGTTGTCGAGCGCCGCCTGCCGGTCCGGGTCGCGCAGCGCCTCGATGAACGCGTCGACCGGCTCCGACCCGTCCGAAGCCCGGTAGTAGACCGCCTGCATCCCCGCCACGCCGCCACTCTACGGAGCGCCTCCGACGGGACTCGCTGCGTGACCAAAACGTGACTAACGAAATCCGTCGCCAGGTCCGGCAACGTAAAACGCCATATGCAGGGGAATCTATGGGCCGAACCGGGTATTGCGCGAACCGCCCCCTTGACGCATTCGTCCGTGGATTGCCTCTGGCTATCTAGGGAGTTCTATACGGATCGCCTTGGCCGACACCGGGCGTGAGAAACTCTCTGGCTGGTTTGGCGATCAGCCAAACCAGCCAGAGGCAAAGCGGTGCGCCCTCAGGTGATCGCGTTCTCAACGTCGTTGGAGGCCGAGACAGCAGCATCGACGGAAAACGATGCGGCTGGGCCAAATACGTCGAACCGGCGTTCGCCGTGGAGCCAGATCAACCCGTTGGTCTGCGGGCCCGAGATTTCGAGTGCCTGCGTACCGTCTTGGAGCTGCACGAGTGTCCATGCGCCGACGCAACCAGTGCCGTGATCGCAGCCAGCCAAGGACGTCAGGTCGGCCTGGGTCATCCTCGTTTTATCCTCGATCACATCAAACCGACTCGTGCCGTTGTCGTAGACGAGGCCGATGGCCTGGTCATCTGGCGATGTCCCCGATGCATGAACGTAGCCAGCGACAAGGTTGCCGGAGTGCTTCGGAAACACGGCCGAGAAGCCCGCGATTGACGCAGCGTTGCCAGGGTCTATCGTGACGCCATCTACGAACGGCCGATCGACGTTCACTGGCGGCCCGGGAAATTCGCCTTCAACGGGTTGCGGCGCCGAGTTCGTTGTCGTACCACCTACCGCAAGTCCGACGACCAAAGCGGCGACCGCGAGGAAGGCACCGACGCAACTCGCTGTCACACCCGAACCGCTATACGTTGGATCGTTGTCTGAGTAGCAGGAGACTCCGGAGGCGTAGTTCCAGGTATTTGTTGCATCCTGCCACTGGAGGTTTTGGTGAACGGCGGTGATGCCGCTGTTATCGCCGTACCGCGAACCTTCACCCATCGGGATGCCACGCGCGAAGCCTGTGGACGAGTACTGGAACAAGAGACGCCACCCCGCACCATCCTCGCAGTCGAGCCATGTGTTCCAGTTGTAAGTGCCGGCCGCGTTAACCGGTTCCCACCGCTCATATGACGGCGCCGATAGGCATGCGTACGAACGGGTGTTGAACGACTTCGTCGTGTAGTTCAGTCCCCACTCTGCGAAGGCAACATAACGGGGAGTGGCACTTCCATCTTCCTCGTAACCAGCCTCCACCCAATCGCCGTCATTGCCACCGAGGCGCAGATGGGACGTCTCAGCGACCGGGTATGAGCCTGAGGCACAACTCGAATCAATCGAGTGCTGCTTGACCTCGATCTCATTTCGAGCGCCATAGGCCAGCCCATACGTGCCAGTCGACATCTTCCAGAAGACGCCGTACTCGGTCGAGCACGCTGCCTCAGCCGCCGGAGCCGCGGATAGGCCAACGACCGCGGCCGCCGCGCAGGCGACCGGCAGCGCGATGAGCAACCTGCTGCCGAAGGTATCCCGGAGCCGTCTTTCGCCGCGTGCTCGGAGCGCGGGTCGGCCGGGGAGCATGAGTTTGAGCTTGAGCGTCGGTCGCGACGACCCGAGCCGAGCAAAGAGCTGGCGAAAGCTCCGGGTCGTCTCCTCGCCGAGTGAGTCGTGCATCGCGGCCTCCTGTCCGAGGGTGGTGAAGGTCTCATCTCCTCCATGGCCAGGTCCTCAGGTTTCTTTCGTTGACATGAACGAAGGACGGCGACCCGCTCCCTCCAGGAGGTCGCATCGCCTGTGCGGAGACGGATTGGCCGAAAGGTTTCGGGCGTGCCGGACATAGAAGACCGAGCGGCTCTTGGGGTCGCTCGCTTAACCGGGTCATCGCAACGTCCGCGCTTCACGCTCAGCGCGGAGAGAAGGAGGGAGACGGATGTACCGCAGATTCGCGACGCTCGCGCTAGCCGCGATCGTTCTGGCTGTCCTACCGGCGTCTGTTCTTGCTGATGGGAATCGGCCGCCTGCCGATTCATCGTCGCTTGCCCTTTTCGAGGGGAAGCCGATCGACCTGTCGAAGGGCTGGGGCGACGCTCGCGCGTGTTTGGTCGCCCGCGTCGCCAGCGTCGTCGAATGCTTCCGCGATCAAGCGGGACTGGCTTCGCGCGAGTCACAGCTGCAAGCGCAAATCGCCTCCTCGCCAGAGCTCGCCGCGACGAGCTGCTCGGGTCCGTTGAGGCTATTCGCCGATGCCTCCTATGGCGGCCGCGAGCTCGATTTCTACGACCGAGGCTACTGGCAGAACCTCAGCACGTGGAGCTTCGACAACCAGCTGTCCTCGTACAAAGTCGGTGCATGTGGCGTCTATCTCGCGGACTACGCCAACGGCGGGGGCTCTTGGTACCCGGGGAACACGAGCGCCGGTCACGACGAGCCGACGATGCTGTCCGGCTGAAACGACCGCATCTCGTCCATCTATATCCAATGAGCCATGGGCCGGCTGGCGCCTCTTGGGAGGCGCCAGCCGCCTCGACGCGAATCTGGCGTCGGCCGCGCCCGGTAGGACATTGGCTGCATGACTGACACCAGACGCGAGCGGCGGTTTCGTGAACTCTATGCGCGGCACTACGCGTCGATCTTGGCGTACGCACTGAGACGTTCTCCCGACCGGACCGAAGCGGAGGACGTCGTGGCGGATACCTTCCTCGTTCTGTGGCGCCGGCTCGAGGACGCGCCCCGACAAGATGAAGAAATTCCACTCTGGCTCTATGGCATCGCGCGTCGCGTTCTCGCCAATCGCCACCGAGCACGTCAGCGTCAAGAACGAGTAGCGCAACGATTCGCCGACCTATTGGCAGAGGGCCCCCCGCTCGAGGAGGTTGCTGCTCATCGGCGCAACGCGCGCCGCCTGTTAGAAGCACTTCTTGCTCTCTCGGAGCAAGATCGGGAGCTGCTGATGCTGTCCGCCTGGGAGCGTCTGTCTACTGGAGAGCTCGCTGTGACTCTCGGTTGCTCCGAGAACGCAGCTGCTATTCGGCTCCATCGCGCAAGGAAGCGGTTGACAGAAGTTTACAAGAAAGAAAACGCGACATCCGGCCATAGAGATGATGAAAGGCTGCGGCTGCGGCGGCCTCACGAGAAACGACACACCGATGAGTGAACCTGTGGACCCGTTCGATCTCCTGCGCGAGCTCAATCCTGTTACGCCCGCAGACTTGGCAAACGCGGCGTCCAGTGAGCATGCAGTGCGAAGTCTCGAAGAGATCGTCGCCGGCACGCGCAACGCGCCCCGCGAAGAGACGATGCGCCGCCGGCGGGTTCCGCGGTTGCGCCGCCGCACGTATGTTCTCGGACTCGTTCCGGCTGCGGGAACGATCGCCGTCGCGGCATGGGCGCTGACACAAGGCCCGACCAAGCAGCTGACGATCGGCTGCTATGCGAGTGTGGATCTCCAAGCGCACACTGTTGTGGTGACCGCCAGCACTCAACCGGCGGTCGAGACCTGCCGCGAAGTCTGGCGGAACTCCGAGTTCGGCCACCTTCCAACCCCAAAACTCCAAGCATGCGTCCTCCCGTCCGGCGGGATCGGCGTCTTCCCAAGTCCGCGAGGGCAGGCATGCAAGCGATTAAAACTTGCGCCACTTATTACGGTCACGACTCCGCAAACGCGGACGTCGAGCTCGCCGCTCAGGCTCAAGAACGCCCTCGTCAGGACCTTCCTCATGAACCGGTGCATGGAAGGGCGCCGTGCGACTGCACTTGCGACGACCGAGATTCGACGGCTTGGTCTACGTCTCTGGCGCGTTCGAGTCAACGGGACGTTCACGAGCAGTCGACCTTGCGCCAGTCTCGCGTTTGACGAAGACCACCACCTCGTTCTGCTCGTTCCACTACCGAGACGGCCATGATGGAACTTCCTGATCATGCCGAGAAGCGACCGCGCCGCGAGCCGCTCGCACAATGGCAGAGCCGAACTCCAAACGGCGTTGTGTCGATCACGCTTCATACAAGCGGCATCTGGAACGTCGTCTTCGAAGGTTTCAGCCGCAGCTCGAACCGCTCTCTAACGATTGCGTTGGCTGAAGCGACCGGCGCGCGACATCACGAACTCTGGCTCCAGACGCTCGCCGCCGCCCTCCAGGGTCGAGGAGGGCAAGGGCATGTGTCGCAAGGGTCCATATGACCGCGGCGCAATGAACCGGTGCCTGGCAGTGATGACCCGGCCAGGCACCGGTACCTTCCGAAGAAAGCTGCCGTTACGGTCGGCGCGCGCTCTACTGGCCGGCCTCGAGCGCCGGGGAAAGGAACGAGGGCTCCCGGACATATCCCTTGTGTCAACCCCCGTCCTGCGGCGGAAGGAGACTCAAGCGACGTGTCAGCTGAACAGCAGATGATCCTTGGCGGACGACGCTCGGCACACGAAGAGGAGGGTTCATGCACGCGCGTGCTTCAGCGGTCGTCCTAGTCTTCGCCGCGCTGTTCGCTGTAGCCTGGTGGCTTACGGCTTCAGCGCGATCTGCCGAGGCGCAGTCGCGCGCCTACGGTACCTGCACTGCGTACGATCCATCCCATCAGGTCGACGGCAATAGCAGAACGGGACGCGGTGGAGGCAGTATCGGCTGCGAGGGAGCCTGCACCGGGTCCTGCCAGTACAGCTGGACGGCCCGCATGTACAACGACAGCGGGAACATCCTGGCGCAGCTCAGCGGTGTCGACACCTATTGCTGCACGACCAAGCTGACAGGCTGGACGGGTTGCGCTGGCGCCTATGTTCGCGACTTTATTTTCGTGAACTACAACGGAGTAGTAAGCAGCAACACAGAGTCGATAAGCAACCATACGTTCTGCTGAGGTGATCAAAGATGACTAAACGCGCTTACCTGATCTCCGCGGCGTGCGTAGTGGCGGTGGCGATCTTCGTGCCGACTGCTGCACTCGCGCTTGCGCATCACGGAACTTCTTCTGGACCTCCGAGGCTCGAGCCGACGCAATCACAGCGACTCGCTCATGCAGTGACTGCCGCCGGCTCGGTTGATGTGGACTCTGTACCGAACGTCGACGGGCAGACCTGCATCGCGCTGACTCTCCCGGACAGCCCAAAGCAAGGAATTGGAAACGGCGGAATGTCGTGCAGCGCCGCTCCGTCAGAGCCGACCGCGGCCGGCATGAACGCAACGATGTCGTGGGTTCAGATCAACGGTCAGAATGTCCTCATCATCTTCGGCCAGGTCGGTTCAGCGATCACCCAGGTCCGGCTGCAGATGCCGGACGGGTCGATCGTTCAGGCCGCCACGTCCCACGGCATATACGTGACACGGTTGACCGCACCCGCAGTGGGCGTACTACCGGGCACCATCACTGCGACGGGCTACGACTCGTCGGGTCAACCTGCTGCGTCCGTCGATCTGCAAAAGATACTCACCGCGGCGACACCGCCCCCCAGCGCGACTCCATAACTTGCGGACGTGACCGCTGTCTCCCGTCCGGGGAGACAGGGGTTGCGTCGACTGAGGTCGGTCGGGTCGTGGGCGATCTAGCGAGGCTGCTTGAGCGCGACGGCGCCTAAAACGCGATCGCGCCGCTTGAAGTTTGCGAGCGGTGGGCTGGGATACTCGCCGGGAGGATCGTTCTACGAGCGCGATCTCGCTGGCGCGCTGACATGACACCGACACGCGACTGACCCGGCGCCGACCAGGAGTCAGCCGTCTGTAAAGGGTGCGTAAGAGTTGCCGATCAGGCTGTCACTTTCGTGGGTCGAAAAGGGCCTCTCTATGTAGAAGGGATGTTTCCCTCGACGGCGCTCCTGGCCGCGGGCCGTATCGGTCCGGGCGGGTGCGGCGTTGATGTTTGGCTCCTCTGCCGGCGCGTCGAAATTGAATGCCAGATCCCGACGTGCTGGACGGCGGCGGCGAGGTTGTGCCGCTGCGCCCCAGGACAATCGATGATGGTGAGATCAGGCTTGGCCCGGTGAGGGTCGAGCCGCTCACCGCTGCTCAAGAAGCAGAAGCGGTCGAGTTGCTGGCCGCGCTGTTCGCTGCCGCCCTGCGGCGGCAGCGTTCGTCCACTCCGATCCGGAGAGCCGCATGAGGGGCTGGCGCCTATTTGCCAGTCGGTCCGGCTGTGACTGGCAAGCGAGCCCTCGCCTATTCGCGCGCTGCCACGCCGATCTTGCGGGCGTGGCGCGCGCCCGACTGTATAAGGAGGTTCTGTCCTGATCGAGTTCCACATGCGCGGTGGCCGCGGGCACGCCGGCCGGCTGAGCCGGCGCGACGCACTCGCGACCGTGACCGACACGGATTGGCGTCTGCTCACGCTGCTCGCTGAGCAGCGCGTACTGACGCAAACCCAGCTCGAACGGCTCCTCGCCGACACCCCTGCACGGACGCTTCGCTACCGCACCGAACGACTGACCCGCCTTGGTCTTGTCGGTCGTAGCCGTCCCTATCGCGACAAGGGATCCGCTCCGTTCCACTACTGGCCGACGCGTGCCTCGGACGCGTTCGTGCGCGGCGAGCCCGTCCCGCGTGGCGGCGAGCGGGCGGAGCCGAACCCGCAGTTCCTCCACCACGCCGAACGCCTCTCCGAGCTGTACGTGCTGCTGAGTGTGCAGGCGCCGACCGTCGGTCTGCACCTGCACGAGTTCAAACGGGAGGGTGAGGCGCGGGAGCTGTTCCGGGCGGACGGGCGCGAGCGGGCGCTCGCACCCGACGCCCTCGTCCACCTCCACGACGACAGCGGCCGCGGCCTGCTCGCCTTCGTGGAGCTCGACCTGGGAACGATGAGTCACGCCCGCCTCAAGACGAAAGCCACGGGCTATGCCGCCTACGCCGCGCAGGCGGCATGGACGGACCGGCATCCGTTCTGTCCCTGCCTGTTGTTTCTCACCACGACCGAGGCGCGCGCCGTCGCGTTCCTCAAGCTGCTGAACGGGCTGCTCGATAAGCACCGCCGCTACAGCTCCAGCTACTACGGCGAGCGGGGCGGCAACCTCTCCTGGTTCGCGACGGGCGCCTGCGCGCACGCCCGCGAACCCGAGCGCTCCCTCACCGAGCGATGCTGGGACGACCGCAGCCTCGCCGGCGGCGGCCTCACCCTCTCCGACTGCCTGAACAACGCACGCCGCGCATACGACGCCACGCGTGCGAAAGAAGAAGCAGAGCAGCGCGCACGCAACGAACAGCGTGAGCGGCTGCGTGCGAACCCGGACGCGCTCCGCGCCTACCTGCAGGAGAAGCACCTGCGCTTCCAGGGCGAGCATCTCGGACAGTTCGGTGGGGCGGGCGCGGCCGCGCTCCACCTCCTACTCAACGCGACCGAGCCGATGAGCGACATCGAACGCGACGCGTTCGCCGCACTCACCCGCCAGCTCGATGACAACCCACTCGACGCCGAACCCGCTCCCCAACCAGTACCGCCGACCTGGACCGACACCCAGGCGGTCGCCTCGCTCGTCGAGACCTACCGCCGACACCAGCGAGCACACGTCGAGGAACTTGTACGCCGTTACGGCGAAGGTCCAGTCCTCCGCCGAGACCGGCAGCAGCTCAGCGACGGCGATCTCCTCAGCCGCTACAGCTGTGACTCAGTCGAGGCGCAAGCACGACGCGACCAGGAAGCACGCCGAGAAACAGGAGCGGCTTCGGCTCATCTACCTCGACCGGCGCGAGCGGGACGCACGCCGTCGCAAGCACGAGGCCGGGCTCGCCGCGCGGCTGACACACGGCCGAAGCGCCATGTACGCGATCGTCGATCGCGACCTGCTCCGCACCTGCACACGCTGCGACGAGATCGTCTACCCGCCCGAACCCGAACGGCGCGGAACCGTTATCTACCAGCAACCCTCGCAACCGTCGCGCTGCCACTTCTGCGGCGGCTCGGAGCTCGCTGGCTGGGATCCTGCCTACCAGTCGGAGTTGGAGTACGGGCCTGGCAGGCGGCTTCTGGGTAGCGACTTGACGTCGGGCGGGATCGATGGCCTCATGGACGACGACCAACGCGGAGGGGGTTGCCTGTGATGCGGGTCTGTCTGTACCAGCGGATCTCGACCGACGAGGATCACCAGCCCACGTCGCTGAAGACGCAGCGGGAGCGGCTGGAGCGCTACTGCGAGGCGATGGAAGACTGGCGCATCGTCGCCGCCCTCGAAGACCAAGCGAGTGGTACAAGCCTCGACCGTCCCGGCCTGCAACAGGCGCTCGACCTCGCGCGCGAGAAGCGGATCGACCTGCTGCTGGTCTACCGCGTCGACCGCCTGAGCAGGAAGGTGCGCCAACTCGCCGCTCTCTGCGAAGAGCTGGATCAGCTCGACGTCGTGTTGAAGTCGGCGACGGAGCCGTTCGATACCGGCTCTCCGGCGGGGCGGATGATGCTGCAGATGCTCGGCGTGTTCGCTGAGTTCGAGCACGCAACGATCGTCGACCGCGTCACCGCTGGCCTCGAACGCCGCGTCCGCGAAGGCAAATGGATGAGCGGACGCACACCCTACGGCTACACCCGCGACAAAGACACGAAGCTGCTCATTCCGGACTCGGTGAAGGCACCTGTCGTGCGTCGCATCTTCAGTCTCTACGCGGAAGGGAAGCTCGGGACGACGGCGATCGCGCGCACCCTCGACGCGGAAGCAGCACCCTCACCCCGCAAAACAGGTTGGTCGCCGAATGCGCTGCAGCTGATCCTCGCCAACCCCGCCTACCGCGGCCTCGTCCGCTGGAACGGCGAGACGCATCCCGGTCTGCACGAGCCGCTCGTCGACGACGAGACGTTCGAGAAGGCGCAGGAGATCCTCCGACGTCGCGGCGAGGACGCATCGCTGCGGCGCGGCAACCCGACCGACTTCCTCCTCTCCGGGTTGGTCCGCTGTCACCACTGCGGTCGCGCCTACGTCGGCACCAGCGCGCATGGCCGCAGCGGTCGCTACACCTACTACGCCTGCTCCACCCGCTACAAGTACGGACCCGCGAAGTGCAACGGCGACCGGCTCCCCAAGGACCGGCTCGAAGCAGCGGTCCTCGCTCAGCTGGCCGAGCTGTACCGCGACGGCCACCTCGTTGAACAAGCACTCGCCGACCTCGCGAACGCGACCGAGATCGAGCGGCCCGACCTGGAAGAGCAACTCGGATCGACGCGCGCCGAGATCGCGCGCGTGAAGGGCAAGCTGGAACGGTACTTCGAAGGCTTCGAAGACGGACGCCTCGCCGCCGACCTCTTCCAAGACCGCGTCCGTGGCCACCGTGACCGCCTCGAAACCCTCCGCGAACGAGAGGCCGACCTCACCGCCCGCCTCGCCACACAGGCGCACACACCGCCCGACGCCGCCGCCCTTACCGCGCTCGCCGACCAACTCGAAACGATCGTCGCCGACGAGAACCCTGAGCAGGCGAAAGAACTACTTCGGCTGCTCGTCAAAGACATCCGAGTACACGACCGCCGCCGGGTCATCCCCACCTACAGGATTCCGGCGGCGGTTCGCGCAATACCTCGTAAGGTGGGCGGTACTGGGCTCGAACCAGTGACCCCCAGCTTGTCGAGCTGGTGCTCTCCCAACTGAGCTAACCGCCCTGGGTCGCGGGACAGTGTAGCGGCGCTACGCGAGCGGTTTCACGAACGCGCTCGCGAGCAGTCGCGGCGCGCGCGGCGAAACCCGTGCCCGCACCAGGATCACGTGCGGCCGGAGGGCGGGACGCTCGAGCGGGCGCAGAACCGTGGCGAGCGGGCTGACCGCGACGCCGTGCCTGCGCACCTCGAAATGCAGGTGCGTGCCCGTGCACCAGCCTGTGCAACCGGCGGTTCCGATCCGCTCCCCTGCCCAGACCCGCTGTCCCGCATGCACGCGATATGCCGACAGGTGACCGTAGAGCTCCTCGTAGCCGCGCGACCGGATGAGGACGATCTGCCCGTAGCCCTCGAAGCCCACCTGGTAGCCCACCTTCTCGACCCGGCCGGGCACCGCCGACCTGATCGCAAGCGTGCGCAGTGTGCCGATGTCGATGCCTGGATGCCAGCGTGCGCCGTCCCGCCCGAACGGCGAGGTGATCGCCCCCTGTGCAGGCCACACAGGATGGACGACCGTCGGCCGGTGCTGCGCGACGTCCATGTGCAGGACCAGCGCGGTCACGAGTGCCGCAACGCCCATCTCCCGGGCGGCAGAGTACTTTAGATGTCGCTGGAGTTCAAAAGATCTCGGCGGACCAGGGCGAGAGTGAATCCGCCCAGGTAGACCGATCCGAGACCGGTGGGGTCGAGTCGCAGGTCGGCCGCAGCCTCCGTGCGCTCCGTCCCGGCCGGAGTCCCGCGCCACCGCCCCTCGTTCCACGGGCAGAACGCATCGGCCACCTCCAGCACGACCTCGCCGTCGCCGCCTCGAGCACCGTCAGCGACCCGTCGACGAGCCATGGGGCCAACCCTGCTCGACGCGGTAGAGCGCGTAGCCGATCGCGACCAGCGCATCGTTCAGCTCTTCGAGCGCGCTGCAGGGCCGTACCTCGACGCTCATGCGATCCGCTCGAGCGGCGCGTACTCGAGCATCAGCCGGCGCTCGGCGCCGTCCTCGAAGCGCACGGTGACGACGCCGCCCGACTCGATGCGGGTGACGATGCCGGTGCCGAGCGACTGGTGACGGACCGTGTCGCCGGTCGAGAGGTCGGGCACGTCGGCGCGCGGCATGTACTCGCGCTGCACCGCGCGACCGCCGTAGTCCGACCACGAAGCCGGGCGGAGCCGCTCGCGCTCGACGCCGATCGTCGGCAGCTCGTCCAGGAAGCGCGAGGGCAGGTTCGCCTCGCTGCGGCCGAACAGCGTGCGCCGCATCGCGTGCGTCAATGTCAGGCGCTCCTTCGCGCGCGTCATCCCGACGTAACAGAGGCGGCGCTCCTCCTCGAGCGAGTTCTCCTCGATTGAGCGCGCGTGCGGGAAGATCATCTCCTCCAGCCCGAGCATGAAGACGGCGCGAAACTCGAGCCCCTTCGCGTTGTGCAGCGTCATCAGCGTGACCATGCCTCCGTCGTCGTCGTCGCGCAGCGCATCCTGGTCGGAGTAGAGCGAGATCTCCTGCAGGAAGCCGGACAGGGAAGGTTCCTGCGCCGACTGCTCGTACTCGCGCGCGACGCCGACGAGCTCCTCGAGGTTCTCGATCCGGCCGCGCGCCTCGATCGTCCGCTCGGCCTCGAGCGCCTCGAGAAAGCCGGTGCGGTCGAGCACCGCCTCGAGCACCTGCGCCACCGTCGCGTCGGTCGCGGTCGCAATCAGGGTTTCCATCACGGAGCGGAAGCCGCCGACCGCGCGGGCGGACGCTGCCGCCAGGCCAGCCTCCTCGGCGTGGCCCATCGCCTCCCACAGCGAGCCGGCCATGCCGTCCGCCCAGGTGACAAGCCTTGCGATCGACGTGTCGCCGATGCCGCGCCGCGGCTTGTTCGCGATGCGCATCAGCGAGACGGCGTCGTACGGGTTGTCGATCACCTGCAGGTACGCGATCGCGTCCTTGATCTCGGCGCGCTCGTAGAACTTCGGCCCGCCGATCACCTGGTAGTTGACCCCCTGGCGCACGAGCACGTCCTCGAGCACGCGGCTCTGCGCGTTCATCCGGTAGACGACGGCGATCTCGCTCGCGCTGTAGCCCTGCTCGATCAGCGCGGCAATCTCGGCCGCGACGAAGCGGGCCTCCGAGTGCTCGTCCTCGGTCTCGACGACGTGCACCGGCTCGCCCTCGCCGAGGTCGGACCAGAGGTTCTTCTCCTTGCGCTCCCGGTTGTTGACGATCACGGCGTTCGCCGCCTGCAGGATCGTGTTCGTCGAGCGGTAGTTCTGCTCGAGCGGGATCACCTTCGTGTTCGGGAAGTCGCGCTCGAACTCGAGGATGTTCCGGATGTCCGCGCCTCGAAAGGCATAGATCGAGTTGTGGGTGACGAGGCCGTTTGCGACGAAGTTGTGCGTGCGCTCGACATCGATGTCGTAGACCGCAGCGGTCAGAACAATCCGCTCCACGCTCTCGACAACATCGAGCTCTCCTCCGGCCGTCGTCATAACCATTCCCGGTTGAACCGCCGACGCGGGGGTCAACGGCAACGCGACTGGGCTCGCTGCCACTCGCGCAGCCTGGCGGACAACGACCGCCCTTCCGGGCTCGCGGAAGCCGGCGAAGTGCGAGTGCTCCGGCGTCGAGACGACCCGTCTCCCGCCCTCTGTCGTGATCGCGATTCCGATCGTCCGCCGCGAGCTGTGCACGCGCGCTACGCGCGCAGCACGGAAGTCTCCCTCTCCGTAACACGAGAGCACCCGGTCACCGACCCGAATGCGCTCGATCGGCATTCGGGTTCCATCCGCCATGCTCACCGCGGTGCCGGCGACGAGACACTGGTCTGGGTCGCCGACGGCCATGACGTTGCGGTGCTCACCGCCGAGCAGCTTGAGCAGGACGTACTGCGCGTGGTTCGTGTCCTGGTACTCGTCGACGAGGATGTAGCGGAACGTCTTCGCCCACCGCTCGCGCGCCTCCGGGAAGCGCTGCAGCACGTCGACCGTCAGCATCAGCAGGTCGTCGAAGTCGACCGCGTTCGAGGCGAATAGCCTGCGCTGGTAGAGCCCGTAGACGTCGGCGACGGTCTGGTCGTAGAAGCTCGCGACCCGCGACGCGTACTCGTCGGGACCGATCAGCTGGTTCTTCGCATTCGAGATCTGGGTGTGGATGCCGCGCGGTACGAACCGCTTCGGATCCCGCTCGAGCTCCTGCAGGCAATCCTTGACGAGCCGGATCTGATCGGCCTGGTCGTAGATCGTGAAGTTCGAGCGGTAGCCGAGCCGCTCCGCCTCGCGGCGCAGGATGCGGCCGCAGGCGGAATGGAAGGTGAGGATCCAGATCGCGCGCGCGACCGGGCCGAGCATGCGCGTGACGCGGTCGCGCATCTCCCCCGCCGCCTTGTTCGTGAACGTGATCGCGAGGATCTCGTTCGGCTTCGCGCCGCACGCGGCCAGCAGGTGCGCGACGCGGTAGGTGAGGACACGGGTCTTGCCCGAGCCCGCGCCGGCGATCACGAGTAGCGGCCCCTCCGTCGTCAGCACCGCCTCGCGCTGGGCAGGGTTCAGGTCGGCGAGATAGGTCTCGGGCTGGGCAACGGCTCCCATAGGCCGACTGTAGCGATCAGGTGATGCGGTCGAGCTCGCCCTCCAGCCAGGCCGCGGCCGCTGCAAGCGTGTCCGGATCGGACGACTTGAGCACCACCTCGACCTCGGGCCCCGTCTCCAGGAACGACGGATACGAGCCGACCGACACGTCCGGCCAGCGCTCCGTCGCCGTCGCCAGCGCGGCGGCGATCGTCGACTCGCGCGTGCGGTAGAGCCGGCGCCAGGCGCCGATCGGCCGCCCGGCTCGGAACTCCGCGGCGTACAGGTCGAACATCGCCTCCATCTCGCGGGGCAGTCCCGGCAGCACCCAGACGTTCTCGAGCTGGAAGCCCGGCGCACCGCCGAGCGGGTTCTCGAGCGGCCGCGCTCCAGCCGGCAACGCAGCCCAGTGCGCCGCGTACTCCGGGTCGCCGTGGAAGCGGGCGCGCAGGTCGTCCGCCAGCCGCGGCACGACCTCCTGCGGCACGCCGAAGGCGGCCGCGACCGCCTCGCGCGTGATGTCGTCGGGCGTGCCGCCCAGCCCGCCGGTGACGATCAGGTGGTCGACCTGCGGCCCCTCGCGCCGCACGAACTCGACGATGGGATCGAGCTCGTCGGGCACGGCCGCGCTCAGGACGACGCGCACGCCGAGCGACTCGAGCCGCTGCGCCAGCCACGACGCGTTCGTGTTCGGCACGTCGCCGGAGACGAGCTCGTTCCCGATCGTCAGGATCGCCGCGAGCACCGGCTGGTAGGCAGCCCCCGTCTAGCCCTGAGGCTGCGGCACGATCCGGATGTAGGGCTTCGGTTCCTGCCACTCGCCGAAGATCTCCTTGGCGTCATCGTTGGAGACCGAGCCGGCGATGATCACGTCGTCGCCCTGCTGCCAGTTCACCGGTGTCGCGACCTTGTGCTTCGCCGTCAGCTGCAGCGAGTCGATCACGCGCAGCACCTCGTCGAAGTTGCGGCCCGTCGTCATCGGATAGACCAGGATCAACTTCACCTTCTTGTCCGGACCGACCACGAACACGTTCCGCACCGTCTGGTTGTCGGCCGCCGTGCGGTCGCCGGGATCTCCGGAGACGTCTGCGCCGAGCATCCCGTACAGCTTCGAGACGTTGAAGTCGGCGTCGCCGATGATCGGATAGTTGGGTGCCGTGCCCTGCGTCTCCTCGATGTCGGCCGCCCAATCGGCGTGCTTGCCGGCCGGATCGACCGACAGACCGATGACCTTCACGTTGCGGCGGTCGAACTCCGGCTTGATCTTCGCCATGTAGCCGAGCTCCGTCGTGCACACCGGCGTGAAGTCCTTCGGATGCGAAAACAGGACCGCCCACGAGTCGCCGACCCAGTCGTGGAACTTGATCATCCCTTCCGTCGTCTCAGCTTCGAAATCCGGTGCCGTGTCGCCAAGCTGCAGAGCCATCTCTCCTCCTTCGTCCCTCCTGACGAGCCGAGTGTAGTTACGGGCGTCAGGATGGCGTCGATGCGGATCCGGCCTGTCGATCTCGACCGTGACGCGGCGGACATCGTCGCGCTCATCCGCGAGGTCCACCCCACGGCGACCATCGATGCGGCCGGATGGCGCCACCGCGAACGGACCGTGCCCGAGCGCGCCGAGCCGCTGACCCTCGTCGCCGTGGACGAGGGCCGCGTCGTCGGGGGCGTCTCGGCTGCGCGCACGTTCCTGGCCGGCGACAACGCATACATCCACCTCGCTGTGCGGGAGTCACATCAGCGGCGCGGCATCGGTAGCGCCCTCTACGAAGCGGGGCTCGCGCACGCGCTTTCCCTCTCACCGCAGGCCCTGCTGACCGACTTCTACGAGAACGACGCGGGCGTCCGCTTCGCGACCGCTCACGGCTTCCGGCAGGTGCGCGCCGAGGCGGTCGCCGTGCTCGACCCCCGCACCGTGGACGAGCGGCCGTCCCCGGACGTCGAGCTGCGCCCCGCCCGCGACGTCGACCCGCATCAGCTCCACGCAGTCGACGAGGCGGCGACGCGCGACATGCCGCAGACCGACACGATCGAGGAGATTCCCTATGACGAATGGGTGCAGCATGTTCTCGAGCATCCGCTGTTCAGCCTCGACGGCAGCTTCGCCGCAATCGTCGACGGCGTCGCCGTCGCCGTCTCGTTCCTCGTCGCCGATCACGAGAGCGGCCGCGCGACGAACATGTTCACCGGCACGCTGCGCGACTACCGTGGACGGGGCCTCGGCCTGGCGGTGAAGCTCGCGTCCACGCACTGGGCCGCGGAGAACGGCATCGCGCAGATCGCGACGTCGAACGACGAGACGAACGCCGCGATGCTCGCCGTCAACCGCCGGCTCGGGTATCGCCCTGCCGGGCGGCGCGTCGAGTGGCTCCGTTCACCAGCCGGATGAACGGAACGCGGTCGGTCACGTCGACGACGTCAATCGCGCCGTAGGCCTGCTCGATCCGAA
>WNGE01004488.1_pt1 | contig 19475 bp, 21 predicted proteins | sample 5400651 | NCBI WGS metagenome assembly WNGE01 (sample SAMN13153370, study PRJNA577476) | soil metagenome | isolation source: 60 cm soil or saprolite under grassland replicate 2 | place: USA:California | collected 2016-06-15
CGAACGAACGGGCCGGCCGGCTCGTTCCAGTGTTTCCAGTACGGATCAGTGGCGAAGGTCGTGAGACCCGGCAGGCACGCGACGATGTTCCAGTCGGAGATGCCGTGAGCACCCTCCGTTGCAGGCAGAAGGCAGATCGTGTTCTTGCCGCCCCGCCCCGCGACGTGCGCGACGACCTCACGCAGGAAGTCGGCGACCGACGCCTCGCGGAACAAGTGCACCTTCGGCGTGAGCTCCTCGGGGAGCGCACCGCCGAACCGTTCGGCGCAATGGTCGCAGCGGCAAGCCCACCGCTCGTCGTCCTCGACGCCGACGTGTCGAGGCACCACCCAGGCCGGCTCGTCCCAGAAGACCGAGTCGACGCCGCAGTCGAGAGCCCAGTCGGCCCACTCCTTGCAGAAGGCCCGGTACGCAGCGCTGTTGAGGCACGCGGCCGCGACACGGCGCCCGTCGTCGAGCACCTGGCACTCCTCGGGATGGAACGCGACGAAGCGGCTCTCCGCCTCGCCCCCGAACGTGCGGCCGAGGCCCCACGGGCTTGCCTGCACCGTCAGCCCTTCGGCGTGCGACGCGGCGACGATCTCGGCCATCGTCCCGCGGTAGTAGGCGAGGTCGTTCTCCGAGAACGTGTGCAGCACCCCGGAATAGCCGCGCGCGGCGAGGTCGGCCATGTCCCGTCGTACGTGCCGGACGATTCGGACGCCGAAGTACGAGGTGCCGGCGCTCGCCGCGCGCGGGTGGAGGGTCACCTGTGAATCCTTTCGCATCCGGGACTACTGGTCAATACCAGTTATCCCTTTACCGCTCCGGCGGTCAGCCCGAAGGCGATGCGCCGCTGGATGATCAGGAAGAAGACGACGACCGGAATCGCCGTCAGGGTCGAGGCGGCCATCAGCCCGCCCCAGTCGACATTGCGGCTCGTGCCCTGGAAGTACGACAGCCAGACGGTGACGGTCTGCTTCGCCTGATCGTTGAGCAGGATCCGTGCGTAGATGTACTCGTTCCAGCTCGTGATGAACGCGAAGACCGAGGTGGCCACGAGCCCCGGTGCGACGAGCGGCAGCAGGATCCTGACGAACGCCCCGAGCCGCGTGCTCCCGTCGACCATTGCCGCTTCCTCGAGGTCCTTGGGGATCCCGAGGAGGAAGCCCCTCAGCGTCCAGACGGAGAACGGCAGTACCGCACTGATGTAGACCACGATCACACCGGTGAGTGTGTCGACCTGGTGATAGCGCGCAAGCACGACATAGAGCGGGATGATCAGGCCGGTCGCCGGCAGCATCTGGATGCCGATCATCAAGACGATGAAGAGCTTCCGGCCTGTGAAGCGGTATTTGGCGAGCGCCACTGCAGCCAGGAAGGCGAACACCATCGAGAGCGCCACCGCGACGAGGACGATGATCACGCTGTTCTTGATCGAGTCCCAGAAGAAGGGTCGCGCGATCGCGTCTCTGAAGTGCTGGAGCGTCGGGCTCGCCGAAAAGAAGGTCGGCGTCAGGCTGTTGACCTGGTCGTCCGGCTTGAACGCGGTCGAGATCATCCAGAAGACCGGGAAGATCATCACGACGAAGAGCAAGCAGCCAACGAGGTTCCAGCCCGTGCGACGAAACGCGCGTCCGCTCACTTGACCTCACCTACCCGCACCATCTTGCGGACGTAGAAGAAGCTCATCGCAGCGACCACTACGAGCATCAGGATCGAGATCGCCGCGCCGCGCCCGTAGTCCGCCTTCTGGAATCCCTCCACGAACAGATAGATCGACATCAGGTAATTGCCCGGGTGGATGTGCGACGGGTTGATGAGCAGGTAGGCCTGCGTGAACACGCCGAAGTCCCAGAGGATCGACAAGCTCGTCAGGATGAGCAGCACCGGCGTCAGGATCGGCAGCGTCACGTCCCTGAAGACCTGCCACGACCGCGCGCCGTCGATCTTCGCAGCCTCCACGAGTTCGCTCGGTACCTGAGACAGCGCCGCGTAGAGGGTGATCGCGAGGAAGGGCAGCGCGCCCCAGACGATCAGCAGCGTGACGAGCGTCAGCGACGAGAACGTCGTCGCGTACCAATCGTGCTGGAAGAAATCGCCGAAGATGCGGAGCTTGGAAAGCACGTGGTTGACGACGCCGTTCTGGTAGTTCGTCATCCAGTACCACACCTGCACCGCGACCACCGGGGGCATCGACCAGACGAGCACGAGGCCGGACATCACGAGGATGCGGACCCAGCCGCTCACACGCAGGAGCAGGAGGGCGATCAGCATGCCGCCGACGATCGTCAGGCCGACGTTCGCGGCGGTGAAGATCACCGTCCGCAGGAGCGTGTGCCAGAAGACCTGATCCTGGAGGACCGAGCGGAAATTGGCCAGCCCGATCCACTTGCCCTTGTGCTGGATCAACTCGAAGAGCGTGTACTGCTGCAGGGATAGGACGACGAGCCGGTAGATCGGGTACGCGAGGAGCGCGCCGAGCACGCCCACGACGGGCGCGATCAGCAGATAGGGCACCGAGCCGCGCGCAGCACGCGCCCAGGTAAAGCGTCGCCGCCGAGACCACTTGGCGGTGGTCTCGGTGGCGACTGTCATCGATTCGCGCTCCGGCCGCTCAGCGGCTAGGAGCCGTTCAGCACCGACGTGATGTTGTCACTCGCGGAGGAAGCAGCCTGCTTCACCGAGAGCTTCCCGGTCAGGATCTGCGCGAGCATGTTGCGGAGGATGTTCCCGTTCTCCACGTCGACCCAGTGCTTGGCAGCCGGCACGAACCAGCTGCGTGCAGCAGCCCGCTCGTTGACGCTCGTGCCCAACAGGTTCGTCGCGTTCGGAATGTTGCCCTTGGCCTGCAGGGCGCGCTCATTGTCCGTGCTCGTGAAGTCCTTGAGCCAGTCCGTCGCGAGGGCCTTGTTGCCGCTCGACTGCGGAACAGCCAGGTTCGAGCCGCCGAGGAAGCCCGGCATCGGCTGCCCCTTCTGATGGCTCGGCATCACGAATTGCGCCGTCGTGCTCTTGTACTTGTTGCCGACGCAACAGTTGAACCAGCCCGGGCCGATGATCGATGCCGCTCCACCCTGCGCGTACACGTCGTACGGAGCCGGGCGGGTCTCGTCCGAGGTCTTGCTCGCCTTCGACGCCACGAGGAAGAAGTTCTTGAACGCCGTCAGTCCGGCGATCGACTGCGGCGAGTCGAGCGAGCCTTTCCACTTTCCGCCGCTCGTCTTGGCGATGGAGCCGCCGTAGTCGTAGACGAAGCTCATGGCGAAGTACCAGTCCGTGCCGGCGATGTAGACCGGCGAGAAGCCCTTCGTCGAGGAGTTCTTCGCCGCGAGCTTCTTCGCCACTGCGGTGAACTCCGAGAGGCTCGCCGGGGGCTTCTTGATCCCGGCCTTGGTGTAGGCGTCGGTCCGGTACGTCACGACGCGCGAGCCGGCGTAATACGGCACGCCGTAGAGACGCCCGCCGTACGTGCTCGACGCAGCGAGCCCCTTCAGCCAGTTGGCCGAGTTCGCGAACGTCGCCTTCGAGGAGCTGATGTCGGCGAAGGCGCCGGCGGCCATGTACTTCACCATCTCGGTGTTCCCCATCTCGATCACGTCCGGCGAGTTGCCGCCGGCAAGCGTCGCGTCGAACTTCTGGAGATGGTCACCCCAGTTCTGGTACTGGACGTCCACCTGGAGCCATACGGTCAGCTTGTTGGCCGCTATCCGATCGCCGCTCGCGCTCGCCGTCGCCGCGACGACTCCGAGTGCAACAGCGGCCAGTGCCGCCACGAAAACTCGCGTCCTCATCCACGTCTCCTCGAGCCGTCGACGCGCCGCTGTGGCCTGCGGGCAGGTGCGCCGATTGGTCTATACCAGTTGGCCACGGGGCGGTTATCGCACACCGAACCGGTCCTGTCAAGGGACCCGGTCAGCTTTGTGGCCGGCTGAGCTCGGTGACAATCCGGTAGCGGTCGCCGCGGTAGACGGACTGGACGAACTCGACCGTCCGGCCGTCCTGGTCGCGGCTCGTGCGCTCGAAGAGGAAGGCGGGCGATTGGAGCGGCACGCCGAGCGCCTTCGACTCCTCCTCGTTCGTGACCGTGGGCTCGATCGCCTGCGTCCCGCTCGCGATCACGATCCCGTACCGGTCGCGGTAGAGCTCGTAGAAGGAGCCGCTCAGATCCTTCGCCTCGAGACCGGGCACGAGCCGTAGCGGCAGGTGCAACGTCTCGATCGCCATCGTCTCCCCGTCCGCGAGCCGGAGGCGCTTGATCACGAGAATTGCCTCGGAAGGCGAGAGATTGAGCAGGCGCCCGAGCCGCGCGCCGGCCAGCTGCGTCTCCATCGAGAGCGTCCTGCTTCCGGGCGTCATCCCGCGCCGGCGCATGTCCTCGCTGAAGGACGTCATCGTCAGCTCCTGGGAGATCTTCGGCTGCTGGACGTACGTCCCGCTGCCGCGCCTGCGGATGAGGTAGCCCTCCCGCGCGAGGTCGTCGAGCGCTGCGCGCAGCGTCAGCCGCGAGACCCCGAGATCGGCGCTCAGCTGCCGCTCGGACGGGATCGCCGTGCCGACGCCGAGCTGCTCGATCAAGTCGAGCACCTGCTGCCGCGTCGCGCTCTGCTTGGTGATGCGCTGAGTGCTCACCGCCCGACGACTATAACCACGAGTGGAAAAGTGGTCAATGCCATTGCGCCTCGCCGCCCGGTCCGGTATAGATCCATCCCAGTGGCCGAGATCGTGCTCGACGGCGTCACGAAGGCGTTCAGCGGCGGCGTGGTCGCCGTGGACGACATCTCGCTCGAGATCGAGAGCGGCGAGTTCCTCGTCCTCGTCGGCCCCTCCGGCTGCGGCAAGTCCACCCTGCTCCGGATGATCGCAGGCCTGGAGGAGGTCACCGGCGGGTCGATCTTCATCGACGCCCGCAACGTCACCGAGCTGCCGCCCCGCTCGCGCGACATCGCGATGGTCTTCCAGAACTACGCGCTGTACCCCCACATGTCGGTGCGCCAGAACCTCGGCTACGGGTTGAAGGTGCGGAAGACGGCGAAGACCGACATCTCGCAGCGCGTCGACCAGGTGGCGGAGCTGCTCGGGCTCGATGAGCTACTCGACCGCCGGCCCGCTGCGCTCTCCGGCGGCCAGCGCCAGCGTGTCGCGATGGGCCGCGCGATCGTGCGGGAGCCGAAAGCGTTCCTGATGGACGAGCCGCTGTCGAACCTCGACGCGAAGCTCCGGGTCAGCATGCGCGCGCAGCTCGCGGCGCTCCACGGCCGCCTCGGAACGACGACGATCTATGTCACCCATGACCAGGTCGAGGCGATGACGCTCGGGCATCGCGTCGCCGTGATGCGCGACGGGCGGATCCTCCAGGTCGACACGCCGCAGGCGCTCTATGCGTCGCCGAGAAATCTCTTCGTCGCCGCGTTCATCGGCTCACCTGCGATGAACCTCATCGAGGCGGATGTCCGCAACGGCACGGTTTCGTTCGGCGGCTTCACGATTCCGCTCAGCCGCGCCGAAGTCGAGGGCCGCTTGATCGTGGGGATACGACCCGAGACGTTCGAAGACGCGGCGCTCAGCGACGCGTCGCTGCCCCAGATCGACGTCGACGTCGAGGTCGTCGAGGATCTCGGGGCCGAGGCACACGTCATCTTCAACGTCGACGCGCCGCCGGTCGACGTGAGCGAGGTTCGTGAGGCGGCGGGCGACGACGAGGTCTTGCTTCCCAACAACCGGGCCTCGTTCACGGCCCGTGTCGACGCGCAGACCTCCGCGCACGTCGGGCGGCCCCTGCGGCTGACGGTCGATCCGGCCCGCTTCCACTTCTTCGACCCGGTGACCGGACTCCGGATCGAGCATGCGGCGTCTCCCGCGCTGGCTCGCACCTAGCCTCGCGGCGGTCGTCGTCGCAACGCCCGCCTCGGCCGCGCCCGCCGGTGAGGTGATCGTCGGCGCACTCGCCGGGCCGCCGAAGCCGTCGTTCCTCGCACGAGTCCGTGCAGGAGAGCTCGGCGGCCTGATCCTCGTCGGACGCTGGACGCCCGCAGAGATGAGGGCGACGACGATGGAGTTGCACGAAGCCGGATGTGCAATCGGTCGGCCGCTTTTGCTCCTCGTCGACCAGGAGGGCGGCTGGGCGCGTCGGCTGACCTGGGCCGCGCCGCAGCACACGGCGCGTGAGCTCGGGCGGCTCGGCGTGGCGCGGACACGGAGCGAGGCGCGCGCCACGGCTGCGTCACTCCGCACCGCGGGCATCGACGTCGACCTCGCCCCGGTCGCCGACACGCTGGCTCCCGGCGGTTTCCTCAGGAGCCGGTCGTTCGGCTCCGAGGTGTCGGCGGTCGGTCGGCTCGCCGCGGCGTTCATTCGAGGGCTGCAGGCCGGGGGCGTCGCCGCCACGGCGAAACACTTCCCCGGACTCGGCGCTTCGCACAGGAACACCGACGACTACGCGGTGAAGCTGCGCAGGTCGAAGCTCGGCCCCTTCCGCAGCGCGATCGCCGCCGGCGTGAAGCTCGTGATGGTCGCGAGCGCCTCCTATCCGCTCCTCGACCCGACCGGCACGCCGGCCGTGTTCTCGCGTCCGATCGTGACCGGCCTGCTGCGTGAACAGCTCGGCTTCGACGGCGTCGTCGTCACCGATGCGCTCGACGCCCCGGCGCCCGCCCGGACACCGCACGCACCCGCCCGGGCGATTCAAGCCGGTGTCGACCTGCTGCTGTACACGAGCGGCGCGAGCGCGCACGCCGCCTATGTCGAGCTCGCGCGCGACAAGCCAGCGGAGCTCCAGCGCGCGATCGCGAATGTCCGAGCGCTGAAGTCGTGGCTCGGCCGCCGCTGCGGCTGAGCGCCGACTTTTCCACAGGCAGGGGCCAGGCCCCATTACGGAAGTGTCACGACTTCGTCACGACGGCACCGGCCGCTTGCCCCTGGAAATACACGGCTGCCGACCTTCGCCGCGTTGCGAAGTCGGCACGGTTCCGTGACGGGGCCAGGCCCCTGCCGTTAGAGACCGAGACGCTCGAGCGTCGCCTGGTCGCGGCGCCAGCGCGGCCGCACCTTCACAACGAGATCGAGATAGATCGGCCGGCCGAGGAGCGCCTCGATCTCCGGGCGCGCACGCGTGCCGATCTCCCTCACCATCGCTCCACCCTTGCCGACGAGAATCTGCTTCTGGGAGTCCGTCTCGACGAGCAGATGGGCACGGAGCACCTTGTCGTCCAGCTCCTCGATCTCGACCGAGATCGCGTGCGGCACCTCGTCGCGCGTCAGCGCCAGCGCCTTCTCGCGGATCAGCTCGCCGATCTGCATCTCCAGTGTGAGATCGGTGCGCTGCTCCACGGGGAAGTAGAGCGGCCCCTCCGGCAGGAGCGCGACGAGCTCCTCGCGCAGCTCCGCGATGCCGTCACCGGTCTTCGCGCTGACGGGATGCAGCGCGTGGAACGGCCCAAGCTGCGCGGCAGTCTGCATCTGCTGCGCGATGTGGCCGGGCTTGAGGCGGTCGACCTTGTTCAGCGCGATCACGACCGGGACACCCAGGTCGAAGACGCGCTTTGCGATGAACCGGTCGCCCGCCCCGATCCGCTCGCGCGCCGAGAGGACGAGGAGCACCCCATCGACGTCGTCGAACGCACGGTCGACCGTGTGCTGCATCCGCTCGGTGAGGGCGTCGAGCGGCCGCTGGAAGCCCGGAAGGTCGGCGAGCACGAGCTGGTAGTCGTCCCCGTTCACGATCCCGAAGATGCGCTGCCGGGTCGTCTGCGGCTTGTCGGAGACGATCGCGACCTTGCCGCCGCAGAGGGCGTTCACGAGCGTCGACTTCCCGACGTTCGGCCGTCCTGCCACGGAGACAAAGCCCGACCTCATGCCTCCGGCAGGTTCCACGTGTCGGGGAGAAGCTGTCCTGCGGGGGCGTACTCGGCGATCGAGCCGTCCTCGCGACGGAAATAGACGCGCTCGATCCGCCACTCGTGCAGCCACTGCCGGCAGCCTCCGCACGGCGACGCCGTGATCCCGATCGCGTCGATGTCCCCGGGACGCACGCCGTCGGTCGCCGCCTTCGAGATGGCGGTGCGCTCCGCGCACACGCCGAGCGGATAGGCGGCGTTCTCGACGTTCACCCCGTCCACGAGCCGCCCGTCCTTCAGCAGCAGCGTCGCGCCGACGAGATAGTTCGAGTACGGCGCATACGCATTCGCCGCCGCAGACTCGGCACGGACAACGAGCTCCTCGCCGGTCAGGCTCACGAGAGCACCTGAAAGACGACGAGCGTCACGAGCGCGCCGAGCACGCCGCCGTAGAGCACCTCGAGCGCGGAGTGCACGCCGGACTCGACCCGGGTCTGCGCGACGAGGAGTGCCATGATGAACGTCAACGACGAGATCAGAAAGCGGTGGTCGTCGTTGGTGACGTAGGTCGCCGCCATCCAGCCGGCGAACGCGAGCGCCGCATGCCCGGAAGGCAGGCCGCCGCGCAGGGGCGTGCCGCGGCCGGTCCACGCCTTCGTCGCGAGCACGATGAGGCTGACGAGCACGAGGGCGACGAGCGTGACCTCGGCCGGCGCGTCACGGACCCGATCGAGAAAGCGGGATGTCCGGTGCGCGGCGGCGTGCGCGAACACGAGGTATCCCACCGCGATCGCGGTCACGGTCGAGATCAAGACGGCGCCGGCCGCGATGTCCTTCGCGAGTTTCGCGTTCGGGTCGAACGAGGTCGTCGACGCGTCGATTGCGCCTTCGATTGCCGAGTTGACCATCTCTGCGACGAGCACGAACGCGATCACGATCAGCAACGTGATCATTTCGAGCCGTTCGACCCCTAGTGCGGCCGCCGCGCCTATCACCGCGATCGCGATCGCGAAGTGGATGCGCAGATTTCTCTGCGTCCGCAGGACGTGGATGATCCCCTCGAGTGCGTAGTTGAAGCTGTCGAGTATGGTCGGCGCACGGCCCGGCGCCTGCGCGGGCGGCGTGCGGCGCGGCGGCGAGCTGATGCTCACCGGTGCAGCGCCTCCCGCGCCTCCATCTCGGCGCCGTGGTCATACCCGACGAGGTGCAGGACGGCGTGCACGAGCGGAGCCTGCCAGTCGTCACCGACGACCTGAGGGCAGACGACGACATCGCCCAGCTGCCGCGGCAGGCCGGCCGGGAGATCGTCGAGCGCGTCGATCGGGAACGCGAGCGCGTCCGTCGCCTCGTCGACCCCGAGGTGCTCGTGCTTCAGCGACCGACTCTCGTCGAGGCCGACGAACACCAGACCGAGCTCGCCGGCGTCGACGCCCTCTGCGGCGAGCACCTTCCGCGCCAGCTCGCGCGCACCGTCCTCGTCGACCTCGAGGCCGGAGCGGTTGTCAACCTCGATCTCGATCACCGGCGCCGGGCGGTCCCGGACTTCTCGGAGTGCCGCTTGTAGGCCTCGACGATGCGCTGCACGAGCTTGTGGCGTACCACGTCCTGGTGGCTGAAGTGCACGAACTCGATCCCGTCGATCGAGTCGAGGATGTCCTGTACCTGAATGAGGCCCGACGCCTGCTCGCGCGGCAAGTCGATCTGCGTCACGTCGCCCGTAACGACGACCTTCGAACCGAAGCCGAGGCGCGTGAGGAACATCAGCATCTGCTCGGGCGAGGTGTTCTGAGCCTCGTCGAGGATGATGAAGCTGTCGTTCAGCGTGCGCCCGCGCATGAATGCGAGCGGCGCGACCTCGATCGTCCCGCGCTCGATGTACGCGTTGAGCTTCTCCGGGTCCATCGTGTCGTAGAGCGCGTCGAACAGCGGGCGCATGTACGGGTCGACCTTCGCGAGTACGTCGCCGGGAAGGAAGCCCAGGCGCTCACCGGCTTCTACTGCGGGACGCGTGAGGATGATCCGGCCGACCTGCCGGTCGGAGAGCGCGGAGACGGCAAGCGCGATCGCGAGATACGTCTTGCCGGTGCCCGCCGGTCCGATGCCGAAGGTCACGGTGCACTTGCGGATCGCGTCGACGTAGCGTTTCTGCATGACCGTCTTCGGCGTGATCCGCTTCCCGCGGTGCGACCAGACGACGTCCTCGAAGATGTCGCGTACATCCTCCGCCTGGTCGATCGCGTTCAGGAGCGTGTCGACCGTGCCGGCGCCGATCTCCTGGCCCCCCTCGACGAGCTCGACGAGCTCCTCGAGGACCGCCTTCGCCTCGACGACCTTCGTGTCGTCGCCCTGAAGCGTCAGCCGGTTGCCGCGGAGGTTGATCGTGCAGCCGAGCCGTTCGCGAAGCGCGCCCAGGACACCGTCGCCGATGCCGGCGAGCTCGGCGGCGACCTCGTTCGGAACGTCCAGGACTTCCTGCACGGGCTCAGTGTAGGAGCACTTGGCTCTCAGAGCCCCTGGCGGCGCCGGAGCGCGATTCCGGTGAGGATCTCGCGCACGATCCGGTCGGCAACGAGCGCGGTGATGTCCGCGGACCCAACCGCGGTGGGAATCACCTCGACCACGTCGGCTCCCACGATCTGGAGCCGTGACGCGACGGTGCGCACCGCTCTCAGGAGCTCGAGGCTCGTCATCCCGCCCGGCTCCGGCGTGCCCGTACCGGGAGCGAACGCAGGATCGAGCACGTCGACGTCGACCGAGAGAAACACCGGGCCCTCGCCGACGCTCGCCGCGGCCTGCTCAACGACCGTATCGACACCGAGGTCGCGGACGTCGCGCATGAAGAACGCCGTGATGCCCTGTTCCGCCTGCCACGAGAACTCGGCCTCGCCCGGCCAGTAGCCGCGGAGCCCGATCTGCACGTATCGCTTCGGGTCGACGTGGCCGTCGCGCACGAGCCGGTACATCGGCGTCCCGTGCGACACCTCGACGCCGAACACCTCTGTGCCCGTGTCCGTGTGCGTGTCGAAGTGGACGAGTCCGACCGGCCCGTGACGCTGCGCGCACGCTCGGATGTCGCGCTCGGCGATCGAATGGTCGCCGCCGAGCACGATCGGGATGAGCCCTGCGTCGAGCACCTCGCCGACAGTGATCTCGATCGCCGCGTGCGACCGGGGCCGGTCGGCGGGCAGCACGGGCGCGTCGCCGTAGTCGACGATCCGGAGCTCGGCAAACGCGTCGACCCCGGCTTCGAGATGCGGGCCGGGGCGGGCAGCTCGCCGCGCGAATCGCGCGTGGTGCGAAACGGGTCCCCGGCCGGTCCGAGACGAGGTCGTCCGTCGGCGCACCGACGATTGCGACGTCGAAGCCGCGGAGCAGCGCGGCGTCCTGCGTGTACGGCGCACCGCCGAAGCTCGCCGGCCCGGCGTAGTCGGGCTTCTCTCCGTACTCGCGCCAGCGCTCGAGCGGGTCGATCACGGCGCGATCGTCGCACGCTCGAGGCGGCCATGCACGAGCTGTTCGGCGGCGCGCGCGCTCGGGTCGTGACCCGTGACGGCCGAGAGGAACGCCGCCTTGTCGAGCGCGTCGAGCCGGACGGCGGTTCGCGCGGTCACGGTCGCCGTGCGCGGCATGTCACGAAGGAGCGCGATCTCGCCGAAGCAGTCGCCGCGCGCCAGGTCCGAGACGCGCTCGCCCCCGACGGATACCTCGAGCTCGCCCTCGACGACCAGGTAGAACCGGTCGCCCGCCTCCCCATCGCGCACGGCCGCCGCACCGGCCGCCACCTCGACCGGCTCGAGCGACCGGGCGAGCCCTTCGAGCGCGGGGGCGCCGAGCGGGACCCGCCGTGGTGCAGTACGCCTACCGCGAGCACGACGTAGAGGACGTCGAGGGCGCCGATTGCCAGCGATTCGACGCCGAGCAGCCAGACGAGCGCCCGAGGGCCCGGCTCGTCGACCACCACGCGGATCCCGCCGAGCGCGTCGGCAAGCCCCGGTGCACCGCCGGCCGGGCCCGGGCCTCGCACGGGCCGGACGAGCACCGCCGCCGAGAACGCGACCGCGGCCATGACGGTGAAGACGGTCCCTGCGCCCCCGACGCCGAGCAGTACGCCTGCGAGCGCGGGCGCGGTGAGCACGCTCACGCTCTCGATCCACCCGGAAGCGACGTTCGCCGCCGTCAGCTCCTCCGGCGTCCGAGCGAGCGCAGGCATCAACACCGCCTGCGCGGGCCGTGTGATGGTGACCGCGGTTGCGGCGACGGCGGCGAGCGCGTACGCGGCCGGTGGTGGGCCGCCGCCGAGCAGCACCGCGGCTGTCGCACCCATCGCGGCAGCCTGCCCCGCGTAGCCGACGGCGAGAACCTGTGTCGGCCGGTAACGATCGCCGAGCGACGCCGCGATCGGTGCGAAGAACGAGGCAGGGACGAGCTGCGCGAGCGCAATGACCCCAGCGGTCGTCGCGCCGCCGCGCTCGTATGCGTACACGAGCATCGCGATCCACACACCCCACTCGGCGGCGTTGAAGGCGACGAACGCGAGCTCGACGCGACGGAGATCGGGGTTGCGCATGACGCCGCCGAGCACGCGCGGGATCTGCGCGGCGTAGCTCATCGTGCGCGCCGCAGCCGCTCGTGGGCCGTGTGCCGAAGCTCTGCCTCGAGCCTGGGGAACTCCTCGAGCAGCCCTGCGAGCGAATGCGGCTCGAGCACGCGCAGGCGCACGTCGTCCCGGGCGACGACGGTCGCCGCACGCGAACGCGCGAACCCCGCGCCCCATTCGAGCGCGGCAATCTCGCCGAAGTAGTCGCCCGCGCGGAGCGTGGTGACGGTCTCGCCGTCGACGATGACGTCGATCAGGCGAGCACGTCGCTCGCCTCGATCCGCTCACGTGCGAGCTGGGCGAGGTCGAGCGTGCGGTCTATGGCGGCGCGGAAGGCGTCAACGCCGAACGTCCGCAGCGAGAGCCAGAGCTTGAAGGCGCGCGACGTTCGCGTGAGCTGCAGCCCGTAGTCGGCGAAGTTCACGACTCCGCCGCCGGCCTCGGCGTCGCGCAGGTAGTCGGACTGTGTCTCGAACGCATGTCGCAACGCGCGTCCGTTCCGCACGAGCAGGCAGCCGCACTCGTACGGCTGGTAGAGCCATTTGTGAGGATCGAGCTGATCGAGTCCGCGGCGTCGAGTCCGTCGAGTGCCGCCCGGCCGCGAGCCGTAAGCACGCTAAAGCCGCCGTAGGCGGCGTCGACGTGCAGCCAGATGTTCCGCTCCCGGCAGAGCTCCGCGAGGCTCCGGATCGGATCGACCGCACCGGTGCTCGTGGCGCCTCCATTCGCGACCACGAGGAACGCCAGCCGCCCGGCCGCGTCGTCTGCGGCCAATGCCGGCGAACGGGACGTACGCGAAGAATCGGGGGTGTGTGACGAGCGGCTCGTGAACGGCAGGACGTCGTCGAAGAGCACGGCCAGCGCCTCGTCGAACGGAGCACCCGCCGTAGGCACAGCAACGCCAAGCCGCTCGACCATCTCCGCCGGCGTCGCACGGCGAAGCGGCGGACGCGAGTCGTCGCTCAGCCAGTCGACGAGCGCATCGACCGTGCGGTAGCCGAGCGCGCGCATCTGCTCGCGGTCGAGCGCAAGCGGATCCCGAGGGTCCTCGATGGCTCGTAATCTGGCACAGCGAGGGCCGCCGAGGCGAGCCGCGAGGGGTTTAGGCGAGCTTCTCGCGGACGATCTGGCTGACGACCGAGCCGTCGGCGCGGCCTGCGATCTGCGGCATTACGTCGGCCATCACACGACCGAGGTCGGCCATGCTCGTGGCGCCCACCTCGGCGATCGCATCGTCGACGATCTCCTCGATCTCGTCCTCGCTGAGCGGCTCCGGCATGAACTCCTCGAGGACCGCAAGCTCGCGCTCCTCGGCCTCGGCCTGCTCCTCGCGTCCGCCCGAGCGGAACGCCTCCGCGGCCTCGACGCGCTTCTTCCGCTCCCGCTGCAGCACCTGGAGCTCCTCGTCCTCGGAGAGCGGACGCTGCAACTCCTTTTCCGAGTTCTTCAGCGCGTTCACGATCAGACGCAGCGCATCTCGGCGCTCCGCGTCGCGCGAGCGCATCGCCTCCTTGATCTCGTCCTCGATCGTGTCGATTCGACTCACGCCATTCTCCCGATTCGGTCTCCGCCGAGGATGTGCCAGTGCAGGTGGAAGACCGTCTGTCCCGCTCCCGGTCCCACGTTCACGACGACACGGTAGTCGGTCAGGCCGTTTTGCGCAGCGACATCGGCGATGAAGTCGAGCATGTGCTTGGCCTCGTCGGCCGGAAACTGGCCGATCTCGCGGAAGCTCGCGACGTGCCGCTCGGGTATGACGAGCAGATGCGTCTCGGCCTGTGGGTTGATGTCGCGGATCGCGACGAAGCCCTCCGTCTTCGCGACGTGGTCAGCCTCCCGGTAAAGGGTGCAGAAGAGGCAGTCGGCGTCACTAAGCAGCAAGGATCCCCTCCTCAGAGACCGCCGCGCCGCGGACGGGGACGAGTCTCCCCACCGCCACGCTCCGGTCGACGAGCCACGGCGAGTAGTCGTCGCCGTAGCCGCGCCCCGGCCGGTCGACGAGCACGACATCGGCACGGCCGATCTTCGTGTGCCAGCGCGCGAGACACGCCTCGTGCGAAGCGGTGCGGAGCCTTGCGCTGCGCTCCTTCTTCTCCTGCGGCGGGACCGGGTCGTCGTGCGCGGTGACGGTTCCGGGGCGCGGCGAGTACGGGAAGACGTGGATCTTCGTCAGCCCTGCACGCTGCGCGGTGCGCAGTGTGTTCGCGAACGCGCGCTCGTCCTCCGTCGGGAAGCCGACGATCACATCACTCGTCAGGTTGAACTCATCCTGCAGCGGCGCGAGCCTGCGGAGGTACGTCGTGGTCGTGTAGCGCCTGCCCATCGCGCGGAGAACGTCGTCGTCGCCCGACTGGAGCGGCACGTGAAGATGGCGGCTGACGGTCGGCGTCTCGCGCAGCGCCGCGACGAGCCGGTCGTTCACGTGGTTCACCTCGATCGACGAGAGGCGAAGCCGGTCCAGGCCTGCTGTCGCGCCGGCTTCACGAACGAGGCGCGGGAGGTCGTAGCCGGCCACACGGTCGCGGTAGCAACCGAGGTTGATCCCCGTCAGGACGACCTCCCGGTGACCCTGCGTGACGCGACGCCGGATCTCACGGAGCACGGCGTCGGCGCTCCGGCTACGCGAGGAGCCGCGTACGAGCGGGATGACGCAGAAGCTGCAGGAGAAGGAGCAGCCGTCCTGCACCTTCACGAAGGCGCGCACCCGGTCGAGCCGCGCGTCCGCCTGGACGCAGGCAATCGCGCCCACGTCGCCTGCGACGAAGGCGGGCGTATCCTCGCTCCGCTTCGCCACGACGATCACGTTCTCAGCCAGTCCTGCGAACGCGTCGGTTGCGAGGTTTGCGGCGCAGCCGGTGACGTAGACGCGACGATGGGTGCGTGCGGCGCGCGCCGCCTCCTTGCGGGACTTCGAGACAGCTTCGCGCGTGACGCAGCACGTGTTCACGACGGCGACGTCCGCCTGCGCGTCGCGTTCGACGTGGCCGTCGGCGAGCAGCCGCTCGCGTACTTCGTGCGCGTCGGCGTGCGAGACCTTGCAGCCCAGGAACTGGACGGAGAAGGAGGCCATACGGCGGAATGCTAAGCGCGTTCGAACAGGTCCGCAGCCCAACCGTCGAGCTCGCGGCGATCGCGCGGCCACCAACGTTCGGCGTCTGGCTGCTCCACGTCGAGATAGCCGGACGTGACGGCCCACTGAGTGTCGAGACGCGGCAACAACAGCTCGACGACGTCGAGAGCGACGTTCGCGACGACGGCATCCACCGGCGGCAGCCGGTCGGTGAGCGCATTCGCTGTGCGCGCCGCAATCTCGACGCCGTTCAACCTCGCGTTCTCGAGGGTGACCGCGACGGCGATCTCGTCTACGTCCATTGCAACCACCGGGGCGAAGCCGAGCTTTGCGGCGGCGATCGAGAGGACGCCCGAGCCGCAGCCCACGTCGAGAAGGCTGCCCGCCTCGAGCTCCTGCAGCAGCTCGAGGGTGAGACGCGTCGTCGGATGCGCGCCGGTGCCGAACGCCCGACCCGGGTCGATCACGATCGCCTCGAGCCCGGCCGGCTCGTCCTCCCACGGCGGTCCGACCCAGAAGCGGCCGATCGCGACGCCGTGATGGAAGTCGCGCCAGGCGTCCTCCCACCCCTCGGCAACCAGGTCGGAGATGACGTCGAAGCGGTCGCGAAGGGCACGCTCGCCGTCGTCGTCGGTGTAGACGGCGAAGCCGCCGTCGATCTCCTCGACGCCCTGGGGGAAGATGTCGAGCAGCTGTACGAGCTCGGGCTCGCCGCCGGCGACGACGACGCGTCTCAGCGGAACGCGCTCTTGAGCTTCTCGAAGAAGCCCTCGTCGGGCTTGTACGTCCGGTCGTCGGCATGTGCGTCGAAGTCCTCGAGGAGCCGCCGCTGCTCCTCGCTCAGATGGCGAGGGACGACGACGTTCACGAGCACCCGCTGGTCGCCGCGACCGAAGCCCTGAAGCACCGGCATGCCGCGCCCGCGCAGCACGCGGATCTCGCCCGGCTGCGTGCCGGCTTCGAACTCGAGCTCGGCAGTGCCGTCGAGCGTCGGGATCGAAACGGTCGTGCCGAGGGCCGCCTGCGTCATCGTCAGGTCGACCGTCGAGTAGATGTCGTTCCCCTCGCGCACGAAGCGGGGATCGCGCCGCACGTGTACCTGCACATAGACGTCGCCGGCGCGCCCGCCGCGGTCGCCAGCATGCCCGGCTCCACTGAGGCGGATCCGCTGCCCGTCGTGGATGCCGGCCGGGATGTCCACCTCGAGGCGCCGCTCCTCGAGGACGCGTCCTGCCCCGTGGCACTCGGTGCAGGGCGTCTCGATCCGGCGTCCGGACCCGCCGCAGTCGGGGCAGGTCTGCGTGCGCACGAATTCGCCGAAGACGCTCCTGGAGACCTGCTGGAGCCGTCCTGCGCCGCCGCAGGTCGGACACGTCGTCACCTCGCTTCCCGGCTCGGCGCCGCCGCCGCCGCAGTGCGTGCACGTCACCGCGACGTCGAAGGGAACCTCGCGCGCGGTTCCCGTCGCCGCCTCGGCGAGCTCGATCTCGACGGTCGCGGCGAGATCGGCGCCGCGCGGACGGCCGACGCGCGCCCCGAGCAGGTCGTCGCCGAAGAAGGCCGAGAAGATGTCCGACAGGCTGCCGAAGTCGAAGTGGCCGGGCTGGAAGCCGCCGCTCCGCAGGCCCGCGTGGCCGTAGCGGTCGTAGAGCTCTCGCGTCTCGGACTTCGAGAGCACTTCGTAGGCCTCGACGATCTCCCGGAACCGCTCCTCGGCGTCGGGCGCCTCGGAGACGTCGGGGTGCAGCTCGCGCGCGAGCCGCCGAAAGGCCTTCTTGATGTCCGACTCGCTCGCGTCGCGCGCGACGCCGAGGAGCTCGTAGTAGTCGCGCTCGGCCGTTGCCATCGTGTCTCGACGTTAGCGGTGGTCGGTTACCGGTGGTCGCCGTAGACGGATTCGGCGAACCGCGAGAGCTCCGACGCGGCCGACCGGACGGCGCCGAGCGCCTTCTCGTAGTCCATACGCACCGGCCCGATGAGGCTGACCGCTCCAAGGGCCCGGTGGACGAGCCCGTAGCACGCCCCGACGAGCGCGATCTCGCGCAGCGCCGGATGCTCGAGGTCGTGGCCCACCCGCACGAACGGCTGTCGCGGCTCGAGCGTCGAGTCTCCGATCACCTCGAGCAGCGCGGCCCGCTTCTCGACGAGCTCGAACAGGCTGCGGTATGCCTCGAGCTCCTCGGCCTTCACCTCGCCGAGGAGGTCGGCGGCTCCGCCGACATAGAGCCGCTGCTCGGCCGAGACAAGCTCGATGAAGGTCGGCCGAAGGGCGGCGAGAAATCCGCGCTCGCGGGGCGAGAGGCTCGCGTCCTCGAAGCGGCGCCGTAGGAGCGCCGTCCCGAGCTGCAGGCCCGCGACCGTCTCGTTCAGGTAGTCGCCGGCCCACTGCGCGAGGCCGGGATCGACCGGCTGCTCGAAGTGGAAGTTCCGCTTCGTGACGCCTCCCGCAGAAGTGATGACGACGACCATCACGAGCTCGGGCTCCAGCAGGAGCACTTCTACGTGGACGACGGTCGTCGCCTCGAGCGGCGGGGCCGACACGAGCGCGAGCAGCCGCGTCACCTGCGACAGCATCTCGGTCGTCGCCTGGAGCGCCGACTCGACCTCCGTGCGGCGCGTATGCAGGTCGAGTGGGAACTCCGCCGGATGCGGATCGAGACGGCCGAGGAGCTCGTCGGCGTAGTAGCGGTAGCCGCTCTCGGTCGGCACACGGCCGGCGGAGGTGTGCGGGTGCGTGAGCAGACCGAGCGATTCCAGCTCGGCAAGCACGGCGCGAACGGTCGACGGCGCGGCGGTCAGGCCGCTCCGCTCCACGAGCGTCTTCGACCCCACCGGCTGGCCCGTGGCGACGTATTCCTCGACGACGCGACGCAGAATCTCCCGCTGTCGCTGCGTCAGTTGCAGCTTCACGCCCATTTGCAGGAATTTTACGCCAGGAGCTCGGCCGTCACGCCGCCGCCGAGAAAACGGCCGCGAGTGGTGAGCGCAAGCGTGTCCTCCGTCCGCTCGGCGAGGCCAAGTTGCTCGACCCGCGCGAGCCCTGTCGGGTCGAGCGCGCGCCGGAGTCCGTCGAGCGGGAGCGGCTCGTCGAGGCGGAGCCCGAGCATCACCCGCTCGCGTGCGCGGACGTCGCCGTCGAGCTCCTCGTACTCCCGCTCCGGCACGGAGCCCGCCTCCAGGCTCTGGAGATATGGCCCGAGCCTCGGCGCGTTCCGCCAGCGCCTGTTCTCGATTGTGGAGACCGCGCCGATCCCGATGCCGAGGTAGTCCCGGCCGAGCCAGTACGCGAGGTTGTGCCGCGAACGAAGGTCCCGCCCAACGTCGCCGCGGCAGAAGTTCGCCGTCTCGTACCAGCGGAGGCCGGCGCTCGTCAGCGTGGCGACGACGCGCTCGAAGTAGTCCTCCATCGCGTCGGCCTGGCGTTCGAGCTCCGTTCCCCAGGCGTGGGTGAAGCGCGTACCCGGCTTCGCCTCGAGCTCGTAGCAGGAGAGGTGTTCCGGCTCCAGGGCGAGGGCGTCGCCGAGATCGGCCTCGAGATCGGAGGTGGTCTGGCCCGGGATCCCATAGATGAGATCGAGGGAGATGTTGTCAAATCGGGCATCACGAAGATGATGCACGGCGCGTCGGACGTCGTCAGGGCCGGCAACGCGCTCGAGGACGCGCAGCAGCTCCGGCCGGAAGGTCTGTGCTCCGAGCGAGACGCGCGTGACGCCGGCCGAGCGCAGTGCGCGGGCGAGCTCCGGCGTGACGGTCTCGGGGTTCGCCTCGACGGTTACCTCGCCCGCGCCCGGCAGCGCCTCCAGGAGCCGCACGAGCTCGGGCAGCGCGGTGAACGTTGGCGTGCCGCCGCCGAGGAAGATCGTCTCGAGGTCGTCGTGCAGCAACCCGCGCTCCAGATCGAGCTCCCGGAGCAGGGCGTCGACGTAGGCGCGGTGCTGCCCGCCCCGCCCGACGACGGTCACGAAGTCACAGTAGCCGCAACGGTGCGCGCAGA
>WNGE01008533.1_pt1 | contig 19473 bp, 18 predicted proteins | sample 5400651 | NCBI WGS metagenome assembly WNGE01 (sample SAMN13153370, study PRJNA577476) | soil metagenome | isolation source: 60 cm soil or saprolite under grassland replicate 2 | place: USA:California | collected 2016-06-15
CCGGCCAGCTCATCTCCAACGTCGACAACTCCTGGTTCGGCGCCGGCCTGGTGATCACCCGGCAGGCCTTCCCCGAGCTCGCCCGCCGCGCGAGCGCCCTGCTCGACGCCATGGACTACGGCATCTTCTTCGACCGCGGCGACCAGGCCACCCAGATCGACGCCGGCCAGATGTACGGCGGCTGGATCGTCGACCAAGGCCCGGCCGGCCTCCATTTCGGCCTGCTCAACAGCGAGACCCGCATCGGCGCCTACATGGGCATCGGCACCGGCGACATGCCCGGCGACGTGTGGTGGCGCACCTGGCGCACGCTGCCCGCCGAATTCGACTGGCAGGGCCAGCCGCCGGTGGAGGAGCCGGTCACCTACGCCGACCCGCGCTCCGGCAAGTCCTTCACCGTGGTCGAGGGCCACTACAGCTTCGGCGGCACCGACTTCGTCCCGAGCTGGGGCGGGAGCACCTTCGAAGGGCTGATGCCGAACCTGCTCGTGCCCGAGACGAGCTGGGGGCCGGCGTCGTTCGGCCTGAACGACCGCCGTTACACCCAGGCGCAGATGGCCTACGCCGCCAGGCGCTCGGCTACCCGGTGTGGGGCCTGTCGCCGTCCAGCACCCCCGACGACACCGGCAACTACGTCGCCTACGGGGCCCACCGGCTCGCCTCCAACGCCAACTGCTGCCCCTACGAGGAGGGCGCGGTCACGCCACACGCCTCGTTCCTGGCGCTGGACGTGGCGCCGCAGGAGGCGTTCGCCAACATCATGGCCCTGCCTGGTACGCGGTGGCCACCTGGACGGAGGCGGGCGCCGGGCCGCTGTCAACGCCGACCGCGGCCCGCGCCTCGACCCGGCCCACCGGGGACGAGGGCCGGGTCGAGGTCGCGGTCGACGCCGGCGCGGTGACCGGCCCCGGCCCAGGCGGCTCGGACGTGGCCGCGGAGATCGCCGAGGCGCTGCGCATCGCCCGCGACCAGCTCGGCTGTGCCATGGTCCGGGCTCATGGCACCTTCCTGCCCGAGCTGGTCGCCTGGCGCGAGGACGGGCCGCCGGACTTCCGCGGCCTCGACGAGACCTACGACGCCCTGCTCGCGACCGGCCTCGAGCCCGTGGTGGAGCTCTCGTTCATGCCCGCGCCGCTCGCCTCGGACCCCAGCGCCACCGTGCACGCCTACCAGGGCGTGATCTCCCCGCCGCGTGACTGGGCGGCGTGGGGGCGCCTGTGCGGCGACCTCGCCGCCCACCTGGGAGCGGTACGGCATCGATGAGGTCGCCGGGTGGGCCTTCGAGGTCTGGAACGAGCCCAACCTCGACGTCTTCTGGACCGGCAGCCAGCGCGACTACCTGCGCCTGTACGAAGAAGTCGCGCGGCCGTCAAGGCGGTCGACCCGCGGCTGCGCGTCGGGCGTGACGCCCACGCACTTCGCCCCGGTCAACGATTCCGTTTTCGGGGCCCCGTTCGTCCTCCGTGGCGTCAAGGCGGCGATCGGGACCGCCGACGCGCTCTCCTACTGGGTGATATCGGACCAGTTCGAGGAGCGCGGCCGACCGCCCGCGCTGTTCCACGGCGGCTTCGGTCTGCTGACCGTGGGGAACCTCCGCAAGCCCCGCTTCTGGGCGCTCGACCTGCTCGGCCGGCTCGGGCCGGAGCGGCTGGCGGTGGCGGCCGCCGGTGACGGAGCCGGCGGGCTGGTCGATGCGCTCGCCGCTCGCGGCCCCGGCGGCGCCGTCGCGCTCCTGATGTGGAACGGGACCCTCGACCAGGGCAAGGTCGACGGCGACCGCCTGCTCGACCGGCAGGTCACCGTGCGGGTGCGGGGGCTGGCTCCCGGCCGCTGCCGCCACACCCTCTACCGGGTCGATGCCGGCCACGGCAACATCGTCGCCGAATGGCGCGAGCTCGGCGCGCCGGACTGGCCCGACCCCGAAGGCTGGCGGGCGCTGCACGCGGCCGACCGGCTCGACCCGGCCGAGCCCCCCCGCGAGCTGCCGGCCCCGAGCGGCGAGCTCGAGCTCGAGCTGGGCCTGCCCATGCCGGGCGTGGCCCTGGTCGTGCTGGCGCCAGCGCGGCCCTGAGCCCCGGGGCGGCCCGCCGCGCTACGCCGCGCCGCCCGCGCCGTCCAGCGGCAGCCGCAGCTCGAAGCGCGCGCCGGGGGTGCTGGTCGGCGCGGCGACGACCAGCTCGCCGCCCTGGCCGCGGGCGAGCTGGCGGGCGATGTACAGGCCGAGCCCCATGCCGCCGGCGCGGTCCCCGCTGGCGTCGTCGAGCTGCGTGAAGCGCTCGAAGATGCGTTCCCGGTCGTCGGGAGCCACCCCCGGCCCGCAGTCCTCGACCGCCAGCACCGCGCGGCCGTCCCTGCGCGTGCCCGACAGGCGCACCGGCCGCCCCGGGGGCGAGTATTTGCAGGCGTTGTCGATCAGGTTGCCGAGCACCTGCGCGACCGCGTCCTGCACGGCGCGCACGGGCAGGGCCCCGTCGGCCTCGACCATGATGGACCGCTCGCCATGGCGGGCCTGCGCTTCCGCCCCCGCCTGCCGGACCAGCTCGGAGGCGTCCAGCTCCACCCGCTCGGCGTCGGCCACCGCCGCTTCGGGTGAGCGGCGCTCGAACCTGGCGGCCAGGAGGAGCTGCTCGATCATCCGCTGGAGCCGCTCGCCCTGGCGCAGCCCCATGCTGACGAACTCCTGGCGCTCGCTCGGGGTCAGCCGCTTCTCGCGGGAGCGCAGGAGCTGGAGCGCGCCGACGATGGTGGTCAGCGGGCTGCGCAGCTCGTGGGTGACGGTCGCAAGCAGGTCGGCCTTCATGCGGTCCGCCTCCTGCAGCCGCCTGATGAGCTCCTGCTCCCGCTCGGCCAGGTGCCGCTGCCGCTCGACGGTGGCCTCGGCCTCGGCGCGCCGCAGGTTGGCCTCTGCCCAGCCCTTGGACGCCAGGTACACGGCCACCAGAGGCGACACCAGCGTGGGGACCAGGAACAGCGAGTGCTCGGCGAGCACGACCGCCACCGGCGCCAGCGCCAGCAGCAGCGCCGAGGTGATCAGCTCCAGCCGCAGGTCGGCGAGCAGCCCGACGCGCAGCGGGGTGCCCTCGGCGAGGGAGACCGCCACGCTCACCAGCAGATGGTTGAGGAGCGCGAAGACCGCCGCGCCGGCGATGAACGCGGGCAGCCCTCGCGCGTTGATCTCGTGGCCGCCGCCGGCGGCCACGTACACCGCGCCGCCCGCCGCGAGCGCGAGCGTGAACTGGGCGGCGTTGAAGGAAATCTTGATGACCGGCCTGCGGTGGACCAGGTCGGCCAGCACGGAGCTCGCCACGTGCGCCAGCACAGCGGCGGCGGTGCCTGCGACCGGCACCAGCGCGAAGGCGAACGTGCTGGTGAGGAGGACCGTTTTGGTCTGGTTGCGGTGGCGAATAGGCACCGGAAAGAATTCGCCGAGGGTCAGCAGCACGCCGAACATGGCGATCGCGGGCGCGGTTTCACCAAACCGGCTCGCGTCAATTTTTGACACAAGGCCGGCCACGGTGAAAAAGGCGGCCGCGGAGACGATGCCGACGTACCACCTGAGCCTGCTCGACATTTCCCTCAGTGTGCCGCGGGTAACCAACCTAGGCAACCCTGGTAAACGGCGCACCGGTCCGGGCGGGCGCGCGCCGTTGCCGTGGGCCGTCAGCCCCACTTCGTCGACCGGGTGTGCTCGGTCCTCATGGTTTCACCTCCTCTGCGTCTGGGAGGGGCAGCCGTCGCCATCCTTCACCTTGTGGCCCCTACGGGATAGTCGCCTTCGAGAACAGCACCTCGCTGCCGATCGGCGTGTAGCCCGCGGCCAGCAGAGCCCGCAGGGAGGCGGCATTCCCCGGAGAGACCTGGGCGAACAGCGGCTCGTCCGGTGGGACCAGGTGGCGGGCGGCGGCTGCCAGGGCACGGCCCAGCCCGTGGCCTCGCCGGCCGGGGTCGACCTCGAAGGCCACCTCCCAGCGGCCGGCGACGCCCCGCCCGAGCACCAGCACCAGATCTCCGGCGGGATCCGCGAGCACGCGGGTGTCGTCGCGATAGCGGCTGGCGCGGGCGACCCTCGGGTGGGCCGCGAGATCGTCGCGCGGCTCCAACTCCAGGTCGAGCGGGAGCGGGCCGCCCAGGGCCGGCGCGGTCAGGACGGCGTCGAGCTGGCCGGCCCTGCGGCCGAGCTCGTCCGCGAGCCAGGCGAGGAACTGCGGCTCGGTCGGGGCGCCCGGGTCGCCCGGAGGCAGGCGCGACCGCAACCGCCCGGGCTCGATGGCCGCGGCCACGTAGCTGTGGGCAGTGAAGACCACCACGGCGTCCACCGGTCCGGGCAGCGGCGGCAGGACCTCGACCGAGCAGTCCGGGGCGGGCGGCCGTCCGCGAGCGGCGTCGGTCAGCACGCGCAGCAGGGGGTGCGTCATCCGGAGAATCGTAGCGGAACGGCTCCGCCCGCCCGGTGCCACCACAGCCTCCCGGAAGGACCGAGGGGCTCCCGGCCGGGCCGAGGGCTCCGGCCGGCGGTGCCGGGAACCCGCCGGTCGGTTGCTGAGTTAGCAAAATGGGGTCCGGGGGTAGCGAACTGTTTCCGGAGCTATCGGCGTTGATCAGGAGATGTCAGGCAAGCAGAACCCCCGTCGTCATTTATCGGGGCCGCCCGTCAGCGCCCACCGACAGACGCTGACGCATCAGGAACCGCCACGCCTTGCCGACCCGTCTTGACAGGGGCGTCGCGTCCGGCCGGCGCCGGTCGAATCAAGGAGCCGCCATGGACGTGCAGTACCGGTCCACGCCTCGACAGGACGTCGTCGACCTCGCCGCTCGGCTCGCGCCGGCGCTGGCCGAGCGGGCCGCCGCCTACGACGAGGCCGACGCTTTCGCCACCGAGGACTTCGACGACCTCGTGGCCAGCGGCTATACCTCGATCACCGTGCCGGCCGACCTCGGGGGGATGGGCGCGAGCGCGCTCGACCTGGTGTCGGCGCAGAGCCGGCTGGCGGAGGGATCGCCCGCCACGGCGCTCGCGGTCAACATGCACCTGCACGGTGTGGGCATCCTCGCCGAGACCCTGCGGCACCGGGTCGAGCCGTTCCTCGAGCAGGTGGTCTCCGAGGGCGCCATCCTCGCCGGCGGCTTTTCCGAACCGGAGTCGGGTGGCAACTGGTGGTACCAGGCGACCACCGCTGTCCCGCTCCCAGGGGGCGGCTGGCGCCTCCAGGGCGTCAAGACCTTCTTCACGGGGTTCCCGCGCGCCACCCACCTGTTCCTGTCCGCGGCCGTCGAGACCGAGGCCGGCCGCGAGCCGATCGCCTTCCTGGTGCCGAAGCCGGCACGTGGCATCCGCGTACTGGGGGACTGGCGGGCGATGGGCATGCGGGCCACCGGCAGCCACGCGGTCGCCGTCGACGACCTCGAGGTCCCGCCCGAGTGCGTGGTCGACCAGGGCCTCGGCGTGGCCGCCAGCTTCCTGGTCGCCTCCCACTGGTCGTGGCCGTCGTTCGCCAGCGTGTTCCTGGGCGCTGCCGAGGCCGCCTACCGCTACCTGGTGCAGAGCCTGCCCGGCCGGCGCAACGAGGGGCTCGGTCGCTCGCTGGCGGAGCTGCCAGGGGTGCACCAGGCGGTGGGGGAGATGCGCATGCGGCTCGACGCCGCCCGCGCCGCGCTCTGCGCGGCGGTGGCGGGTCCGCCCGACCCCGACCCGGCAGCCCACTACGGGCGCATGGCCGGCGCCAAGCTCTTCGTCTGCCAGACCGCGCTCGACGTCTGCTCCCTGGCCCTGCGCACTGCCGGGGGCAGCGGCTACCTGCGCACGGCGCCGCTGGAGCGGCTGCTCCGCGACGCCCACGCCGGGCTGCTGCTGCCGCCCTCGCACGACGCCGCGCTCCAGTGGATCGGCCGGGTCGAGCTGGGCGCCGGAGCGGGCCCGTGAGCATCCTCCCCCGTGCCGTGGACCGCACCCGGCCGGTCCCGCCGGCCCGCGGCAGCATCGACGACTGGTACGACGACGCCGTCGACGAGCTGTGGTGGGACCCTGCCGGCCCGGCCGCCGTGCTCCACGCCATCAACCGTCCCCGGCTCGGGTTCTACCTCGAGGCGCTCGGCGACCTCAGCGGCAGGCTCGTCCTCGACGCCGGCTGCGGCGGCGGGCTGGTCGCCAAGGGCCTCGCCGAGGCCGGCGCGGTCGTGATCGGCCTCGACCGCGCGCTCGGCAGCCTCAAGGTGGCGCGCCGGGCGGTCCGGGCCGCGGTGCCCGGCCACTTCGACGCCGCCGGCGGCCAGCTCGAGCGGCTCCCGTTCGCGGACGGGGCCTTCGACGCGGTGGTGGCCGCAGACGTGCTCGAGCACGTGCCCGACCTGCCCGCGGTGGTGCGCGAGCTCGCCCGCGTGCTCGCACCCGGCGGCAGCCTCGCCTTCGACACCATCAACCGGACCTTCTGGGCCTGGTTCACGGCGCTGTGGGGCGCGGAGCCGGCGTGCCTCCTACCTCGGGCACTACCGGAGGCCCGCCACTGGGGAAAGGGTGCACCCGTGACCGCGCGGCTCCAGGCGCTCGGCACCGCGATGCCCGACCGGGTCTACAAGCAGGACGAGATCATCTCCAGCCTCTTCGCCAGGCTGGCCGGCTGGGACCCCGACTGGGCCGAGGTGTTCGAGGCCAGCGGGGTCGAGCGCCGGGCGGCCGTGGTCGACGTCCACGCCTTCTACACGGGCCAGCCGACCACCGCCGAGCGCATGCGGGCGTTCGCCCCGGCGGCGCGGCGGCTCGGGGCGGAGGCGGCCAGGCAGGCGCTGGAGCGCGGTGGCGCCGGCGCGGCCGATGAGGTCGGCGATCTGGTGGTGGTGTCGTGCACCGGCTACTCCGGGCCCGGGCTGGACGTGCACCTGGCCGCCGATCTCGGCCTCGGCAGGGGCGTGCGGCGCCTGGCGCTCGGGCACATGGGCTGCTACGCGGCGCTGCCGGCGCTGCGCACGGCGGCGGCGCTGGTCGCCGCCTCCGGCCAGCGTGCGCTGGTCGTCAGCGTCGAGCTGTGCAGCCTGCACCTGCAGCGCAGCGAGGACCGGATGGGCTGGCTCATCGGCGACGACGGCTTCCACATGTCGCTCTCGCCCCGCGTGCCCGCGCTGGTCGACCGAGGTCTCGGCATGCTGGTGGAGCAGCTCCTCGAGCCCCACGGGCTGACCCCGGCGGACGTGGCCCACTGGGCGGTGCACCCAGGCGGGCCCGAGATCCTGGAGCGCGTCCAGCGGCGCCTCGGGCTCTCCGACGCGCAGCTCGCGCCGTCCTGGGAGGTGCTGGCCGACGGTGGCAACCGCTCCTCCGCGACCGTGCTGTTCATCCTCGAATCGCTGGTGGCCTCCGGCGAGCTGCGCCCCGGCCAGTGGCTGGTCACCCTGGGCTTCGGCACCGGCCTGACGCTGGAAGCCCTGCTGCTCCGGGCTTAGCGGGGCTCGTTCGCCGGGTACGGGCTACGGGTCCCGCAGGCTCCGCAATGTGATCGCCCAGACCTTGACAAGGGGGCCCCATGCGAATCTGCCGCTACCGTCACGGGCGCGAGGTCGGCTTCGGCGTGCTCGAGGACGGGTCCGTCGCGGCCATCACCCCGCACCCCTTCGGGCCGTTCCAGTACACGGGTGCGCGCCTGGGGCTCGGCGAGGTGCGCCTGCTCGCCCCGGTGCTGCCGACCAAGGTGATCGGGGTGGGGCGCAACTACGCCGGGGACGCCCACCAGGTGCTCGGCGAGCCCGCCGCCGAGCCGGTGATCTTCCTCAAGCCGTCGACCGCGGTGATCGGCCCGGACGACCCGGTCGTGTACCCGACCGGGATCGACCGGATCGACTACGAGGGCGAGCTGGCCGCCATCGTCGGCAAGGTCACCCGCCGGGTGGACGAGGTCAGCGCCATGCAGGCGGTGCTCGGCTTCACCTGCGCCAACGACGTGACCGCGCGCGACCTCCAGAAGGTCGACGGGCAGTGGACCAGAGCCAAGGGCTTCGACAGCTTCTGCCCGCTCGGTCCCTGGATCGAGACCGACCTCGACTCCAGCGACCTCGCCCTGCGCACCCTCGTCAACGGCGAGGCCCGCCAGGCCAGCAGGACCTCGCTGCTGGAGCGGGGGGTCGCGAGCCTGATCGCCTTCGTCTCGTCGGTGATGACGCTGCTGCCAGGCGACGTGCTGCTCACCGGCACGCCGGCGGGGGTCGGCCCGCTCGGGGCCGGCGACCGCGTCGAGATCGAGGTCGAGGGCATCGGCGTCCTCCGCAACCCGGTGATCGCCGAGCCCGCGTAGGCGGCTGGCGCCAGTCGACCCGTGACCGAGGGAAGGGGCCGCGGTGGCCGAGCATGCCGATCTGGTCTTTGTGGACGGGGCCGTCTACACGGTCGACCCGGCGCGGCCCTGGGCCGAGGCCGTGGCCGTGCGCGGCGGGCGGATCGTGTGGGTCGGCGCCGAGCGCGAGGTGGGCGACCTCGTCGGGCCGCGCACCGAGGTGGTCGGCCTGCGCGGCGGGCTGCTGCTGCCGGGCTTCCAGGACGCGCACGCCCACCCGCTGCTGGGCGGGGCCGAGCGGCTCCAGTGCGACCTCTCCGGCAGCCAGAGCGCCGCGGAGTACCGCGACCTGGTCGCCGCCTACGCCCGCGCCCACCCGGAGCGGGCGTGGGTCCTCGGCGGCGGGTGGTGGATGGCGGCCTTCCCCGGCGGCACACCGACCAGAGGAGAGCTCGACGCGGTCGTGCCCGACCGGCCGGTGTTCCTGATCAACCGCGACCACCACGGCGCCTGGGTGAACGGCCGCGCGCTCGAGCTGGCCGGGATCACGCGCGACACCCCGGACCCCCCCGACGGCCGCATCGAGCGCGACGCCGCCGGCGAGCCCACCGGCGCGCTGCACGAGGGCGCCATGGACCCGGTGCGGGCGGCGGCGCCCGCGACCACCGAGGAGGAGCTGGTCAAGGGCCTCGCCGAGGGGCAGGCCCATCTGCATTCGCTCGGCATCACCGCATGGCAGGACGCGGCCGTCGGCACCGTCTTCTCCGGGCGCGACACCTTCGGGGTGTACGTGGCCGCGGCCGAGCGCGGTGACCTCACCGCGCGGGTCGCCGGGGCCCTGTGGTGGGAGCGCGACGGTGACGAGGAGCAGCTCGGCACGCTGGTCGAGCGGCGCGCCCGGGCCCGCGTGGGCCGCTTCCGCGCCGGGACCGTCAAGATCATGCAGGACGGCGTGTGCGAGGACTTCACCGCCGCCATGCTCGCTCCCTACCTCGACGGGCGCGGGCACCAGACCGAGGGCAGGGGCATCAGCTTCATCGACCCGGAGGCGCTCCGGCGCTACGTGACCCTGCTCGATCGCGAAGGGTTCCAGGTCCACGTCCACGCCATCGGCGACCGCGCCGTGCGCGAGGCCTTGGACGCGTTCCAGGCCGCCCGCGCGGCGACCGGTCCCGCCGGTCGCGCCGGTCGCGCCGACGCCACCAGCCCCGCCGGCAGGGCGGGCCGCCACCACATCGCGCACATCCAGGTCGTCCACCCCGAGGACGTGCCCCGCTTCCAGGCGCTCGGCGTGACGGCCAACGCCCAGCCGCTGTGGGCCTGCCTCGAGCCGCAGATGACCGAGCTCACCATCCCGTTCCTGGGTCCCGAGCGGACCGCCAGGCAGTACCCCTTCGCCGACCTGGTCCGCACCGGCGCAACGCTCGCCTGCGGCAGCGACTGGCCGGTCTCGAGCCCCAACCCGCTCTGGGGCATGCACGTCGCGGTCAACCGGCGGGCGCCCGCCGGCTACGCCGGGGCCCGTGCCGCCGCCGGCGGTCCCTTCCTGCCGGAGCAGGCCGTCGACCTGGCCACCGCGATCGCCGGCTACACCATCCGCGCCGCCTACGTCAACCACCTCGACGGCGACACCGGCTCGATCGAGGTGGGCAAGCTCGCCGACCTGGTCGTGCTCGATCGCAACCCCTTCGAGCGCCCGCCCAGCGAGATCGCCCAGGCCCGCGCCCTCCTCACCCTCGTCGAAGGCCAAAAGGTCCACGAAGCCCCCGGCCTGTGAGCCGGAACGCGCCCTGGGCCGTCTGACCTCCGGAGATGGCGGGGAGGAGCCAGACCTCGTCGCCTTCCTGGAGGGGAGTGGCGAGGCCTGCGAGGTGGCGGATGCTCTCGCCGTTGACGAAGACGTTGACGTGCGGGCGCAGGCGGCCGACCTCGTCGACGACGCGATGGTGCACGCCCGGGTAGGCGCCGCCAAGCGCCTCCAGCAGCCCCGCCACGGTGCCGCCGGGCGGGGCCAGGTCGAGCAGCCGAAGCCCGCCCGTGTACGGGCGCAGGGCCCCGGGCAGGTGCAGATGGACCGGCATGATCAGCGCACCACCGCGGCCTTGACGCACATGACCGGCGGGAGCCAGCCGGCCAGCAGCCTCCAGGAGTCGCCCTCGTCGGCGCTGGCGAACAGCTCGCCGGTCCGGGTGCCGAAGTAGAGGCCGACCGGGTCGCCGTCGTCGCTGGTGAAGCCGTCCCGAAGGACCGTCAGGAATGCGTCCTCCTGCGGGAGGCCTTCGGTCAGCGGCTCCCAGGAGGCGCCGGCGTCGCGTGTCCGGTACACGCGCGCCCTGCCCTCCACCGTGCAGCGGAACTCGTCCGAGGTCAGCGGGATGATCCAGGCGGTGTCCGGGTCGGACGGGTGCGCCACCACCGGGAAGCCGAAGTCGCTCGGCACCCCGTTGGCGATGTCGACCCAGTGCTCGCCGGCGTCGTCGCTGCGGTACAAGCCCCAGTGGTTCTGCAGGAACATGCGCTGCGGACGGCCCGCCGCCGGGGCGATCTTGTGCACGCACTGTCCGAGCTCGGGGTAGGGGTCGGGCAGGAACTGGGCCCGGACGCCCCGGTGGCGGGTGCGCCAGGACGCGCCACCGTCGTCGGAGTAATAGACCCCGCCGGCCGAGATGGCGACCCAGATGTGGGCGGGCTCGTCCGGGTCGAGCAGGACCGTGTGCAGGCACAGCCCGCCGCCGCCCGGCGTCCACTTCGACCGGTGCGGGTGATCCCAGAGCCCCCGCACGAGCTCGAACGTCTCGCCGCCGTCGCCGGAGCGGAACAGCGCCGCCGGCTCGACCCCCGCGTAGACCACCTCCGGGTGGTCGTCGTCAGCCGGGACGAGCTGCCAGACCCTGGTCAGCGCCGCGCCCGTGTCCGCGGGGAAGCGCGCGTTGCCCTCGGCAGGGTCGGTCCAGGTCCCGCCGAGGTCGTCGGAATGCCGCACGACCGAGCCCCAGTGGGAGCTCTCGGTGCCCGCGAGCACGCGCCGGCGGCCCGCCCTGCCGTCGTAGGCCAGCGCGTAGATCGCCTGTCCAGGAAAGTGCGGTCCGCTCGCCTCGGTCTTCTCGTGCTCAGGGTCGGTCCTGAACAGGAACGCGCCCTTGGTCGTGCCGACCAGAACGAGGACGTCGCCGCTCTGGACCGCGAGCTGCTCGGTCATCTTCCACCCCCGGGTCATACGCTATCTCGAGCCACGCATGATCGCACGCCGACCCGACAGCCGTCGCGGGCCGGCGTGCTCCCGGCGGTGGGCTTGTCAGGAGCGGCTCATGCGGGACCGCCGCTGCCCGCCCGCTCCAGCATCTGGCGGTAGACGCCCTCGTAGCCGTCGATCATGTCCTCGACGTCGAAGCAGTCGAACACCCGGCGCCGGCACGCCTTGGGGTCGAGCTGGTCGACCCGCCGGATCGCGTCCGGCAGCTCCTCCGGCTCCTGGCAGATGAAGCCGGTCACCCCGTCGACGACCACCTCGGGCACCGAGCCGCGGTTCAGCGCCACCACCGGCGTGCCGCAGGCCATGGCCTCGACCATCACGATCCCGAACGGCTCGTCCCACTGGATCGGGAACACCAGGCACCGCGCCCGGGCCAGCAGCTCCTTCTTCTGCGTCGTGCTCGCCTCGCCGAACCACTCGGCGTCCGGGCCGAGCAGGGGCCGGACGCGCTCCTGGAAGTAGCGCTGCTCGGCGGGCTCATTGCACTTGGCGGCGACCACGATCGGGAAGCCGGCGGCGCGGGCGGCCCTGATCGCCAGGTCGGGCGCCTTCTCCGGGCTGACCCGGCCGAGGAACAGGCAGAAGTCCTCCTTCTGCCCCTCAAAGGGGTACTGGTCCACCGGGATGGCGTTGTAGACCCTGCCCATCCAGGGCAGGTCCGGCCCGTTGACCCGCTGGCCGTCGGAGATCGCCACCAGGCCGGTGTAGCGCGACAGCACGCGCCAGCACGTCCCGATCTCCCCGACGACCGGGCCGTGGACCGTCACCACCGTGGGGGCCTGCCGCCAGCCCGACGTCAGCGGCCCGGCCAGCGAGTGGTCGTGCACGACGTCGACGTCGAGGTCCGCAAGGTGCTCTGCTGCGACGAGCGCGTGGACGACCTCGGGAAACGCCTCGCCGATGCGCTCGATTGGCGGCCGGTCGTAGGTCTGCAGGAACGTCGCGCCGCTCCGGTGCGCCCCGGCTCCGACCAGGACGACCTCGTGGCCGCGGGCGACCATCCCCTCCACAAGCGAATGAACCATTGCCTCGATCCCGCCGTAGCCGCTTGGGGGAATCGGGAACCAGGGAGTCGCGACGACCGCAATCCGAAGCGGCGGACGGCTGAGATTCTCGGGCACAGGGCCTCCTCCCCTCGGGGGCAACGCCGCCGAGCAGGTTGGGCGGGCCTCGCCTTCAGCCGGCTGCTAGCATCCACCGCATGAGCAGCCCTACCGTCCGAACCCGGTTTGCGCCCAGCCCGACCGGCTACTTGCACGTCGGCACTGCGCGTACCGCTCTTTACAACTACCTGTTCGCCCGCGGCCACGGGGGCAGCTTTGTGCTGCGTATCGAGGACACCGACGTGGCTCGCAACGTCGAGGGCGGAGCCGACGAGATCGCCAGGATGCTCGGCTGGCTCGGCCTCGACTGGGACGAGGGCTACCAGGCCGGCGGGGCGCACGGCCCGTACGTGCAGTCCGAGCGGCTGGACCGCTACCACACCGCCGTGAACGCCCTCATCGCCGGAGGCCAGGCGTACCCCTGCTACTGCACCCCTGAGGAGCTCGATGAGCGCCGCAGGCTGGCCGAGGCCCGTGGCCTGCCAACCGGGTACAACGGCCAGTGCCGCAGCCTCTCGTCGAGCCAGCTCCAGGCGTACGAGACCGAGGGCCGCAGGGCCGCGGTGCGGTTCCGCGTGCCCGACGAGGGCGAGACCGTGGTCAAGGACCTCATCCGCGGGACGGTCACGTTCCAGAACTCGACCCTCACCGACTTCGTGGTGATGCGACCCAACGGCATGCCGACCTACCTGTTCGCCGCCGTCTACGACGACGTGGATATGGCCATCTCGCACGTGATCCGCGGGGAGGACCTGCTGCCGGCCACGCCACGCCAGGTCCACGTCTTCCACGCGCTCGGCCGCGAGCAGCCGCCCGTGTTCGCGCACCTGCCACTGCTGGTGGGCCAGGACCGCAGGCCGCTCTCCAAGCGGCGCCACCAGGTCGCGCTCGAGGACTACCGCGCGCAGGGCTACCTGCCGGAGGCCATGGTGAACTACCTCGCCCTGCTCGGATGGGGCTACGACGAGACCACCGAGCACTTCACCCTCGAGGACCTGGAGCGCGTCTTCTCGATCGAGCGGGTCTCGCGCAACCCCGCGATGTTCGACAACGCCAAGCTGGAGGCGCTCAACGGCTGGTATATCCGCCGGCTCGAGCCGCGGGACCTGGCGGAGCGCCTCGTGCCGTTCACGGCCATGGCCGGCCGCCCCCACGCCGACGTGGACCTCCTTACCAGGGCGGCGCCGCTGATCGCCGAGCGCATCACCCGCCTCGACCAGGGACCGGGCATGCTCGGCTTCCTGCTCGTGGACCGTGTGGAGCCGGACCGGGACGAGGCGGCCAGGGTGCTGACCGAGGAGGCTCGCGGCTTCCTCGACGCGGCCGCAAAGGTGCTGCAGCCGCTGGAGCCGTGGACGACCGAGGCGATCGAGCACGCGCTGCGCGAGCTGGCCGACGAGCAGGGCCTCAAGCCACGCAAGGCCTTCCAGCCGGTCCGCCTGGCCATCACCGGCCGACTGGTCAGCCCGCCCCTGTTCGAGTCGATGGAGCTGCTCGGGCGAGAGCGCTCGCTGGCGCGCCTGGAGCAGGCGAGCGGCTTCGGCCGGTAGAGGCACCCTGGTGGGGGTAACCTGGTTGAGCCGCAGGGCCTTCAACCGCTATCATGCGCGAGCCCAAGGGCCACACAGGGTCCGGCTCGGAGCCCGGCCTCCCGGGGACGCGGTGCGGTCCATGGTCCAGTGGGGTGTGGGGTAATTGGCAGCCCGACGGGTTCTGGCCCCGTTAGTCTAGGTTCGAGTCCTGGCACCCCAGCAAGGCACTTGGCCCCGTCGTCTAGCGGCCTAGGACGCCGCCCTCTCAAGGCGGTAGCGCCGGTTCGAATCCGGTCGGGGCTACGGGCTGTTGGTGACTAACCCGTCACCAACAGGTAGTCATGGGCGCCAACAGCTCACCAACAGGCGGCTTGATGGAAGACTCTTGCTCGGAAGGGTCCAAGGCCTGGCAGGCGGGCAGGAGCGAGAAGCTGCTCCGGCCCGCCCGTGCTACTTCTTGCCCTTGCCCTTCGACGGGGTCTGGACGAGCGCGCTCGCAGCGGCTTGCTTCTCCGCCTTGGTGCTCTTCGGGTTCGCGAGCACCTTGCCGGCGGCGGAAGCAGCCTTGCGTCCGGTCTGACGGCTGTTCCGTGCCATCGGTCTTCCCTCCTTTCCGCCCCGAGCTTGCGGCGGACGGAGGCGGGCGCCGAGACTGGTGCTGTAACACACCCAGGCGGTTCACCGCCGCCGTCGCCAGGGGCCGGGCTAGCCGACCCCCTGGAGCGGTTCCCATTATACTTCCCATTCCGGCCTCGGGGAACTAGAATGGGAAGCATGGCAATCACAGAGGTTGAGATTCCGTTCGGGGACCCGGTACCCGAAGTACCGCTCCCGCGTGCGCCACTCGTCCTGATGGTTGTCCAGGCACGGTTCGACCGAGTGGCCTCGATTGCGAACGAAGAGTTCATCGCAGGCTTCCAGGAGGCAATCCGGAACACCTATCCGGTGATGCGCCGAGAGCATCAGGCCGGCATCACGCTCAGCCCCGACGGGCGCGTTGAGCCCTCCGAAGGAGGGATCGTCTGGCGCTTTGATGAGCGGCCTGAGGGCTGGCAGGTAGCGCTTGCTTCGGACTTCGTCGCACTGTCCACACGCAGGTACACAAGCCGGACGGATCTACTTGAGCGACTTGACGCTGTTCTTGGTGCTGCGGCGGCACAGCTGCGTCTACGGTTCTGTGAGCGGCTCGGCGTCCGCTACGTCGACCGCGTCACCGACCCCGACCTGCTCGCGCGCATCGACGAACTCGTGCGTACCCAGGTGCTCGGCGCTGCCCGCGTCAATCTCGGTGATGGTGTGACCCAGCCCCACTACTTCGTCGATGCTCTCTACCGGCTGCCAGCAGGGGTGGAACTTCATTGCCGATGGGGGCTCCTCCCGGAGAAGACGACGTTCGATCCAGGCGTGGAGCCGGCTGAAGACCCGAGTTGGGTCTTCGACCTCGATGCCTATGTGACGCAGCAAGCCTTTGATCCGGAGGCACTTCGTGCAACCACCGAAGAGCTTTCCCAACGTATCTACCGATACTTCCGCTGGGCGGTCACGCCAGAATTCCTCCGGGTGCACGGCGCAGACATATGAGACTCGTTCTGGATCCTGACCCAACGACCACCACATCTGGAGTGCTGGCCAGCCGCGGACGACAGGTCGTTCTCACCACGGGCCTGCTCGTCTCAACCGTCGTGGGGACCCACGCGGGGCTCGCTCAGCTCACCGACCTGAGGACCGATGTACTCGAAATGACGGGCGGTCCAGCGACCCTCGCTATGACAGGGGAAGGTGCTGCGGCGGACGAGGTGGCCTCATCGCGTGATCGGCTGAGGCGGTTAGGTCTCACGCGGCAGCAGATTGCTCGGGCATTGGGGGTAGACCGTCGATCGTTGTCCGGCTGGGCGGCTGGTGAGATCCGTCCCACTCCGGAGCGACTTGAAGCACTGCGGACGCTAGTGGCGGTCGCAACGGCTATCGACGCTGAGCGACCAGGCCGCGTCCTGGAAACGATGTTGCACCGCCGTGGCGACAGTGACCTGCTCGACCAACTCACCCGTGGACGTCTACAGGTCTTCCAGAGCTGGAAGACCTGGACAACTCAGCCCGCAGCAACTGCCACCGTGACAGCTCGTGCGGTGGTTGGAGAGCAAGAGCCGATTTGGGCGGCCGCCGCTCGCGCTGTCGCTGAGGGACGTTTGCAGCCCTTGGAGCGTCGCCCCTCCGTTCGGGCCGACGAGACATACGAGATGGACCTTGCGGCTGCTGAGGAGTTGGTGGAGGAACCAGAGAGCCGTCCCACCCGAAGGGGCTACTCGTGATCCCCGCCGACCAGTTCTACGTCGTGGCGGAGGGACCACCCAAGCAGGGCGACCTGTTGTTCGCCGGTGTGGTGCGCCTTGTGGCCGACGATCACTTCACGCCGCCGGCCTGGAGCCGCCTCGACGCCTATGACGTAACCATCGAGGCTCAGGGTGACGCGCCCGACCTCCGGCTTGTGGCCGGCCCAGCACTGGTGATGGTCACGTCGCACGATTGTCACTTCGACAAGGAATGGAACCAACGCCGCCGCACGCTCATCCGCGAGGGGCATCTTGAGGAGGAGGCCGAGCGGATCGCTAGTGCCGACCCCACACTCGACCGCACCTTCAACGCGAGTCCGCTGCTCCGACCTAACGAGGTCAGACGTGACCGGCGTGCCTTGCTCGACGGCAAGATTCTCGGCTACCTGCCAGTACCAGCATCGCCGGACGGCGTCGTGCCGGAAGCCGTGGTTGACCTGACCTATCGAGTCACCCTTGACCGACTCGACGCCCACCGTGTCGCCTCAGTGTCCGAGGCGGCACGGGCACAACTCCGCTACGCACTGGTCCAACTGGACTCCCTACGTGCAACGAGGGTCGGCTTCGAGATCGAGCACGCCGTCGGGCGCCGCATCAACGATGTCTCAATACCGCAAGAACATCCGTTGCTCGTCCGACTGCATCTCGACGACGGCACCAATATCGACCTTCTCCAGCAACCCGACGAGCCTGGTCCAGGGCCCGCACGTCAGGCTTGGAGTGGTCCCGCAGCGTAGACCCTTGCCTCAAGATGGCCATTTTTCGGCTGTAGCGAATCGCTCGCATCGGCCATACGTGCGAAGTCCTCCCGGCGCGCGTCGTCCGGGTCAGCGTCCGGAAGCATAACAACAGGCTCCAGCGACAGTTCGCTCTCGACCGAGTCACCAACACGAGGACCCAACGCCGTCAACAACTTGGCCGGGTTGCGTGTTGGTCGTTCTGTTGGCGAGACGCGTTTCCGCTGGTCAGAGCCGTATTGTTGGTCCTTCGACCTGGAGCGGACGGTTCGCGTGTTGGATGGCCGGGTCTACAAACAGCTCGCCAACAGTCCTCTGACCTGCACCAACAGCGGGTTGTTGGCGATTGCCCGTGTTGCTGTTGGTCGCCTGGGTGTGGAGTGTTGGCGGCCTGTTGGTCCATCGTCGTCCGGTCGCATCCGCTGCTGCAGCCGTGTTCGCTCGTTGTATGGACTACGATTGGAGGACCACTCGCCCGAGACCACGTGGTGGTTCGATCCGCATACCGGTGAGACGGAGCCGTACCTTGCTGATCCCGTTTCGGTCGGCCTCGACGAGGAGGAAGACCCGTTGGATCGTGGGCTGATCCGCATCGAGCCGATCCCGTCCCGCGAAGCCTACGGAGACATGGAGGACTTCATCGAACGGGTGCGGGACCCGCGAGCCCGGGATCTGCTGGAGCGGGCGATCGCCGGGCGTGGCGCCTTCCGCCGGTTCAAGGACACCCTGCTGGATTTCCAGGAGCTGCGGCAGGTGTGGTTCGCGTTTCACGACGCGCGTATGGAGCGCCGCGCCATCGAATGGCTGGCCGACGAGGAACTGATCCAGCGCGACATCGCCGAGCGGGAGGTCCGGGCCAGACATGACCCGCAGCTTCCAGCGCCGGTCTCCAGGTTCGATCCGGTGGAGATCGCGCAAGCGGTGGCCAAGGACCTCCGCGCCCTTTACGGCGGACGCTTTCGTCGGGTGCTGCTGTTCGGTTCGTGGGCTCGTGGGGATGCCCACCCCGAGTCAGATATCGACTTGCTGGTGGTGCTTGACCGGGTGGAGTCACCCTGGCAGGAGCTGCGGAGGATGGACGAGATCCTCTGGCGGCACTCCTATCGAAGCGACGCGGTCGTCTCGGCCGTCCCCGTCGGTGAGGACGAGTTGCGGGAGGCTGCCCGTCCGTTGCTGATCCGGGCGCAGGCCGAGGGACGTGCGGTCGCGTGACCGAGCCTGGCCTGGAGCGATGTTGGGAGGAGCTGGCGGCGGCTCGGCTGCTGGCGGGCAAGGGTTTTGAGGCGCAGGCTGTCTCGCGTGCTTATTTCGCCGCGTTCTTTGCTGCGGAAGCGGCCCTTCTTGCGCTTGGCGAGACGCGTTCCAAGCACTCCGGGGTCGTCTCGGCGTTCGTCCGCCTGTTGGTCCGCGGTGGCCAACTCGACCAGGAGATCGGGCGGCTGCTCCGCTCGCTGTTCGAGCGGCGGAACGAGGCGGATTACTGGCCCGTCGATGTCCCGGTGGAGGAGGCGGATGCGGCCATTCGAGACACCGAGCGGGTGGTCAGAGCGGTGGAGACGTGGCTCGCGTAACCTCGATAAGCCCCGAGCGCCGTGCGTTACGGGTGCTCGATGTCTCGACGTGTGTAGTCGGCGCCTTGGAACTCGTCGAGGTCTGCGGGGGCAGCGGGGGCGTCGAGCTGCGCCGCCCAGCGTTCGGCGTCGTCGGCGGGGCGGTAGCCGAGCCGCTCGGCCCAGGTGGACGGTCACGTCCACGTCGGCCATCGCCGCGGTAAGGCTGGCGGGGTCGCGAATGTCGGCGGTGACCAGCTCCTCGCCTGGCTGCCTGGTGCCAAGCGGGGCGATGTCTAGCAGGCGGAGGCTCCGAACGCGGCCACGAAGCCCCTGGCGAAGGACGGAGCCGATGGTCCCGGCCGCCCCGGTGATCAGGACCCGTTGCATGCGATTGTCCTAAATGTCTGATGACCTATGCAGCAGTACGACGACCAGAGCACGCCGCGCGTCCGCAACAGCGTAGGTCCAGTGCGCCGAGTAAACCATTGACCAGCTTGGCTGAACGAGTAGATTAGCTCGGTCCGTGACTTGCATAGGACTTCGTACCAGAAGAGGGTGATCGCGGTGCATGCTCGATGGTTTCTCGTCGTGGTGGCGCTGACGGTGGCATTGTTGGTCGGCCTGCTCACTGCCGCCCCGGCCGGCGCAGTTGCTCCGACCTCGGCTTCGTGCATCGGGCAGTTCTTCTCCAGCCACGCTGGCCTTGG
>WNGE01011689.1_pt1 | contig 19469 bp, 16 predicted proteins | sample 5400651 | NCBI WGS metagenome assembly WNGE01 (sample SAMN13153370, study PRJNA577476) | soil metagenome | isolation source: 60 cm soil or saprolite under grassland replicate 2 | place: USA:California | collected 2016-06-15
GCCCACCGGCACGGCGATCCGATCGTGGTGCTCCTGCTCGATCTCGACCAGTTCAAGCAGGTCAACGACACCTACGGCCACCCCGCTGGCGACCTCGTGCTGTGCGAATTCGCCCGTCGGCTGCGCGAGCAAGTCCGAGCCGGTGACACGGCCGGCCGATGGGGCGGTGAGGAATTCCTCGTCATCCTGCCCCGGACCGACCTCGTCGGCGCGATGCAGGTCGCCGACCGGATCCGTACCGCCACGGCCGACTCGCCGATCGTCGTCGGCGGCGACCGCATCCACGTGACGGTGAGCGGCGGATGCGCCATCGGTCCGGTGGACGCGCCGGGCGAGCTCGTCCGGCTGGCCGACGCGCGGATGTACGCGGCCAAGCGGGCCGGCCGGAACCAGATCGTCAGCACGACACCGGCCGTGCGGAGTTAGGGGTCCCGACCGGGCGGATATCGTCGCGTGCATGGATCTCGATCTGGCGCGGGACGTCCTGCGCGTACAGCATCACGCCGTGCTGGCCACAGTGCGACCCGACGGCCAGCCGCAGATGTCGCCCGTGCTGGCCGTTCTCGACGACGAGGGCTACGCCGTGATCAGCACCCGCGAGACCGCGTACAAGGTGCGCAACATTCGCCGCGATCCGCGGGCCTGGCTGTGCTCGCTGCCGGACGCCTTCTTCGGCGGTCGGTGGGTCCAGGTCGAGGGCACGGCGCGCATCGTGTCATTGCCCGAGTCGATGGACGGCCTGGTCGCCTACTACCGGGCGGCCTCCGGCGAACATCCCGATTGGGACGACTACCGGCGGGCGATGCTGCGCGACAAGCGTTGCCTGATCCGGATCCGGATCGAGCGCGCCGGCCCCGATCGCGAAGGCTGAGGTGGTCGATGAGCATCGTCGCTGTGATCGGGGGTAGCGGACGCACCGGACGGCACATCGTCGATCAGCTACAACGCGACTCGTCGCACGCGGTGCGCGTGCTGAGCCGGCACGGCGGTGGCACCGGCGTCGAGACCATCACCGTCATCGCGGCTGCGCCGCGCGCGCCGACGTGGCTGCCGTGGTTGTCGCCCCGCTGGCGTCGCCGAGCGCGCGCGGCAAGACGTTCGAGATCTACGGCGTACCCGGATCCCCGCCGGCCGACTGGCCCGCCGCGTTCGACGCGCTGTCTCCGGACTGAACGCCGCCGTCGAGGACGACGAAGTCGCGGACCCGGAACCAACGCAGGATCTGGCGACGGACGATGCCGAACCCGGCGCGGCTCTCGTCGTGATAGATCCGTGCCGAGTCGGAGTGCAGGGTCCGGCCTCTGGTCACCAGGTCGAGCTCGCCGGCGGCCAGGACGTTCTTGACCCAGTCGCTCTGCGAGCCGTAGAACAGCCCGATCACCGGGCCGTTCGACGTGGGGAACACGGCGACCGGTGTGCGATAGGTGCGGCCGGACTTGCGTCCGCGATGCACGACGACGCCGAGGCCCGGCACGCGTGGCGCGACGCGCAGCAGCAGCCGATTGATGCCGACCCGGTTCAGGCGTGCCATCAGTCGAGGCATCGGCATCGTCGGCTCCCGTCCACTCGCGACAATGTGCAGATCGGCCCGCTACGGCCTGCCAATCGGCACATTGTCGCGCGGCGGCGCCCCGTCGGCGTGCCCGATCAGAGCCGGCTGGCGATTCAGTGCGCTGGAATGCAACTGCCAGGGGACGCTGGTGACCATCACCCCAGGCTCGAACAGCAGGCGCGCCTTGAGCCGCAACGCGCTCTGGTTGTGCAGCAACTGCTCCCACCAGCGGCCGACCACATACTCGGGGACGAACACAGTGACGACGTCGCGCGGGCTCTCCCGGCGCAGGCCGCGCACGTAGTTCAGCACCGGCCGGGTGATCTCGCGAAACGGCGATTCGAGAATGACGAGGGGGATGTCGAGGTCGTGCTCGTCCCATTGCCGTAGCAGGTCGGCGGTGTCAGCCTCGTCGATCTGGATGGTCAGCGCCTCGAGGGTGCTGGGACGCGTCGCCTTGGCGTAGGAGATCGCACGCATCGTCGGCAGGTGCAGCCGTGAGACGAGGACGACCGCGTGATTGCGGGACGGCAGCATTGGCTTCTCGCCGCGAGGAAGTTCGAGCTCGCGGCTGACGGCGCCGTAGTGGCGGCTGATCGACTTCATCATCGCGAAGATCGCGACCATGGCGAGGATGGCGATCCACGCACCCTGAACGACCTTCGTGGCCAACACGATCACCAGCACCACGGCGGTCGAGATCGCACCCACGATGTTGATGACTCGCGATACGCGCATGCGCGAACGTCGCGCGTGGGGTGCCGAGGAGATCGACCGGTTCCAGTGCCGGACCATGCCTGCCTGGCTCAGCGTGAAGCTGGTGAACACGCCGATGATGTAGAGGTGGATCAGCTTGTCGACGTTCGCGTCGAACCCGATGATGAGCGCGACGGTGAACGCGCCGAGCAGCAGGATCCCGTTGCTGAACACGAGCTTGTCGCCGCGCGTGTGCATCTGCCGCGGTAGGAAGCGGTGCTCGGCCAGGATCGACGACAGCACCGGGAAGCCGTTGAATGCCGTGTTCGCAGCGAGGATCAGGATTCCCGCGGTCGCCGCCTGGTAAAGGTAGAAGAGGAACGCGTGACTGCCGAACACGGCGGCAGCGATCTGCGAGATCACCGACTTGTCGCCGCCCCCGCGCGCCTTGAGGTTCAGCGCCAGGACGGTGATGCCGACGAACATGCTCACCGACAAGGCACCCATGATGGCCAGCGTGTTCGCGGCGTTGCGCGCCTTCGGCCGGCGAAATGCCGGAACGCCGTTGCTGATCGCCTCGACACCGGTGAGCGCCGTGCAGCCGGACGCGAACGCGCGAAGCACGAGCAGCAGCGTGAAGATGCCTCCGACATGTGCGGTGCGGTGCAGCTGCTCAGCGGCCGTCGACGCGTCCGGAAGGTTGCCGGCCAGCCCTCGTGCCGTCCCGACGATGAACATCAGGTAGGTCAGCGAGACGAACGTGTACGTCGGGATCGCGAATGCCCGGCCGGACTCCTTGACGCCTCGCAGGTTCGCCACCGTCAGCAGCACGACGAAACCGACTGACAGCGCGACCGCGTGCTTCGCCAGGCTCGGTGCGGCGCTGGTGATGGCGACGACGCCGGCGACGACCGACACGGCGACCGTCATGACGTAGTCGACGAGCAGCGCGGCGGCCGCGATCAGTGCGGCGTTCTCGCCGAAGTTGTCGAGGCTGACCGCGAACGCGCCGCCACCGCTCGGATAGGCGTGAACGGTCTGCCGGTAGGACAAGATCACGATGACGAGCAGTACCGCGATGATCGCGGCGACCCACTTGGAGAACGCCAGGTAGGCGGCGCCGCCCGAGGCCAGGACGAGCACGATCTCTTCCGTCGCGTAGGCGACCGACGAGAGCGGGTCGGACGCGAAGATCGGCAGGGCCAGCCACTTCGGGAGCAGCGTCTCGTGCAGCTGCTGGCTGCGCAACGCCCGTCCGACGAGGAGCCGCTTGACGGCGCCGGGAGCGCTCATGGACGGGCTCGTCGTACGCGGCGAATGTGCACGTCTTCGACGGTAGGAACTGGCGGGCTCGCGAGCCGTCAGCGCGGCATCAATATCGCTCGGTCACGCGCAAGGAAAACGTCAAGACGGCCTGCTCGGCGGTGCAACGAGGGTCGACTGGACGGTGATGCCTCGCCGACGAATCGACCCGGTGGACGCGGCTTTCGTCCTGCCCGCCGCGTTTGCCGGCATGCTGCTCGTCGGCGGTCGGCGCCGGGACACTCGGCCGCCGGATTCGCCGCGCGGCACACTGGATGCCGTGACGACCGAGCGCAACCCGCTATTCGGCCGGAGCCTGCGCTTCCGGCCGTCCGCGATCAGCCGGGGTCGGCTGCTCGCCGGGCTGGGCGTGGCGGCGACCGCGCTGCCGGCAGTCACCGCGGCGCTCGCGGCGGCACGACCGCACCTTGCACTCGTCGACGACCTGCTGTTCTACCTCATCGTCGTCATCGCGGTGACGATCATCGGAGGGTTCTGGCCCGCGGTGGCCGCGGCCGTTGCGGCGGGCCTGCTGCTGAACTGGTTCTTCACCCCGCCGGAGCACACCTGGACGATCGAGGCGCCGGCGAACATCCTGGCGCTGCTGCTGTTCGTCACGATCGCCGTCACCGTCAGCAGCATCGTCCACGTATCAGCACGGCGCAGCGCACTCGCCGCCGAGCGGGCGAACGAGGCCGCGATGCTGCTTGGCCTCGCCCGCACCGTGCTCGGCGGCGACGACAGCCCGCAGGCCGTGCTCGACCACCTCACCGCATCGCTCGGGTTCGGCGCGGAACTGCGCGAATGTGTCGGCGGCACGTGGGTTCGCGTCGCCGCGACGTCATTCGAGGACGGCCATAGCGTGCACGTGATCCCGGCCGGGCCCGATCTGCGGCTGCTCGTGCAGTCCGCCGCCGGTGGCCGGGTGCTCGACGGCTATGCCGCGCAGGCCGCGGCGGCCTTCGAGCGGCAGCGGCTGCGCATCCAGGCCGGGCAGGCCGAAGCGCTGGCGGAAGGCAACCGGATGCGCACGGCGCTGCTCGCCGCGGTCAGCCACGATCTGCGCACTCCGCTCGCGGCGGTGAAGGCCGCAGTGACGACCTTGCGCCAGACCGACGTCGCGTGGAGCCCCGAGGACCAGGCTGCGTTGCTGGCCACCATCGAGGAGGGCGCCGATCGTCTCGACTCGCTGATCGGCAACCTGCTCGACATGAGCCGCATCCAGACCGGCGCCCTGCAGCCGTTCCTGCGCCCGACCGCCCTGGACGAGGTCGCGCCGCTCGTCACCCGCGGCCTGGACGGCGGCGAGCGGCTGCTCCTCGCAATCCCCGACGCGTTGCCGCTGCTCGCCACCGATCCCGGACTGCTCGAGCGTGCCCTGGCGAACCTCGTCGCCAACGCGCTGCGCTACTCGCCGCCGGGCCGCCCGCCCACCCTGGCGGCCGTTGCCACGGGTGACACGGTCACGGTGTCGGTGATCGACCACGGACCCGGCATCGCGCCGGATCAGCGCGAGCGGGTCTTCGAGCCGTTCCAGCAACTGGGCGACCAGCGCGCGGCCGGCGGCGTCGGGCTCGGCCTTGCCGTCGCTAAGGGGTTCGTCGACGCCGTCGGCGGGCGGATCACCGCGACGACGACGCGTGGCGGCGGGCTGACCATGCGGGTAGACCTGCCTGTCGCAGCGCCGACCCACGACGCGGCCGGCGCCCGGCCGTGACCCGGGTGCTCGTCATCGACGACGAGGCGGCGCTGCTGCGCGCGTTGCGGATCAACCTCGTCGCCCGCGAATACACGGTCAGCACCGCGTCGGACGGCGCGTCCGGACTCGCCGCGATGGCACGCGACCACGCCGATGTCGTCATCGTCGACCTGGGCCTGCCCGACATGGACGGCACCGAGGTGATCCGGGGGATCCGCGGCTGGTCGAGCGCGCCGATCATCGTCTTGTCGGCGCGCGGTCAGGAGACGCAGAAGGTCGAGGCGCTCGACGCCGGCGCCGACGACTACGTCACCAAGCCGTTCGGCATGAACGAGCTCCTCGCCCGGCTACGTGCGGCCACCCGGCGGGCCACCCCCGGAAGGGACGAGCCCGTCGTGGACGCGGTGGACTTCACCGTCGACCTCGCCGCCAAGCGGGTCACCCTGCGCTCCGGCACGCAGGTGCGCCTGACGCCCACCGAATGGCAGCTGCTCGAAATGCTGGCCCGGCACCGCGGGCGCCTCGTCACGGGCCGGCAACTCCTGCAGGAGGTGTGGGGCCCGAACTACGAGACCGAGACGCACTACCTGCGCGTCTACATGGCCCAGCTGCGCCGCAAGCTCGAACCCGACCCGTCCCGTCCGAAACACCTGCTCACCGAACCCGGCATGGGCTACCGGATGACGGAGGGGTAAGGCCCGCCGCGGCAGCTGCCGGGCGTCGAGTCCGTCTCCCTTGCTCTGCGTACCTGGACGCAACGGGGTGTTCGGCGCCCGCTACCCGGCCGTTGTAGCCAGAAGCCAGCGGGCGACTCGGATCAGTACGGCCGGGAAGCGAAGGAAGCTCGGCCATGACGAGAACGAGCCCGAGATCCTCCGGCCAGAAGACCGCTTCCCCTCCGGAATCGCCATTCGGCGTCCGAAATGCCTGCGATACCAGCGGGGAAGCTGAGCCGAGCGCCTACTTCTAGCGCAGGAATCCGGCGGCGGGCAGGTGGGCGGCCGCGATCTCGTCGGCGACGAGACGGGCGATGACGGTCGAGCCGTACGGGCTGAAGTGCGTGGCGTCGGTCGCCGACGCGTCTATGCCCACGTAGATCTGCCACGAGGCGGTCGGCCCGAGTCGCTCCATCAGCGCCTGGCTGTCGGCGGTGAGGTCCAGCAGCGGGGCGTGCAGCCGCGCGGCGACGTCGCGCATCACGGCGGGCAGGTCGACGCCGAGGTTGTTCACGACCCGGCCGGTCGGCGTGATTGTGCCGTCCGCCGCGAAGAGGTGCCGCACCGGCGGCGTGACCAGCACGGCCAGCCCACCACGCGCCCGGACGCCGTTGACGAGCGCGGTGAGATTCGCCCGGTACTCACTTCCTGGCGTGGTCTTGTCGTTGTGCGCGAGCTGGATCAGCACCTCGTCGTCCGGACGGATCTGCGGCGCGAGCGCGGGGAACATCCTCGGGTCGGCCAGCCAGCTCGCCGTGCTCGATCCGGAGATGGCCCAGTTCGCGACGCTGATGCCGGCGCGGAAGTCCTGCGGCAGCGCCTGCGCCCAGCCACGCTTCGGCCCGACCAGCCAGTCGGCAGCTGTCGAGTCGCTGATCACGCACAGCCGCGGAGTATGCGGCAATGGCAGCATCTGGATACCGGCCAGCGCCGGCGCGTTGCCCGTCAGGTAGACCTGCAGGCCCGGCGTGCCGGGGCCTTCCTGCCCGTCCGGCATGCTCTCCGGGGTGCGCACGTCGACGGTCACGGAGCGAACAGCCAGCTGGCCGGCGGCCGTGCCGATAGGCGCGAGCACGGTCCGGCGCGCCTCTACCTGCACACCCGTGTCGGCTGCCCCGGTGCGGCTGCCCAGCGCGAGCTCGAGGTCGTACTCGCCGGACGGTACGTCGAACGAGCAGACCAGCCCGGTCGCGTCCGGTGCGGGCAAGCAGCCCGGCGGCGCGGGCGGCAACGGTTCCGCGGAGGCAGTGGCGGTGGACGGCCCGATGAACGCGGACGCGACGAGCGCGGCAACGAGAGCCGGTCTCATGGCGCCTCAGCCGGGGCGATGTCGAGCAGGAAGATGATCGCGAGGCCACGCTGCGCCGCGTCGTTCGTGCCGAAGTCGTGCAACGGGATCTCGTCGACCGGCTCGGCAACCGCATTGCCCCCGACCTGCACCGCAGCAGGCCACGGTCGCCCGGCAGGATCGTTCAGGAACGCCGCCCAGCCGCGCTGCCGGATCGTCGCGTCGCCGAGCTGCTCGCCGGCCCAGGCCGTCATCCGCGAGTAGATCGTCCCGAACACCTGCGGGTTGAAGTCGCGGCCGTAGCGGGCGATCTTCTCCGCAGACGGCGCCTGGACGTAGCGGCAGAAGTCCAGCAGCGTCTGCCGAAACTCCGGGACGTCCACCAGATCGAGCGTTTCCCACAGGATCTGCTCGCCGAGGAAGGCCATCGCGAGGTTGTAGCCGCCGGTGAAATCGCCCTTGTTGAAGTTGACGATGTGCCCGGTCGCCGGGTCGAAGCCGACGGCGCCGCCGGCCTCGCCGGTGAACAGCCCGGCCGGCAGCGCGGCGATGTCGCGCATGCCGGTGACGATGAGGTCGCGCCACTTCGTGTCGCCGGTACGTTCCCACTCGGTCAGCCAGTTGCTGACGAGCGCGTACCAGTCGGGCCCGATCCGGACGCGGGCCGGCGCGATCGTCTGCGGCGGCAGCACCTCGCGCAGCGGGTCGATGCTCAGCAGCGTCTGGTCGACCTGCAGCGAACTGCGCATGAGTTCACCCTGCCACTCGTCCGCGGTCAGGTAGTAGGAGAAGCGCTTGGTGAACGACTCGCTGACCCGCGCCTCCTTCGCGCCGTCGCCCCAGTGCATGACGTTGTGCCGCGAACCCAGCCCGGCGAAGCGCCCGCTGTGGTGGACGTCGACCTCGCTGACGTGCTGGGTCATCGCCCGGGCAAGGCGGAACGTGGCAGGGTCGCCCGAGCGCAGGAACGCGTACCAGAGCATGGCGTCCGTGCCGAGCTCGGCGTTGTCCCAGGCGAAGCCGCCGACGTCGTAACGCCAGGTGTGCCGGTCGCTGTCGTAGGTGTGCATCACGTCGCCGTAGTGCCAGAAGCCGTACCACGCGCGCTCGTCGACCTGGCCGCGGTAGAACGTGACGTCGCGCGCGATGGAGTCCTCGAGCGTGGCGCGCGCGGACGTGCTGCGGTCGGGCAGGCTCCACCGTCCGAAGACGCCCGCGCCGTGATACCACGCGGCCGGCGCGACGATCTGCGGCTGCGCGGTGAGCGTGGTCGACAGCGCGGTGATCGTGTCGCGCGACGGCGTCGCCTCGAACGCCCACAGCTGCATGTCTGTCGAGCGGGCCACGCCCTGCGGTGTGGAGAAGCCTTCCTGGACGTCCTCGTAGGACAGGTCCAGCCCGTGCGCCACCGTGTCGTAGTGACGCAGATCCATCGCCCCGCCCAGCGGCGACCACGACCACAATGTGATGGTGGCGCTGTCGGTGCTGGCGGCGCGGACGTCCAGCGAGCGTGGGAACCGCTGCCAGAAGTCCCTTATGCCGACACCCAGTCCGCCGCTCACGCCACCGACGTAGCCGAAGCCGGAGGCGCGACTGCCGTGACCGGCGTGCTTGAGCCAGCTGCCCTCGGACGTCGTGCGCTTCCACACCGAGAAGTGGTCCGGGGACTCCTGGAAGATCGTGAAGTCGTTCCACAGCGCGAGATCGCGACCTGCGCGGCACGCACCGCGGCGCCGGGGTCGCGGCGCAGCCCGGTCAGCACGCGCACCGGCTCACCCCAGATGCCGCCGGACGCGGTGCCGAAGCGGACGTGCCGGTTGTGCGCCTCGTCCGTCATCGGCACCGCGAGCTCGAGGCCCAGCCCGCGGACGAAGTCGTGCTCGGCGTCGGCGTCCCAGATGAAGCTGTGCGCCAGCCGGATCGACTCGTCGCCCGCACCGAGGTACACGCGCAGCGTCCACGGCAGGATCGCGCGCCCGCTCGACCCGCCGTTGACGCGGTACCGGCCGGTCACCTTCACCACGGCGCGCACCGGGCCGGACTGCTCGATGTCGACGCCGTCGATGACGCCGGCCCACGACGTCTGGGTCGCCGTGCTGTCGTCGTCCGGCCGGTTCTGCAGCAGTAGCACGAGCCGGCCGTTCTGCGCCGTCGTGCGCGCGCCGCGCGAGATCGAGCGGATCACGATGTAGCCGGACGTGGCGATCCGGACGTCGACCACGCCGTTGGCCAGCCGCACCTCCGAACCGCTGCGGGTGGCGGTGACCGGCGTGGGCGGTGCCGCGGGCGTACCCGGGGCGAGCCGGAACCCGGCCGCCAGCGCGGACGAGCCGATCGCGTGCCCGGTCCACTTCAAGGTGCCGTCCGGCCAGGACGCCAGCGGCCACGACTGCACGGCGACCGCGCTGCCGTCGTCGGTCTGCAGCGCGAACGTGCTGTCCTTCGGCAACTGCCCTTTCGGCCACGGGACGCCCCAGGTCGCGCCCGTGGTGGCAGTGGGCTTGCCGTCGAGCCAGTGCAGGTCGACGCCATCGGCTGCCTGGGCGCTCGGCGCTGCCGAGGCGGTGCGGCCCGGGACGAGTGCGACGGCGGCCGCGGCCACCGACGCACCGGCGAGGAAGTTACGGCGGCTGACTTGGGGCATTGGGATGTCTCCGATGGTTGCTGGTTACGGCTGGCGCATGGCGGCCGCGATCCCGCGCGCCCGCCCCCCGTTTGCACTGAACTGGATGAGGACGTCGGAGGCGGCGCCGCCCTGCGCGGCGTCGACCGTCACCTCGGCCGTGGCGGATCCGCCGGGTGCGATCGCAGCGGCGACCGGGACCGGGAACTTGTTCGGATCGCGTCCCGCGACGGCTGGCGCGGGATCGGATCCGGCGCGGCGCGGATCACGCCAGACGACCGCGTCCAGCCGGACGTCGTTCGCCGCGCCTGTCCCGTTGTTCGTGACGGTGAGCCGCCAGGTCGCACTGCTCGCGTCGTTCGCCACGAGCACCGCGCTGCCGGCCAGCTGCGCGGCGAGGGGCGGCGCACCCTCGTCCACTTCGAGGACGAGGGTGTCCCATCCGGGCCCGGTGCCCGCTGCGCTCGCCGAGCCGTGCGTGAACGTCACGATGTTCGCGCCGGCCACGAGCAACGAAGCGGGGAACGACAGCGTCGACAACCGCGGGAAACCGCTGCGGTCGGCCTGGCGCGCGATCGTCGAGTCGTTGTTGGACGGCAGCGCTCCGGTGATGTCGGCCGTGTTGCCGTTGACCGCGACGGTCGGCCGGCCGCCTTGCTGCATCGCGGTCGACACGGTCAGATACGCGGTGCCGCTGTACGCCCGGTCGAGCGTGAACGACACCGTCCATACGCCCGGGTTGGTTTGCGCGTAGTACCAGCTCTCGGGTTCCCAGTCGGCGCCGACGGTGAACGTGAGGTTCGCCGGGATCTGTGCGGGCTTCTCGTACGCCCGCGGCATCGGCTTGGTAGGCGACCCGGTGGCCAGTGCGAACTCGCCTGCCGTGCGGTCGGCCCGGCCGATCTGCCACAGGAACGTCCCGTGCGCGCCGGGCGTCCAACTGATCTCGCCGAGGTTCTGCAAGGCGCCGTGGACGACGATGCCGGTCTGCTTGTACTGGTCGGTGACCGATCCCTCGGCGGCGAATGCGTAGAGCGTGTACGTGCCCGGGTTGGTGGTGCCCGGCTGCCAGGCAGGGGGTATACCTGGCAGCCGGAAGTTCCCGTCCGCGTCGGTCTTCACGAAGTAGGTCGGCTCGTGGATGGTGTAGACGTCGGTGACGTCCTGCGTCGACAGCACGATCCAGTGCCCGGCGGCCGGCCGCCCGTCGGCGAGCTTGAGCCGGCCGATGACCAGCGTCCGCTCCGTCGGCCACAGGTCGTCGGCGATCCAGTCGGCGCCGCCGCGATTCTCGGCAATCTCGGCGCGCGCAACCGCGGCCGCGTGCTCGATGAGGGCGTCGTCATCGGCGGCGTCCCCGGTTGTGACGTGGGTGAACCACGGGCCGTAGAGCCGGCGGTAACCGGCAGGCAGCGCGTAGCTGGGCAGGCCGTAGTGGTTCGCGCCGAAGTAGTTCAGGATCAGCGCGTCCTGGTGGATCGCGAGATCCTGGTGCTGCGGGCCGACCCCGTAGAAGGCACAGAGCGTGTCCGCCGTGACCCCGCCGAGCGGGGTCAGCCAGACGCCGAAGCCGTGGCCGTAGTGGCCGAACATCGGGTTCTCGTGGTGGTAGAGGCTCCAGTTGTACTTCGTGTAGACGGTGCCGGGCGGGAGGCCGCCTGCGTTGCTGTCGGGCGAGGGCAGGTTCGGGTTGTTGACACCGTCGATCAGCCATGTCTCGTCCTGCACCGACTGCTGCGTCGCGAGGTAGGCATACGTCGGCTGCTGACCTTTGCCGTGCTCCCAGTTGTAGCAGTGGTCGAGGATGCTGCGGTCCCAGCGCGCGTTCATGCGCACCTCGTTGATCGAGGTTGCCTCGACAGCAGTCAGGATGTCGTAGCCGTACAAGCCGCGCTTGCCGGCACGCATGATCAGGTGGTGCTCGTGCCGCAGCGGCGTGCTCGTCGTGTCGACGAACGCCACCTCGACGAGTTGCGGCGTAACACGCAGGACGCGTACCTCGGAGCAGACGAGCCGGGTACGCCCGCCGCCCGCGTCGATGTAGAACGAGTGCTGGCGATCCGGGTCACGCGGCTCGACGCCGTTGAGGTTGTGGGCGAGTTCCACGCCGTCGACGACGACCGACTGGGCGGTGATCGAGACGTCGGTCCAGCCGGTGACGATGCCGCCCGCAGCGTCGTCGCGGCCGAACGTGAAGCGGATCAGGTCGTTGTCGAGCACGAGCGCGTCGACCTCGTCGGGGAACGCGTAAGTCCCGACCTGCGTGGCCGTGCCATTGATGAGCACCGTGACCGGCGTCGACGGTTGCGCGGGCGGTTCCGCCGCTGCCCCCGTGCCGCTGGTCGCGGCCCAAGCGGCGACCGTCGACGCGCCCAGCAAGGTGAGTGCTGAGCGCCGGCTGATCTCGCCACGCCGCCGATCCGCTCCCGTCTGGTCACTCTCGGCGTCCACGGATCTGTCGCGGCTGACATCCATTACACGCGCTCCCGTCGATCGGCTGCACGAAGGTGCGGCGCCCGCGCTGGCCGTCGTGGGCGAGCGGCATCCGGGCTCATGGGGACGGGCCGAAAGCTATTCGGGAATGCGCTTTCCGTCAAGCCTCAAACGTGCTTGGATAGCGTTTGCCGAGATTGCTTGACGGCATGTTGGGCGGCACGTATGTTGCCTGAACCGATTCAAGCATCATGCCCGCGGGGCCGCTCAGGCCAGCCGTCGGGAAGGAGGACGCGATGACAGGACGACCGTTCCGGCTCGGGGCCTGTGGGGTGCTTGCCACCGTCGCTGTCAAACGACGACAGGGCTAAGGCGACGCAGCAGGCGGTCGCCCTGTTCCAGAAGGCAAATCCGAAGATCAAGGTGCAAGTCGAGTTCAGCGCGTACCCGGCGTACGTCCAGAAGCTGACGACCGAGATCGCCGGCGGCGCGTCGCCGGACCTGATCCAGGTCGACCGCCCGACGTTCGGCGAGTACCAGCACAAGCACGTGCTGGTCGACCTCAGCAAGTACGTCGGCAAGTCGCTGCACCTGGACAAGATGCCGCCCGAACTCGTCGCGGGCGGCATGGCCGACGGCGGCCAGTACGCAGCGCCGGCCGGGCAGACGACGCAGATGGTCGCCTACGACGCCGACAAGTTCGCGAAGGCCGGCGTGACCGTGCCCAGCGAGGGCTGGACGTGGCAGGAGTTCACGACCGACATGGAGAAGGTCGGCGCCGCGACCGGCACGGCAGGCACCACCGACTTCGGCTGGGCGGTCGACTGGTTCGACTCATGGCTGCACACGCGCGGCAAGCAGCTGTACACGTCCGACGGCCAGCTCGGCTTCACCGCGGACGACCTCACCGCGTTCTGGACGATGACCGGCGAGATGCGCGACAAGAAGGGCGTCAGCGCCCCGCAGGCCACGACGAAGATGGACGGGTCGATGCAGAACTCGGCCCTGGTGACCGGCGCGGCCGCGTCCGAGTTCAACTACGACTCGAACCTGACCGGCTACATCTCGTCCTACACGAGCGGCAAGGTAGCGGCAGCTCCGCTGCCGAGCGACAACCCAGGCGCGAACCAGTCCGGGATGGCCGCGCTGCCGCCGGTGTTCTTCGCAGTCTCCAAGCAGTCCAAGCACAAGGACGACGCGGTCAAGTTGATGGACTTCCTGATCAATGACCCAGCGGCGGGCAAGGTGCTCGGCGCGACCCGCGGCCTGCCGGCGAACCTGGACGTCCGCTCGCAGGTGTGCGCCTCGGCCGACGCGGGCAACAAGGCCGTATGCGAATACGAGACCGCCGTGAAGGCCAAGATCGGCCCGTCGTCCGGGTGGCTCTGGCCGAGCGGCTCGTCGGCGATCAAGACCGACTTCCAGAAGGTCTATGACGACGTCATCTTCGGCAAGAAAAGTCCAGCGGCGGCCGCGGCGCAGGTCGTCAGCGACGCCCAGCAATCCCTGAAGTCCTGAAGTCCTGAAGTCGGCCGGCCGCTCGCGAGTTGTTCTACCTTCGGCGTCGGATAGCGCGCCGAAGGTAGGACGACTCGGTAAGGAAGGCGGGCGATGAGCAGCCAGGTGATGACCCGTCCGGCGCCTGACCAGCTGTCGGCCGGAGGCCCGCGCGAGGGGCGCCGCAAGCGCGAGCGCGCGGGCTACCTGTTCCTGTCGCCGTGGATCATCGGCGCGACGCTGTTCACGATCGGGCCGATGGCGGCCTCGCTCTACCTGTCGTTCACGAACTACGACCTGTTCACCACGCCGAAGTGGATCGGCCTGCAGAACTACGTCCGGATGTTCACCGACGACAACCACTACTGGAACGCCGTGACCGTGACGGTGAAGTACGTGGCGATCTCGGTTCCGCTGCAACTGTCCCTGGCGCTCGCGGTCGCGCTGTTGCTGAACCGGCCGCGTCGCGGTGCGGGCTTCTACCGGTCGGCGTTCTACGCGCCGTCGCTGCTCGGGGCGAGCGTCAGCGTCGCGCTCGTGTGGCGGGCGATGTTCGGCTCCGGCGGTTCGGTCGACCGGGTCTTGCGCGTGTTCGGCATCCACACCGGTAGCTGGGTCGACCAGCCGCAGTACGCGTTGCTGACCCTGGTCGCGCTGTCGGCATGGCAGTTCGGTGCGCCGATGGTGATCTTTCTGGCCGGCTTGAAGCAGATCCCGCAGGATCTCTATGAGGCCGCCGCGATCGATGGCGCCGGCCCGGTTCGCCGATTCCGTTCGGTGACCCTGCCGATGCTGTCGCCGGTGCTGCTGTTCAACCTGGTGCTCGGCATCATCCATGCCTTCCAGGCGTTCACCAGCGCATTCGTCGTCAGCAGCGGCCGCGGCGGTCCGAGCGACTCGACGCTCTTCTACACGCTGTACCTGTACCAGCGCGGCTTCAACGACTTCCGGATGGGCTACGCGTCCGCGATGGCGTGGGTACTGCTCGTCGTGATCGCGGTGATCACGTCGGTGCTGTTCCGCACGGCCCGCAGTTGGGTCTTCTACGCGGGCGAGGAGAAGTGATGAGCGCGCAGGCAGTGATTGCGCGTGTGCCGCGCCGCCGGCGCACGGCAGCCGCCAGGGGCCGGTCCGTGCTCTGGCACGTGTGCGTGATCGCCGTCGTGCTGGTGCTGCTGTACCCGATCGCCTGGCTGATCTTCACGTCGTTCAAGCCGGCCGACGAGATCCTGTCGAGCCTGGCGCTGTTGCCCAAGCACGGCACGGGCGACAACTACCAGCAGGTGTTCCAGGGCATCGCCGGGTACAGCGTCTGGCAGTACCTCGGCAATTCGCTGATCATCTCCGGCGGCGCGGTCGCCGGCAACGTGATCTCGTGCTCGCTGGCGGGTTACGCGTTCGGCCGGCTGCACTTTCGCGGACGCGGCCCGATGTTCGGCTTCATGCTCGCCACGATCATGCTGCCGCAGCACGTCGTGCTCATCCCGCAGTACATCATCTTCCAGAAGATGGGCCTGGTGAACACGTTCTGGCCGCTCATCCTGCCGAAGTTCCTCGCCACGGACGCGTTCTTCGTCTTCTTGATGGTGCAGTTCGTCCGCGCCCTGCCGCGCGAGCTCGACGAGGCGGCGCGGATCGACGGCTGCGGCCCGATCAGCACGTTCCGCTACGTGATCGCTCCGCTGTTGCGCCCGGCGATGATCACGACCGCGATCTTCACGTTCATCTGGACCTGGAACGACTTCTTCACCCAGTTGATCTACCTCAACAGCCCGGCGAAGTTCACCCTGCCGCTTGCGTTGCAGATCTTCGTCGATCAGACCAGCCAGTCCGCGTTCGGGCCGATGTTCGCGATGTCCGTGCTGGCCCTCGTGCCGATCGGCCTGTTCTTCCTTGCATTCCAGCGGTTCCTCGTCGAGGGCGTCGCGACTTCGGGGTTGAAGGGATGAGCGCCGCGACGGACCGGCGGGACGCGCCTGCGTCGCTGCAGCTGTTCTCCGAGGTGCTCCTGGTCGGCGTGCTGGTGTGCGTGGCCTGCCTGCCGCTCGTCACGATGCTCGCCGCGGGCGGCGCGGGGGCGACGTGCATCCGCGAGCTGGTCGAGTCCGACCGGACGCCGCGCGTGCGCAGATTCGCCTCGGTGATGGGCAGGGCGCTGCGCGATCCCGTCGGGTGGCTGGCACCGCTGGCGCTCATGGTCGTCGGCACGCTGGACACCGTGGCCGTGCTCGGCGGCGTCCCGGGCGCGACCTTGCTCGGGCCGGTGATCGGACTGGCCGTCGTACTGGGCGTGATCTGTGGCGTGCGGTCCGCTGCTCGGTGGCGTCCCGGTATGGCGTGGCGTGATGTGGTCGCGGACGCCGGGCCCGCGGTGCTTCGCGACTGGCCGGGCAGTGTGTTGCTGGCCGGCGCACTGGTCGTCGTGGTGATCGTCGGCCTCCAGGTTCCGGCGTTCGTCGTGGTCCTGCCGGGACTGCTGGTCATGGCGGCAGTCGCGATCGAGCATCGGTTGCCGTCGCGGTGAGCTACGGCATCGTGCTCGCGGGCGCGTCCGGCTACGGGCGCAGCTACCTGCGCGAGCTCGCCTCGCTCGAGGCGTCCGGCACGGTGCGCCTGCTCGGGGTGTGCAATCCGGCGCCGCTCGACGACGACGGACGCGCGCTGGTCGGCGATCGCCCGGTCGATGCCGACCTGGCGCGCCTGCTCGACCGGACCCGTCCCGACATCGGCATCGTCGCCAGCCCGATCCACACACACGTCCCGCTCGCGCGCCAGGTGCTCGACGCCGGCGCGAGCCTGCTGCTGGAGAAGCCGCCCGCCTCGACGCTCGCCGGGTGGCGTGGCCTCGTCACGTGCGCGTCCGGCCGCGCCGCCGCCCAGGTCGGGTTCCAGAGCCTCGGCTCGGCGGCATTCACGCACTTGCGGTCCCTCTTGCGCGACGGCGAGCTCGGCGAGGTGCGCGGCATCGGTGGGTGGGGCGCGTGGTCGCGTCCGGACGCCTATTACGAGCGCTCCAACTGGGCGGGACGGCGAACGTTCGACGACGGCACGCCGGTCGTCGACGGCGCTTTGACGAACCCGTTCGCGCACGCGGTCGCCACCGCGCTCGCCCTGGACGGCAGCACGGGTTCGGACGACGTCGCCGGCATCGAGTTGGAACTGCTGCGGTCACGCGACATCGAGGCCGACGACACGTCATGCCTGCGGCTGCGCACCGCCCGTGGCACGACGATCGTCATCGCCGTGACGCTGTGCGCCGCGTCCGAGTCCGAGCCGGTGGTGGTCGTGCACGGCAGTCGTGGCCGCGCAGAACTGCATTACACGCGCGACGTCCTCGTCCTCGACGGCGAGGCGCACACGTTCGGGCGGACGACACCGCTGCGGAATCTCCTTGCCCACCTGGACGATCCGCGCCAACCGCTGCAGTCCGAGCTCGCCGAATGCGGCGCGTTCATGCGCGTCCTCGAGGCCGTGCGGCTCGCGCCTGACCCGGCGCCGATCGAACCGCAGTGGCTGCGCCGACGCGGCACGGGCGGCGATGCGACGGTCAGCGTCGTCCAGGTAGAGCGCTCGATCCAGGATGCGGCCGAGCAGCTTCGGACGTTCAACGAGCTTGGCGTGCCCTGGGCGCCACTCCGCGTGCCATGACCGTGCGCCCCGCCGGCCTCAGCCGCTCCGCTCCTCGCTGCGCTGCGGTACTCGCTGCGATGCTCACGGCGGAGGCCGTCTCATGACATCGCTGCGGGTGGGTGCCACTGAGGTGGGCCGCTACGGCTGGGACGAGGAGCCGCCGCCAGGGGCGGTCGCCCGGCCCGCGGTGCACCCGCTGCGCACGCTGGCCGGCGCCGTTCTCACCGACGCGTACCCGGCAGACCATCCATGGCATCGCGGACTCGGCTTGGCCCTGCCGGACGTGGACGGCGTGAACCTCTGGGGCGGGCCTAGCTACCTGCCGGGCAAGGGCTACCAGGACGCCGGCCACGGCCTCGTCCGGCAACGCTATCCGCGGCGAGTTCATGCTGACGGCGTCGAGGATTCGCTCACGTGGTGCGACGGCTCGGATGCGCCGCTGCTGCACGAGTCTCGCCGGGTGTCGGTGACGCCGCGGGCGGACGGTTGGTCGCTGCACTGGTCCAGCACGCTGACCGCGGCGGGTGCGCGCGCGGCCGTGCTGAACAGCCCCGGCAGCCACGGCCGGGTCGGCGCCGGCTACGGCGGCTTCTTCTGGCGGCTGGCGCCTGCCGACCGGATTCGTGTGTTCACCCAGGACGCCGAGGGGGAGTGCGCCGTCAACGGCGGCCGCGCGCCATGGCTCGCGGTAAGCGGCGCCGGGTGGACCGCCGTCCTCGCGGCGACCGATGGGCGCACCGCGGCGGATCCGTGGTTCGTGCGCGTGGCGGAGTACGCCGCCGTCGGTTCCGCACTGGCGTGGGACCGCCCGCTCCACGTGACGCGCGACCCGCTTCAGATCACGCTGCGGCTGCTATTCGCCGACCACGCATGCGACCGAGCGGGCGTCGTGGACCTGCTGGCCAAGCAATGAGCGGGCCATCAGCGCGTGTCCGGCGTGCTCTCCCGGAGGACGACCTCGCAGCGCGCCATGCGCGTGCGTGGCCTGCGTCCGGGTTCACCGAGCACGAGGTCGAGTGCAGTGCGTCCGAGGTCTTCGAGGTCGACTCGCACCGTGGTGAGTCGCGGCGTGACGTCACGCAGCGTGGCGATGTCGTCGAAGCCTGCCACCGCCATCCGCCGTGGCGGCGGCATGCGGTGATCGCGCAGGGCAGCCATTGCCCCGACGGCCATCACGTCGTTGACGGCGAATATGCACGACACGTCGACCTTGCGACGCAGCAGTTCCCCGGTCGCGACGTAGCCTCCGTCGCGGGTGAACTCGCCGGCGACGACGTGGTCGTCGTCGATCGTGATGCCGTGGTGCGCGAGTCCGCTACGGAAACCGGCCAGCCGGTCGACGGCGGTCAGCAGGTGCGACGGGCCGGCCAGCACGCCGAAGCGCCGGTAACCGAGCCCGACCAGCTCCTCGGCGAGGGCGCGCGCGCCCGCGCGGTTCTCGACGACGACCGTGTCGATAGGCAGCCGCCGCTGGCTTACGGCGGCAACCCGCCCGCGTCCGGACTCGAACCGTTCGACCTCCGTGCGCAGCCGGGCGAGCTGAGCCGGATCGGTGGTGCGGCTGCCGACGAGGATCACGGCGCGAACCCGCTGGCGGCGAAAGGCCGCCACGTAGTCCGCCTCGCGGTCGGGCTGGCGCAGCGTGCTCGACAGGGCGACCAGCAGGCCGGCTTGCTCAGCGCGTTCCATGACACAGGCTGCGATGCTGGAGAAGTACGGGTCGGCGATGTCGTGAACGACGACACCGACGACGTCGAGGTGACCACGCACCATCGCCTGGGCAGCGGCGTTGGCCGAGTAGTTGAGCTCCGCGGCTGTGGTCAGTACCCGCTCGCGCAGTTGCTCACCCACGACGCGGGTGCTGCCGTTGAGGACGCGCGACGCCGTCGCCAGCGAGACCCCTGCCTCGCGCGCTACGTCGGCGAGCGTCGCGGAACGGTTCACGGCCTCGGTCCTCCCCTCTCCGAATCCGCGTCAGGAAAGGGCTATCCCAACTCGTTCGAGGCGATGAGCCTACCGGACCGCGGGCTCGT
>WNGE01007113.1_pt1 | contig 19467 bp, 15 predicted proteins | sample 5400651 | NCBI WGS metagenome assembly WNGE01 (sample SAMN13153370, study PRJNA577476) | soil metagenome | isolation source: 60 cm soil or saprolite under grassland replicate 2 | place: USA:California | collected 2016-06-15
TGGGGACCGGAATCGGGAAAGAGGACTTCGACCCCAGCAAGCTTCGGTATCACTAAAAAGTGTGGTTGTCTAAGCGTAGGTGATCTTGAAGACGGCACCGCCGCCACCGCGGACAAGAAAATAGAGATTCCCGTCAGGTCCTACTTGTAGGTCAACAGGCGAACTCAGACCGCTCCAAAAAACCATTGCGGTGCTTGTTGTGGGGTCAAATTGTCGAATCCATCCACTGCAAAAATCCGCGAAAAAATATTTGCCGACAAAGTCGCTCGGGTACGCCACGATGAGAGGATTGTAAAAGGCGGCTCCAGTGAACGCGCATCCGGTTGTCGACCCGGTTCCGTGAGTTTATTGAAAAAGAGGGTCGCGAAAACCTGGGTTCCCACAGGCTCCCTCACAGATGGCCCAGCCATAGTTTGCTCCAGCGATTCCGTCGTTGATCTCTTCCCAGGTAACCTCGCCCACATCATTAATAAACATGTGACCAGTGCCTGGTTGAAAGGCAAGAGTGTACGGATTGCGAAGTCCCAGGGCCCAGATCGAACGGTTAAGACCAGTCGCTGTGTTAAAGAACGGATTGTCCGTCGGGATTGATCCGTCTACATTAATCCGCAGCATCTTTCCTAACCTGTTTGCCAACGTCTGAGAGTTCGAAGAATTTGCGTTCTCGCCCACGGCGATGTAGAGCTTGTTGTCAGGCCCAAAATGAATCGCACCGCCATTGTGATTGGTGGCAAAACTCAAATTATCCAGGTCCACGATAATCTGTTCACTTAACGGTACCGCGACATCGCCATTAGCGGTGAATCGACTGACGCGATTATGAATAGGCGCCGTGGAAGTTGTGTAGTAAACGTAAACAAATTGGTTACTGGCGAAGTCGGGATCGAAGGTAACGCCCAAGAGGCCACGTTCCCCGGCTGAACTAACGGACAAACTTACAAATGGACTTGCCAATAGTGCGCCGTCTCTGATTACTCGCAACTGGCCGCTTTGCTGACATACAAACAGCCGACCATCGGGCGCAAAGGCCATGGCCGTGGGATTTGTAATTCCGCCCGCCACCGTCGCAGCACTGAAGATCGGAGGCGAGCCGCCCGGGGTATAGGCTTCAAGCTCGGTGATGCGGCTCCAGAGATGATCCGCCGCGTCATTGATCAGCACTCTAACCTTGCTGGTGGTGAGCGGCGAGAACGCGATTTTGCGCCAGACCTTGTTATTGCCTGTGATGCTGCCACCGGGCACCGTCACCCAATCAGTTCCATCCGAGTTTTTCAATCACGAGCTGATTGAAAGACGAGTTCAATGAAGCCGGCACAACCGCAGAGTCTTGGAGGATAAGCTCCAGTGACCCGGGCAAAGCGCCTCGAAGCAGGTTGTTAAAGACAAGAATTGGAAAGAACGAATTCGGCGCCACGACGAAACGCAACGTGTTAATTTGCGACGACGAATCGATTCCGTTAAGCCTGTTTAGATCAATTTCCATCGAGACGCTTCCATGAGCGACGATCATTTTCTCCAGAGTGCCGGTCTGGCTATCCGCGATTTGCGGACTATTCTGTTTCAAGCGGGATACGGATTTCTCCGAACTGTTGTTACTCTCTTTGAAGCGGGCTACAGAATGATCCGAACCGTTGCTAAAAAGCAGAAGGAGAGGAAGCACAAAAGGGACCAGGATTGTCTTCAACATGGACCGAGATTTCCAGTCTTTGTGGGTACGGCGAAGTTGTTAACTTAGGACGGCCAGACCAAAGCTCTGAGCCTTTATTATCGCGGCACGATCCTGAATCGTTTGGGCCATTACGAGCAAGCCCGGTCGAGTCTCGATCAGGCTTTGACAGAGCGGGACGATTTGGTTCTCGCGCGCGAGGAAAAAGGCGAATCGCTTTGGCAACTCGGAAGAAAGGAGGAGGCCGTTTCAGTTTGGATTGACGCCGTCGAGCGTAATCCGCGCCTGGTGTTAGCCAACAATCAACTCGCAGCCGCAGCAGCATCGCTGGGCAGATCCGCAGAAGCGATCTTCTATGAAAATCAAGCCGATGAATTCACGCCCAACAATCCGCATTACCATTGGATGATTGGCCTCCGGTTGGAAAACCTCAGGATGAATGAGCTTGCTGAGAAACATTTTCAACGAGCAATCCAACTCGATCCCGCATTCCAGTTGCGCCGGAAGAGGCAGTCTCAATAAATGAAGCAGCTCAGTACGACCACGCGATGACGGTGGTCCTTGCTCTCAATCACACTTGACGCGGTTTATGAGGTCAGTACCACCACGCGGTAGCGGGTGGGTCTTGACGCGCGCAGCTTGAGTGATGAGTAGCAAGGACCCAACCGCTACCCGCGTGGTGGTACTGATGACCTCATGAGCGCAGCGAGCCGGATGCAGAGCAGTAAGCCGCGGTGAATTGAAATCGATTTCTGCATGCATAGCAAGTTAAGTCGATCAAATCCAACAAGATACAAACAATGGGCCGATCAACGTTGGGACAGTAGTGATGAACTGAGCATAATTCAGACGCTATCTGAGTCACCACACTTCCAGTCAAACTCCTCTCCAACGTTTTATTCAGTTAAAGACAGATAGAGTTTCTATGCGGGATTGTGAGGCGGTAAACTCGGTCCGTGTTCAATCAAGCTCTTCTTGATTTAGGTGCAAATACGATCCACTAAATCACACGAACCAACACGAACCAACACGAATATTTAGTGAATTTCGTGCGATTTAGTGGATCGTCTTACCCGAGTAGTGACCTCTACCGCACTAACGCTGCCTGAGAACTCAGCGTCAGCCGGTGCCAGCGTTGGAAGGTATTGATCACTTCATTCGGGTAGACCCTGACGTAAGCAGTTTGCAGGTAAAGCATCTCCGGACTGGGCCACTCCACACGCACAATCGGATTGAACGAGGAAGGCACGCTAACTTGCTGCGCGCCAGCTTCAGAGGTTTTCTTGTCGTTACCATTACTATTCTTCTTGCCGCTGGAATTTTTTTCCTGATAAATCAAAGAAGCGGCAATCAAGGCATCGCGCAAAGGAATGCGCGCCTGCGTCGGTTTATCTGTGGCAGCATCAAAAACTCCCACATCGGTTTCGAAGGCAGCAGCAACTTTCGACGAGTCGGGTGACCAGACAGGCAAGCACTCAGTCAACTGGTCATCCAGCAAGCGCTCAGTTCCATTTAACATGATCAGACGGGGCCTGCCGGCGGGCAACTTAAACGCTCGCTCGCGCGCGTTCCATTCCTCTTCTTTGCACGCCAGCGCCACCAGCGCGTGGCTGTCAGGCGCCCAGGACTGGTAGAAGTAGATCAGACCTTCGCGCGCGGTTAGAGTCTTCAGATCGTAGCCATCACGATTGCAAATATAGACTTGTTCAGTGTCGAAAACTGGAACAGCAGGGAAAGCCGGTGCGACAGAGGGAGAGGGTAGAGGAACTTCCGGCTCGGCAACTGGTTCCCGACCTGGGGGCGTCGGCGTAGGAGTAGGTTGAACAGCCTTGTGGGCGATAAAAGTTATGAAGTTGCCATCCGAGGACCAGGCCACAGTTTCCGGGAATACACATGAAAGAGTTGGTGGAATGATGTTACGCAAAAACTTTCCATCCGCTGAATACACGTCGATGCGAAAGGCGGGGCTTGGTTCGTTCTCCGTGCCATAAAGTGCCAGTGCCCTCTGCCCATCTGGAGACAGCACCGTGCGAAGGAGTGCGTCGTCTGGTCGCCGCGTGCTGAAGTCAGTCTGTATCGTTGCTAGCTTTTCATTTGAATTCTCCGACGAAACTCCGGGGGGCGTTCCCGTGTCCGCTTCAAACCGATAGGCCAGGCGTTGTGCGGGAACATCGCGCAGAACTAACGGACGCACGTTCTGCCGGTCCGTAATTGCCTGGCATCCCGCCACCGCAGCGAGCAAACTTATTAGTATTGTGAGTGGGAGTGACGACGTAGTGTTGTTTTTCCGGTTTTTCGGCGGTATGGAACTGCCCGGAATTAGGGAGACCAGCGAAGATCTGCAGGAAGTTTTCTCGTCCCTCCTTTTACGCTTCATTTCTTCTGGTCGTAACGCATTTCAAAATGGGAGTGGCATGGAGTCTGGAGTCGAAAGTTTCGAGTCTGAAGAACCGACTTTCGACTCTACTCTTATTCACAATCACTCGCGACATTAGCCACAAACTATGTTCCGGTCTTGTTGCTGCGCATGGTCCGTACGGGCGCTGGTTCTTCTTTCCCGAAAATAATCTCGCGCATCAACATTGGATCGAGCGCAAACAGTGCCCGGATTGTATTTCGCGGTGAAAGATGATCCTCATCACTTTCATCTTCATCAACACAATTATGTGCTACCGCACGAGCTAATCTCCTGGGCAACGGCTCATAACTGGGAGCATCGGCGACATACGATCGGGCCGCCAGGGCGCCAATCAGATCGCACGTTAACTCTTCAGCTCTCTGTTCTTTAATTCGTAAACCGGTCAGGGCAGACGCCCTCTTACCAACCGAGCGAAATAGCGGTCTCAAGCTGTCCTGATTGCCATCGGCGATGTGTACCAATTCGTGGGCCAGCACGCTAATCATTCCCTCATCAGAAGGTAAGCCGGCAAGAAAGATCGTTCCGAAGGTTATCGTGTGGGGCGCTCTTAAAAGGACAGAGGCGTTGTCGCGTGAGTCCATGTCTGGCTTGACCCTTCTAACTGCCCGCACTCGAGCGAGTGCTCCCTGGATCCTAAGCTGATAGCCGCTCGACTCTTGAAACTGATAGTCGCTTGCCAGTTGTTCGAGTGAGCTGATCACCAGTTTCTTGGCGATTGGCAACAGGCGTTGCGCGCGCGCGGCGCCGGCTACCGCCTCCACACTCTGCACTGGCAGCGAGGGGCGGCCCTGCATGTCATCTATCGGAATGCTACCTTTTGGATCCGTTTTTCGTTCGGTGCAAACCACTTCTATAGCCCGCTCGATCAGATCGTGTGTTTCCGCGGACATAGTCTCGCGCAAACGACTCGAATGCGAGCCATTTCTGCTCGGTTGCCGGCTCTGGGAGAAAACGTCGAAGTTCCCCGCATTCAATACCAGGAGCGTAACCACGGTCAACGCGATGAGCAGCGCGGACAGAGGAAAACGCAGGACAATGAGAAACGACGATGAGGAGACATGACGGGAAAAGCACTCCCTCCCTTTACGCATGTTCAAGTGTGCCCGTGTAACAGGTCCGGAATTTATTGTTTTCTTAGCAGGCTCTGACATTATCTATCCCGCCAAACTGGCTTGCGTTTTTCCATGAAAGCCTTAATACCTTCGTTCGCATCGCTGGTTTTCATTAGATCGTTCAAATACATGGTTTCGAGTTCAAGGAGCGCCGTGTCGATTGAACGTCCGCAACTGAGATCGAGCGCCCTCCTCGTCATCTCGAGCGCTACTGAGGAGAGGTCGCGAAACTTGGCAAGCAATTCTCGCGTCTTTTGCTCGAGGTCACTAACAGGCACGACGTAGTTTACCAGCCCTATACGCGCCGCTTCCGCAGCTTCAATCAGATCACCGGTGAGAATAAGCTCGCGCGCGCGTTTCTCGCCGATTATTCGCGGCAGGAGGATTGCCGCAACCGGCGGAAACACGCCGAGCTTAATCTCCGGCTGGCCAAAGCGAGCTCGGTCGCTGGCAATCACGATGTCACAAGCGGCGACCAGTTCGCAGCCACCGCCCAATGCTGCCCCTTCAACAATCGCGATAGTTGGTCGGGCGAGTTGCTCCAGCGCCCGAAAAATCCCGTGGAAAGAATCGAGCATTTGATAGATCGTCTCGACCACGTGCTCTTCCACGGCAACTCCGGCGCTAAAAGCCTTGGAGCCTTTCTCTGCCTCAAAAACGATTGCGACGATAGTACGATCCTCGGCGCACTCGGCAAGCGCCTCGCCAATCTCTCGCATCATCGCAATGTTCAAAATATTGAGTGGCGGACGCGCGAGCGTGATGCGCGCGACGCGATCGGTGATGCTGAACTTGATATGTTGATACGCGCTCATTTATTGACAGGAAATGCCGAGCCGTGAAAGAGCTTGCTGCGCGCCTCATTGTACGTCTTCATGCGGTAACATCGTAAGAAAAACGCCATCGGAGTCTATCTGACTAGTGGCGCTCCAAGCCAGGACTGATAAATCCGCCTTTGTTCGTCGGAGGGAGTGGCCAGCTCAATGATCCGGTATGGCGCATCGATAAAGGCTCCCAACTTGATGGGAAGCGATCTTAGATCGTCAAAACGAAAAATCGTCACATTCGCCAAATCGCCTGGCCGCTTTTCTGCGAGACGCGCGTCAAAAAAATCTTTAGTAACGCGCCGGTTGTCGAGAGCGAGAATCTGATCGCCCGTATTGAGCCCCTGCTCGTAAGCCGGCGAACCGGCATAAACGCGCCTAACCATTAGTCGATCACTCTCCTGCGCAACCTCTGCACCAAGATAAGCCTTTTCCAGCGCCCGGGTTGTTCCGCTGGTCTCGCCTGTATCGAGCCGCAGACCTGCCGCCGCGAGTGCCGTGTTGTAATCAAGCTCTTCGTGCCCCCGCACATACTTCGCGAAAAACTCTTGCAGGCTTGACCCGGCCATCATCTCGCTGGCCTTTTGAAAATCCGCCGGCGTGTAGTTGCGATTTTTCTCGAAGAATTCGCCGTAGAGATAACGCATTACATCGTCAAGCGACTTTGCTCCATTACTGCGCTTGCGAATCTCCAGATCGAGCAATAGGCCAAGAATCGCGCCCTTGTCGTAATAGTCGACCTGGGAGTTGATGGAGTTCTCATCCTGCCGGTAATACTTGATCCAGCTGTCAAAGCTCGCTTCTTCGGTGCTCATGATCAGCCGGCCGGGCGTGCGCTGTAAATTCTGAAATGCTCTCGCGGCATTGGCAAGAAACTCCTTATCCGTCACCAGACCTGCGCGCCGAGTGATCAGGTTCTCGTAGTAACTGGTGATCCCTTCAGCTACCCAGAGCAGTTTCGTGTAGTTTTCTTTAGTGTAATCAAAAGGACCAAGCGCGTCGGGACGAATGCGTTTGACGTTCCAAAGATGAAAAAACTCATGCGCCACAAGCGTCAGGAAACTCCTATAACTTGTCTCTGGCGTGAAGCTGAACCGGCGAAAGCCGAGCGCTGTCGAGTTCAAATGTTCGAGTCCGCCTCCTGTGTTGGCTCTTAGGTGCAGGATGAACGTGTAGTCACGATAAGGAATTTCGCCGCCCATGAGTTCTACTTCAGCATCCTCTCCGGGTCGTAGTTGCCTTCACCGTCGATCACAATGCGATGCCGCACTCCTTTAACTTCAAATGAAATCGTCTTAAAGCTGCCGACTTCCACGGGTGAATCGTAAAGAATGTCGAAGTTTTCGGCGCGGAAGGTGTTTTTCGGACCAGGAGCGACAGGAAGTCCGGTAGCAACCTTCCAGGGTTCGGGTGCGAGAATCTGCAGGGTCGAGGGAGCATTAAGAAAGCCGTCGAGGTACATCAGCAGCGCGGCATTATTCCAAAAAGCATGATCTGAGTTTAGCTCATTCGTTCTAACCGTCAGTTCATTTGCATAGACGCGATAGGTCGCGCGCCAGACACGAGATCCCCTCGTTGCTACCCGCCATGAATTCTTGTTGATCTTTTCCCATTCAAGAACGCCGCCAGACCCATCGGTCGCGGCAAAATCCTGCACGTGTCGTGCGAACTCGCGCACCAGGTATGAGCCCGGGGTCCATACAGGCATCACGAGCACTTCCTCTGCCGGCGACTGATCTCCCGCGGCGCGTTTCAGGCTCACCTCTACTTCCAGCATGTGAGTGTGAGGTTTCGACATGGTGACAGTAAAAGCAATCTCCGGTACGTAAGCTTGCGGTCGCGCTTGCTGTGCTATGGTTGAAATCGAGCAAAGAAGGATTAGAACCGCCAGCCGCAGTCCTGTGTTGTTTCCTAGAAGCATCGCCTGGGCCTTTTGTGAATAAATGTCGATAGAGCGGGGGTTCCAGATCTGATGTTACTACGAACGAGTGATGGCAGTCGAAAGAGGCATGAATACGTACGCTCGAGACGAAGGCGAAAAAAAAGCGGCAGAGAGGGATCTGCCGCTTCTTCATTAACGTCGCTCGCCTACGGGAGGTAAGCGAACACGTTTCAATATCTGTTGAAACGTCTAACCCTGAGCAAGTTCCTAAGAATTGAGATGAATCAAGAGAAGCAGAATCGTGAGCATGCCCAATTCATTTGCGGAACGTTACAAAGTAGTTAAACCGCTCGTTCGGTTACGCCATTAGCTTTAACGCTGAGCCGTTTCAGATTTCCCTCTTCGCCTTAGCGACATTTCGTGTCGGATAATCTAATATCTTGCCCGTTCGTAAACAGCTTTTGAAGGGTGGTCCACTATGTTTCGCAGATTGATTGCCACTTCACGTACCTGGATAACACTTCCGCTGCGTCTGGCGTTGGGAGTCGTGTTTGTCGCTCATGGCTCGCAAAAGGTATTCGGCAGCTTCAGCGGTCCCGGCCTTGAGAAGTGGGTGTCTATTTCCACACCGTTCGGCTTCATGCGTCCTTCGTGGCTTTGGCTTGGCGCTGCGGCGTTTTCGGAGTTGGTCGGTGCCATTCTGATCTTCCTGGGATTGCTGACGCGCGTGGGAGCGTTTTTTATTGCCTGCACGATGCTGACTGCAATCGCGGGAGTGCATTGGCCAGCTTTCTTTTCTTCCAACCGAGGCTTTGAATACCCGTTATCGCTGCTGGCTATGTCGCTGGCGCTTTTGATCTCGGGAGGCGGAATGGCTTCAGTTGATCTGGCGCTGACTAAAGGAGGTAGAAGAAGGTAGCGTTTGATTTTTGATTTTTGATTTTTGATTTGCGATGGCTACAACGAATGGTCATGCCTTTGAATTTTCCAAAATCTAAAATCTGAAATCTGAAATCTAAAATTCATGAAGCGCTCTCCGCTCGTTGTCATCTTCACGACAGTCTTCATCGACCTGCTCGGTTTTGGTATCGTCATTCCCGTCCTCCCGTTTTATGCCGAGGGCACTCGGTTTGATGCCACACCTCGCACGGTCGGCCTCCTCTTCGCATCCTACTCGATAATGCAGTTGATCTTTTCGCCGGTACTTGGGCGGCTCTCGGACAAGTATGGCCGGCGCCCGGTGCTCCTGATCTCGATCATCGGCACCGGCATCGGATTCCTGATCCTTGGCTTTGCAACGACAATCTGGATGCTTTTCCTGGGACGTATCTTGGATGGAATTTCCGGGGGAAACATCTCAACCGCCCAGGCCTACATCGCCGACATCACCGCGAAAGAGGATCGCGCTAAAGGCATGGGGCTGATTGGGGCTGCCTTTGGTCTGGGCTTTATTTTCGGACCAGCAATTGGCGGTATCTTGAGCCGGTGGGGCATTCAAGTGCCCTTTCTGTTCGCTGCCGGTCTCGCCTTCGCGAATGCCTTGTTGCTCTACTTCACCTTGCCCGAGACAGTAACGCCGGACCATCCCGCGCGTGCCTCGGCAGCGGGAGGACGCGGGTTTGCTCAATTGATTAATTCACTGAAGCAGCCCCGCCTGGGGTTTATTCTTACGATTTATTTTTTGTTCATCGTGGCCTTCTCAATTATGACTACGTCATTTTCTCTCTACACGATGTTCCGCTTCGGGTATGACGCGCAGCACAATGGTTATCTCTTCGCATATGTTGGCCTCATCGCCGTGATCATTCAGGGCGGACTGATCGGCCGTCTGGTCAAGCGTTTCGGAGAACTGCCGCTGGTAATTGTGGGGGCGCTTTTTTTTGCCGGTAGCCTTTTTGCTGTTCCTTTTGTTGGGCCAGAGACGGGCGGCCTTGTGGGACTCTTAATTGGCGGCGGAATCTTCTCGTTGGGAAACTCTCTTTCTACGCCTGCTTTAAATAGCCTGGCATCAAAGAGCGTCGGAGCTGCTGATCAGGGAGGGGTTCTGGGTGTAACGCAATCGGTAGCAAGTCTCGCCCGTGCGGTTGGGCCTTCAATTGCTGCGCTCTTGATTCATAGCACTACCGCTCATGAAGGTCTCGACGGCAAACCGCACTACATGAGCGATCACTCGCTCTTCGTTACTTTCTGGACCGGTGCTGCCATTATGTTCCTGGCGTTTCTGCTGGCCGTCTACTTCACGCGCGTGCATGCTCCCGAGTATTCGGACAGTGGGGTGGCTGAAGCTGCATGAGTTGTTGTTTGCTTCTGGTTGCGGCATCGTGGTGGCTTGGCGTGCAAATCAATCTCGGCGCTCAAAAGAATCGCCTTACCAGATAAAAGATCAAACTTAGTGCCAGCGAAACAATTAACATCGAGACGATTGGCACATAGACTTGCGTTCGCTCACCTTCGTACCTGATGTCGCCGGGCAGGCGCCCAAACCAATTCAACCCACCGAAATAGATCAAAATCCCTACCAGGATCAGGCAGATACCACTAACCATTACAAGTATTCCAATCCAGCGAGACATTGTCGTCGTGTGGCTTGCGCTCCTGTACTACCCTCTTCATTGCTTAAACTGTGCAAGTGGCCCATCGGGCTTAAGCGAATCCTTTAGTGCCGAATAAGGAACGAAGACGCTTTGGGGGCCCGCGGCGTATGGCCCAACCTGATACGCATCAAACGTGATCCCCAGTCCGCTCTTTCTGATCGTCCAGCTCTTAAAGTTCTTGGCTTCCGCGGCCGCGCCGCTTTCAATGGTGCTATCGTCAAGCATCGAATCGGCGCCCTTCGACTTCGCTTGTCGCTTCAGGTCCTTGATGCAGTAAGACGAGATGGCTGGCAGGTATTTAGAGCCGGGTTTAAAAAGGTCGGCAAGCTTCAGGACCTTAGCGGCGGTGACGTCATAGTTCAACACTTCAGTATAAGAGTTTGGGTGCGCCGCCCCGCGATAGTAGCCCCCAATATTAAACTCAATACTAATCAGATCGTCTTTGGCGATGCTGATTGTGTAGCCGATGCCAAGATCACTTCCGGAAGCAGACGACTCAGTCGGCCCTTCCTGTTCATCCTTTGCCCGCTCAGCCATGTCCTTGCGAAACTCAGCTGCCTTTCTTGTCACCAGATTCCGCGCTTCTTGATTGAATTTATCAAAGCGCACAACCGCCGGGCCGGTGACCTGCGGATATTCGATATCGATCTCGTATTGCAGCTTCTTGTTGTGCTCCTTGATCGCCTTTGCGACTATCTCGGCGCCCTCGCTCAAATCGATCGGTTCCTGGTGCAGAGAGAAAGCAATCTTCTTACCGCCGTCCGGCTTCGTCCAGTTCCCGGCAATGCTAATTAGCCCGTCTTCGTTGTCGGCTTTCCAGATGCCCTTGAAGCTACCCGTCGGTTTCCCACCCTGGTCGAATTCTTCCAGATTTACCATTCCCCCATTGTCGACGGTTCCTCTCAAATCTATCCTGTTGCCAATCTTCTGATAGAAATAGCTTCCCGATAACTTGTCGCCGTCACGAATCAACTTCATTTGCAGGTCCAGGGTGCTTCCTATCGACCCTTTAAAATACTTAATCTCGCGGACGGCTGTATTCCCGCCGGCTGGCTGCTTGCGTTGGTCTGTCGGCGTCGGTGAGGCTGTTGTTTTCGTTTCGGGAGCAGATGTTTTCTTGCAGCCGTTAAGAGAGACGATGGCCACTGCAGATAGAGCTAATGACAAGAGCTTTATCATGCCCCCAATCCCGCTCGCACACCTCCGCTTCGCCCAATTTCCTCTCGAATATCTTCAAACGTCAATTGGCAAAGGCTGCCGCCTGTAAATAACTCATGGTTCGTGACGTCGGCAATAGCAAAAGGTGGCATCGGAAAGCTATCGAGTTCTTCATCTGTTTCAAAGCTGAACTCTGCCAAAACCAATCCAAAGAGATCTCCGAGAAACATGTCGACCGAGAACTTCCTGCCCTCCCACTCGTGCTCGTAGCGGTTCTTACGAATCTCGTTTGCCTCAAAGACTGCGAGCGTTTCCGCCTCGAGCGCGTTGAGATAGATATTGGTGATTAGCGTGCGCGAAAGATCCGCAGGCTGGGGTGCAAACTTCTGCGTGAATTTTACTGTCCACTTGTTTGTCTGCGGATCGCGCACCTTGCGTAGTCGCAGCCGCGTGCCGGTGATGTAATTGTCCGTAATCTGAGTATGCCGACTCGCGCGTGTCAACCCCTGCGGCAAATCCCGCAGCAGATAGCGCCGCTCACGCTCAAGCTGCGCATACTTACTCGCTGGCACGAGAGTATTCCGCTCTGTTAATTTGGCAACTCCCATTCTTCACCTACGCCATTACTTTACCTGCAAGGTTACCGGGAAACAAAGAGGGTTATGGCATCGATAGGGTCATGTTGACGCGGAGTGGTTCAATTCGTGTTGCTTGACGCCCTTGATCTGCATGAGGCAGTGAGGTTCAATATTCCGCCGACATGGTCGTGAAGTTTGGTTTCTACCTGGCTATTGAACCAGTAAGATTATGTGCCGCTGATTTCTGGAGCGGTTTGATCACTACAAACATCGTGTCGTGTTTGATAAATAGTTGCCGAAGCCCGACTGTGTAAACTAGTCATTGGAGGTTCAAATGAAGTGGAAGTTAACTGCCGCAGCTTTGCTCCTGGTGCTCACGCTAGCCTCACTTTCTGCCGCGCCGGCTGCGCAAGCCCCCTGCACACCCGGCATCAGTTTCTGGAAATTGCTCGACGCTGTTAGAGTCGGCTACAACGATGGCCGGCTCCGTATCGACAAGTTGTATGCCGTCTGCCTACCAGCGCCGGCGAAACAGAGCAGCTCTAACTATCCATATGATCCTGATGGTGGAGGCAAGCTCACGACTGTGGTCAAGAGTGCTGACGGCAAGGTCCTATCGACTTACGTCTGGTACGCCGAGAGTATCGGTGGCCTCTGGGAGTTGAGCAGCTATAAAGTGATCGGCGGGGATCAATCAGTCAAGCCTCTCCCTTCCGGAAACTACCTGCTGGAGTTTGCTGCCGATGACAAACCGTTTACCCGATTTCCTTTCTCGGTCGTCGAAGCCAAGAGCGACGACCCGTACCAGCCGGCTGGCACTCGCTACTTTATCGAAGGCGCCTGGAACGAATACGGCAACCTCTTTTACCAGCGCAACGATCCGGAGTCTTCGCTTACATTCACCACCTGGGTACAGGACAAACGTGGCAATCAGACGAAGACTTCCGCTGCTTACGAGTTGAAGCTTGTCAGCCTGAAGAACGGCAAGGTGCTGGGCGAGGACGCAGGAACACTTAACCTCGAACCGCGCTGGCTCGAAGCAAAATTGTTCTTCCATCCCGCTGGCGGTGATAAAAACTCTTATCTCAAGGCTGCCGATCTGCTTCGCGAAGATGGCAAGTACGCAGTGCGCCTAACTATAGACGGTAAGCCATACGGAGAATATCCGTTCGTGGTGAAGAGTGGCCGAATACAGTTCCAGGGGAAACAAGTCCGCGAGACCACAGACCCGATGCTTTACATCGTGGATTACTTGTCGGGTGGCCGTTACAGCTCCTGGTGGATCAAACGCGAAACTGCGGCCAAGTAGAAATAACAGCCGCCTGCGGCCTGCCTCGGAAGATTCGTGCCTTTTGCGTCCTTTCAGTATCCTAAATTTAAGGTGTAAGAGCTTTGGTCTCGTGACGGTCAAAGCCGATCCACGAAGTCACACGAATTTTCACGAAGAAAGATTGGTGTAACTTAGCGTGATTTAGTGGATCGTTGCCTGTCTTCGAATGAGGACGCTCACTTCTCGTCTAGTTTTCTTCCTGCGTTAAGATTGTCAAAATTCAAGATTGCATTGAAGACCAGGGAATAGCTTCCTCTCGTCTGGCCGCGCCACATTGGGTTATTTGAGAAGAGCACGATGTGGCCTTGTCCTGAAGGAACATCGACGATCATCGCGTGCTGCGCAATTTCGTCGCCGCCATCCAGCAGACCGGATATGAACAAGTCCTTGTTATCCGCATAACGAAAAATAACGCGTGGGCGCATTTCCGGCGGGATGACGTTTATTCCATTGCGGCGTTGTTCGTCAGTTAACGGCAACGCTTCCCAAACTTCCGCGGTCGGCGCTTCGGGTATTTCGGCCGGCGGCCTGCCTTGCACAATGTCTGGATCGTCAGGCGTGCCGCGTCCCGTAGTCCGCGTCTCTTTGCGCGGTGGGCCACCTCTGCCACCGGCGAGATTGCTCAGGTTAAAAATCGGCCCGTTGAAGCAATAAATCGACAGCGAATCGCCGTATCCGTAGGCAATAGGGCTGGCGGCATCGACCACCCTGGAGCGTAGTACGACGCCGATAGCTTTCAACCGTTGCTGCCGGGCAACGGAAAGTCCAGGAGTGAAGCCGGCAGAGACAGCCAAGTCAGCAGTATCCATGACACCGATAAAGAGCCCACCTTCCTGAGTAAACTTCTGCAGGTTCATCAAGCCTGAGTATCCAAGGCCGGGTCGCATATCATCAGTTGAATCAATCTTGCCCAGGTTTGGAGTTACAGACGTTGTTTTCCAGGGTATCGGATTACCCCACATCGGCATGCCGCTGATGATCGCACTCGCGCCGCGCCCGACGGGAGAAAACACGATAACATCGTACTTACGTCTTAAATCCGCATCTCGTGCCACGTCTTGCGTGCTGAGGTAGGCGTAGGGCACACCCAACTGGTCGAGGGGCAAGCGCCACCAGCCCTCGTCTTGCGTGCTCAGCCAGGTATGAAGCAGCGCGATGCGGGGCGCTTTCAGCGCGTGAGTCTTAACCGAGGGAGCAGTTGCCACTGCGTAAACTTGTAAACCAAGGTCCGCAGCAACGCGCTGCAACTCAGCCGCCGGCGCCTTGCGCAAAATGAAAGAGCCACGATTGAATTTTCTTCCGGCCGCTTCGAAAGGCTCCTCCGCCGCCTCGACGGGCACGTCCTTCAAACGATAGCGCAGCGTGATGAGGCTATTGTCAGCGTTGTGATTGATCAGATAGATCGAACCGATGTTGGCGGGGTTTACTGGACCGATAATTCCACCCGGGGCGCGTACGTCTCCATTGACGCGTTCCATCTTCGCACTCAACGCCTTCATGTCGGTTACGCGTACTACTTGAACGTTGCCCAGTTCTCCCATGGTCCATCCTGTATCGTCATAAACGTCCTGCTGGGGATCATTCGGGGCCCAATACTGGTAGTCGAGCAGAGCATCGGCAATACGGCTGTAAGGCTGGTCCATGCGGACGATATAACTGCCGGCGGGAAACTGCCGCTCCTCAAATTTTGCTTCTTTCTTCTCTTGCGGCGCAGGTGAGGAAGAAGGGCTCGCCGACACGCGGGGCACGGCATCGGACGGAGTCGCAGCGGCTGCCGATAGAGCCTCGCTCGGCGATGGAGGTGGAGAAGGAGATGGGGTCGCTCCCGGCTCTGACGGTTTCTTTTTTGCTTTCACGGTTACAGTAAAAGGAGCTGTGGCACGATGAATTTCGCAACCCTGCGCTTGCAGTGTACGGAGCAACTCCGCCTGGCCGCCGAGACGCGGGTCATCGGCGGGAAACACATAAGCAGCCGGGCCTTCATTCTTCGGCTTTTCAACAGAACGCTTGCTCTTAACATAAAAATTCTTGAGAAAGAGCTTGCTGTTAATGCTGAAGTAATGAAGCGTAGTTAAGAGGGCCGTCTGTTCATAATTATTGTTGTTGCGCTGCGACCATTTCGCTTTGGGGAGCGGCGGGTTCTGACGATACCAGGTGCGGGAATACTCGTCTGCCGATATGGTGCGCTCGACCGTATCCGCGCCGGCATTGCCAAACGTTTCGTAGAGACGGCTGATGCCATTGTGGGTGGCAGCGATGAACATGAGATAGCCTGGCGACCAGGTATCGAAATTCCCGTGGGCGAAAACGCCCGGCATGCCAAACTTGGTCATCTCAGAAACGTTGTTCCAGCCAATCATCTGCCATTCATCAGTAAGAATCGGATCGACCCAGGCGTTATATGGACCATCGCCAATCGTATTGTCGTAGAGATAGGGAACAGACTCATGCAGGTCATGAATCACTTGCGCTTTCCACGCGACATAGGTATTGAGCACGTTACGCGTGAGTTTTAGCGACAGACCGATAGCGTCGCGATTGTTGTCGTGAGCTACGTAGTGACCCCAGTAAATGAGCGGCGGCCAGTTAGACCTGGGGTTGGCCAGATGCCAGTTGTAGACGTCCACCATCCGGTCGCGGCCATCAACTTCGACCACTGGGGTGATTAACGTGACCATGTTGTCGCGAATAGCGCGCACATAAGGGCTCTCGTCCACAGCGAGCCGGTAAGCGAGCTCCATCAATGCCGTTGGCGCTCCGGTTTCGGGTGAGTGAATGGTTCCAGTGATGTAGTAAATGGGGAACGAATCGGCCACGAGCCGTTCCGCCTCAGCCTCATTCATGTTGATGGTGCGCGGGTCGGCAAGCTTTGCCAGCCGAGTGCGGTTCTCATCAAGCTTACCAAGCAAACTTTCTGAGGCCACTGCAACGGCAATCATCTCGCGACCTTCTTCCGTCGTGCCGATTGAAAAGACCTTCACGCGCTGACTCGCTTTTTCCAACATGCGCATGTAGCGATAGACCTCCGCCGCATACGGCAGCTTGCCCGGCGCGCCTGCGACGTCTCCCAGGACGGCCTTCGGGGTGGGCACATTTGGCGAGGCTGGAAGATAGTCGGTCAAAGGCGAATTAAAGAAGGGCTCCGTCGTATACTCACGTATCTTCCTGGTGTATTCCTCGTCAATGAGTTGATTGGGATCGCGAGCGGGCAGCACCTGGCCATTTATCGCAATGGCGGAAACAGCGAGCAGTAAGGCAAACAAAAAGGTGGCGCGCGCGACGGAGTTTCGATTCATTATAGGTTCCTCAGCGATGGAAAGAGACAAGTGCGGGGCCGGTCAGACTGGCACATTGATTTGATTCAAACGTTAGAATGCTTGCTAGAATTCCTGAAGAGGAGAAGATGCTTTTAAGCTAAGGCGCGGATTAAGTCAAATGGTTTTCCAATTGACGTATGACTGAAGGTTAATCATGGAAGCTCGAATCTTTCAATTGAACTGTTCTCAGGGTGGTGTGCCGAAACTGGCGGTACGCGAAGCGATGGTTACCGAGTTGGGGCTGGAAGGCGATGCCCACGCCTTTCCGGATATTCATGGAGGTCCGGAGCGCGCGATTTGCCTCTACTCTCTGGATCGCATCCTCGAGTTACAAGCGGAAGGCCATCCAATTTTTCCCGGAGCGGTCGGTGAGAACGTGACAATCTCCGGTCTCGATTGGAGCCGCGTCATGCCCGGCCAACAACTGGCCCTGGGTGATCAGGTGCTCGTGGAAATAACCAGGTATACATCTCCCTGCAACTCGATTCCAGAGTCATTTGTTGGTGGCGATTACACGCGCATCTCTCAGAAACGTCATCCTGGTTATTCGCGGGTCTATGCGCGCGTCTTGCAAACGGGGCGGATCGCTATTGGTCAGTCCGTGCGGATGATGAACGGCAATGACGCGGAAAGTCTCCTAACGTAATCTTTGTGAAATTTCGTGTGACTTCGTGGATCGGTTTTGACCATTCACGAAGCGAAAGCGATAGACCTTCGTGATTTGATTGATAGGACGAGCAGGGAGACGAAGATCGAGCCGGAAACCGAAATCGATGGCAATCAAGGAACACACAACGTCAGGGCCCCGCGCTCAACCTCCTGAAGAGAGAGCCCTCATTCAGATTAGACCTTATAGTAAGTCGGCAGGTGGCTTGCCGGCGATCGCATCCGCAGTGAAGAGTGCGTGGAATGAGATGGGTCCAATGCGCGGCCTGCGCGCCCTCCGCAAACTAAATCAAAAGGGAGGGTTCGATTGTCCAGGGTGCGCGTGGCCCGAGCCTGATGGAGAACGGTCGCATGCCGAGTTTTGCGAAAATGGTGCGAAGCACGTCGCCGACGAGGCCACCACCAAACGGGTTACGCCGGAGTTTTTCAAAGAATGGAGTGTCGCAGATCTCTCACTTAAATCCGATTACTGGCTTGGCAAACAAGGTCGAATAACCGATCCCTTTTTGCTTCGCCGAGGAGCTGCGCATTACGAGCCCATCAACTGGGAGGCCGCCTTCGATTTGATTGCCGGAGAATTGAACTCCCTTAACTATCCTGACCAGGCAATCTTCTACACGTCTGGCCGCGCGAGTAATGAGGCCGCTTTTTTGTACCAACTGTTCGTCCGGCAGTTTGGTACAAACAATCTGCCTGACTGCTCCAACATGTGCCACGAATCCAGCGGCTGGGCCCTCACTGAGACTATTGGTGCCGGCAAGGGAACGGTCAGGCTGGACGACTTTGAGTTGGCAGAAGCGATCTTTGTAATCGGACAGAACCCAGGCACAAACCATCCGCGCATGCTGACCGCTCTTGAGCAAGCCAAGAAAAACGGTTGCAAACTTGTGCATATTAATCCTCTTCCCGAAGCCGGCATGTCGGCCTTCAAACATCCGCAGGACGTGCTGGGTTGGCTGGGTAGTGGAACTCAACTGGCTGATCTTTTTCTGCAGGTGCGTATCAATGGTGACGTGGCATTGCTCAAGGGGATAATGAAAGGGGTGTTGGCGGAAGAAGATCGGCGGCCGAGAGCTGTACTGGATCACGAGTTCATTGAAAACCACACGACCGGCTTCGAAGAATTTGCTGCGGCCCTACGCCAGACTGACTGGGGAGCCATCATAGAACAAAGCGGCGTTCCTAAAACAAAGATCGAAGATGCCGCGAGAATATTTATTCAGTCGCAGTGCACGATTTTTTGCTGGGCCATGGGCCTGACTCAACACAAGAACGCGGTCGCGAACATTCAGGAGATCGTGAATCTGGCTTTGCTGCGTGGACAGATCGGAAAGCGCGGAGCGGGCTTGTGTCCCGTGCGGGGCCACAGCAACGTGCAGGGCGATCGCACAATGGGGATTTCGGAGCGGCCTGCCGAGGTCTTTCTTGACAGGCTGGGTGCTGAGTTTGCTTTCGAACCGCCACGCGAACCGGGGCTGGATACGGTCCAGGCCATTCAGGCGATGCACCGTGGCAAAGCCAGGGTTTTCTTCGCCCTCGGCGGTAACTTCCTTTCAGCCACGCCAGACACCGAGTACACGGCTGAAGCGCTTCGTCGTTGTCGTTTGACGGTGCACGTTTCAACCAAAGTCAACCGGGCCCATCTGATTACAGGTGAGCAGGCCCTGATTCTGCCGTGTCTGGGAAGAACAGAAACCGATCTGCAGGCAACCGGAGTTCAGTTCGTCACCACGGAAAACTCGATGGCGGTAGTACAAGCGTCGCGCGGATTTCTTTCACCTGCATCGCCACGACTACTGAGCGAGCCGGCAATAGTCGCCAGAGTGGCGCGCGCAACCCTGGGAAACCGCAGCACAGTAGACTGGGAAGCGATGATAGCGGATTACGATCGCACGCGAGACAGCATCGCCCGAGTGATTCC
>WNGE01010172.1_pt1 | contig 19466 bp, 13 predicted proteins | sample 5400651 | NCBI WGS metagenome assembly WNGE01 (sample SAMN13153370, study PRJNA577476) | soil metagenome | isolation source: 60 cm soil or saprolite under grassland replicate 2 | place: USA:California | collected 2016-06-15
AACGCCGGGCGAGAGGGCGAAGCCTTGCAATCATCGCTCGACTCGATGATCGCCTTCGGCGACGCGTGGGTCGCCGCTCCGTTCGGCGCGACCGAAGACGAACCGCGATGGCAGGCCATCAGGCTCTGCGCAAAACAGGGACGGCCTCACGCGGCGCTGAGGCTGGCCGGCGCTGACGAGCGGTTGAAAGGCCAATCGGCGGCCAATCAACCGACAATCGCCGATGATGAGCGGATTGACGGAGCGAAGACGCGTTTCATCAGCCTGCCGGAGCGTTCGAGCCGCCGGCAGTCGCAATCGCAGCTCGACCTGTTCGGACTGCTTTCGGTCTCCGCCGAACAGATCGGCGATTTAGAAAAGGCGATCGAGTTTGAGACCGCGAGGTTGAACCTCTCGCCGGATTTGGCTGAGCGGCGCAAATCGGAATCGCGCGTCGAGCAGTTGAAGGCGAAGCGGAAAGAGCGGAGGCGCAAACCGCCGTTGTCAATCGAGTTCAACGAGAATGCGGTTACACGAAGTTAGCAATGAAAACGCCCCTGGGTACGCATCGCTTCCAGCGTGCTCTCGGCAAGTAACTTATTTCCTTTCAGTAAGCCTCTCGCCGAGAGCACGCTGGAAGCGATGCGTACCCAGGTTTTTCCGCAGGAGGCGGCAATGTTTTCAAGCATGGATTATCTGCAAATCATCAGGCGTTTTCTCTTCACTGCGGCGCTGGTCGGTATTGGCGTCGCGATCAACGCGGTGTCGGCGGCGCGCGCGGCGAAGGGTTTTGACCTGGCGAGCGATTTCCCGCGCGGCGCGGTCGTTTACGCTCAGTTCAAAGACCTGCCGGCGGCGATCAAACAGTGGAACGAGTCGGCGCTGAAGGAGCGCTATCTGAAAAGCGTCAATTACCAGAAGCTGTTGAGTCGCCACCTGGCCAACAAGCTCTTGTCGCGATGGGAGGAGTTCAACGACGCCACGGGTTTTTCGCTCGACTTATCGGCGTTCGGCGCCGCAGCCGACAACCGCGCCGCCATTGCCGTTTACGACATCGGGCGTTTGGACCTGGTCGTCATCGCGCCGCTCAGCGACGCGAAGTTCGCGGCCACTCAGTTCTTTCAAAGCAAAGACAACTTCGAAGAGAGCGAGGCGCCGGGCGGGGCAATCTATTACATCAGCGACGTCGAGGCCGACAACGGGCGTCAGAAGCAGCAGATCGGATTCGCGCAATTGAAAGGCAGGTTCGTTCTCGCCACCAGCGAAAAACTTCTGCTGCGGGCAATCGCTAACATTGGCGCCAACATTGGCGGGCATGCGAAGAAGGACCGGATGACCGACGAGCCTTCTTTTCAAACGCTCAGCAAAACAACGACGCCGCATTTCATGACGGTCTGGGTCAATCAAACGCAGCTCAACGACGATTGGTATTTCAAACGCTACTGGGCGATGCGGAACGCGGAAGACCTGAAACACTTGCGCGCCGGAATCTTCGACCTGGAGTTGCAAAATAACCGCTGGGTCGAGCGGCGCGAATTCCTGCTCGACGGTCGCGCTCCGAACCCTGGCGCGGCGCTGTCGAAACAATCGCTGCAACAGATCGAGCGGATCATCCCCGCTGACGCCCCTTTCGCGCAGATACGCGCCGTCGGCGGCGACCAGAACGCGGCGGTCGAGATGATCCGCGACGCGCTCTTCGACGGAAAGACCGATGCCGCTAAGGGCAGGCGCCATTGGAATTGGAGTCGCTACTCCGGCAGTGATTTCGAGGTCGCCGATGAAGATGGGGATTCTTACGACGGCAGCCGCTATTCATATCTGAGCGACGACTACAATGTCGACGTTGACGATCCCGACGCCGCGGGCGAGCGCGGAGCGGGCGAAATTGACGACGCCGCGATCAGGTCGAAAGGCGAAGAGCGGGCCTCAGCCGCGCTGGGTTCGGCGCTGCAAACGGCGAGTCCGTCAGTGGCGGCAAAGATCGCCGAACCTCACGCCGTCGAAGGCCCGCTCTTCGCCGAATTCCGCCGGGCCGCGATCGTCGCGCTGGAAAACCCGCCGGCGCTCGAACGGGCGGCGCTCGAACGCGCGATAACAGGACTGGCCGCGAGCCGTTCGATGATCGCCGGCGCCCCGGCGTCATTCGAGTGGAACGACCGAAGCGCAAACGGGGCCGAGTGGCGCGAGATGCGACTGCCCATGCTCGGCCGGGCGGTGGGCTATGGGCTGCGTGGAAGATATCTGATCATATCGAACGACACAGAGCTGCTCTCGTCATTGATGACCGGTGTTCAATCGAAGCGCGATGTACAGACCCAATCGCCCGTACACGAACTGACGGTGATCCGATTGGGCGCCCGCCGGACGGCCTTCGATCAAATCTTCGCGAAGCTGGACGAACCGCGGATCAAGGCCTACTGGAAAGAGCGTCGCGGCGAAGAGGTCAAACAACTCGGCCCTAATGAGCCGTCAATGGAGTTCTTCTCCGGCGAGATCGCGGGCCTGCTCGACGTGGCCGCGCCAGCCGAACAAATTCGCATTCAACGGAGCTATGCGGGCGGCAGGTTGCGCGAGGAAGTGACGGCGATGTTGAAGTGATTTCCGAAAAACGCGCTGACATAAATGTTAATCGGATTGACTGATATGACAATTTTGTCTGGTTGTTGAAGCGGCCAAGATATTTACACGACCATCCGAAATCCCACGGCCGGCAGAAGCCCCTGCATAAATCGGCGGAGCCTTTGGAGTGCGGTAGTTCGGTACCGCTTTGGTAGTCTCTTCCATTGTTGCGGCGATGGCTGGGAAATAGCCCAATGGACCTATCGTTCCGGCATTTCGCGGGAATCGTAGATGACTACCAAAGCGGTACCGAACTACCGCACTCCAAAGGCTGCCGCCACCTCAATCTGTTAATTGCCTTCGACTTTAATTTGCACAGACCTCAGTTTATCAAGGACATACCAGCCTTCTGTCGCCACTCCTGCCGGCGGTAGGCTTGGGGAGCTACGTTCAAGCCGGAGTATTACAAAAATGTGTGTTTGCGCGCCATGAACTACAGTTTTGTTCGATTCGGCCGGTTTTCTTTACGGCCAACCGAAAGAGTCTAAACGCCGCAAAAGCCAATAAACACAGGCCTTGCGGCGTCCCACCGTTACCTTCCCTCCTTTGGCGCCCTGCTTGCTCAACCTCAGCGCAGACGGCGCAAATGAGATGCAGATTGACTTGGTCACAATTCAGCGTCACGCAGGCGAGAAGCTGCGTAAGATCGAGAACCAGCCGAATCCGGCGCTGCGACTCGTCGCGCTCAAAAAGTTCTTGAAAATAGAAACACAGCGACTGAGCTTGCGCCACCGGTTCGGAGTGGGCGGAGAGCAGATAGTTCAGGCGCGGAGTCTGATTGTAGACCTGTTGATCGAACGCATAGCCCGCGCGGCGGTCGAAGAGAAATTCGGCGTCAAGTCCGGCGACGTCGCCGACGGCGGGCAATTCGCGATCGTGGCCCTCGGCGGATATGGGCGGCGCGAACTCGCGCCGCATTCGGACATCGACATTATGTTCCTGCACCATAATCGCAGGGACGCCGCGTTCGCCGCGAAGTTGAGCGAGGCGATTCTCTACCTGCTCTGGGACATAGGTTTCAATGTCGGGCACAGCGTGCGCAGCCTGGGCGACTGCGTCACGATGGCCAGGGAGGACGTCGTTTCACGCAACTCGATGATTGACGCGCGGCTGCTGTGGGGCGACGGAAATTTGTTCGAGCAGCTGACAGACCGGCTCGAAGAAGAGGTTTTTGAAAAACAGAAAGCGGCTTTGCTAGATGAGTTGATGAAAGAGCGCGAGGCGCGCTACGCCAAATTCGGGGGCGCGGTCTGTATGCAGGAGCCGAACGTCAAAGAGAGCGCGGGGGGCTTGCGCGATCTGCACGTGTTGCTCTGGGCTTCGCGCATAGCGCACGGTCAGGCGACGCTCGAAGGCCTCAGCCGCGCGGGAGTCATTCCCGAACGGGACGCGAAGGCCGTCGGCTCGGCTTATGACTTCTTGCTGCGCGTGCGCAACGAGTTGCACTTTATGACGTCGCGCCGCACGGACGCGCTCACCCTCGACCTGCAGCAGGAGGTGGCGCGCAACCTGCGCTACGCCGATTCGGCGAAGCAGCAGGCGTCGGAGATCTTCATGCGGGATTACTACCTGCGCGCGCGGCTGCTGCGCCGTCTCTGCGAATCCCATCTGCAGCGCGCCGTGGCAGGGCGTCAAAAAAAGAACTGGTTCACGCGCGCCAACTAGGCGGCGGCGAACGGCGGGTTCGTGATGAGCGACGGACGCGCGCCCGCTCGGCGGCGGCGATCGGCGGGTTCGTGATGAGCGACGGGGCGCTAGATCTGGTAGAGGCGTACGGGGAAGACGCCGGCGGGGGCGGCGATCAGGCGGAGATCGACGGCCAACGAATGATGATGGCGTTTTCGTACGCGCAGGCGACCGGCGCCGGCTTCAGCGTGAAGTTGCAGGACGCGATTCAATCGAGTCTGCCCGTCGTGAATCGCGCTTTTCGCTCTTCCGCTGAAGCGGCGCAGGCGTTTTTGAAGATGCTGCGGGTCAAAGGGCGGGTGGCGTCGGCGCTGCGACTGATGCACGAACTGGATTTTCTTGGAAAGTTTCTGCCCGAATTCGGCCGCGTCACGTGTCTGGTTCAACACGATCGTTATCACCGCTACACCGTAGACGAGCACACGCTGCGGGCGATCGGGGCGTTGGACGAGTTGGCCCTCTCGCGCGGCAAAGAGACGGAGCGCTATCGGAATCTATACGGCGAGATCAGCGACGCGGCCCCGCTGCATTTGGGCCTGTTGATGCACGACGTCGGAAAGGGCATGGGTGGGAATCACACGGAGAAGGGGATCGGGCTGGACGAGCGGGCGCTCGCTCGGCTCAGCCCGGAACCGCGAATGAGGGATCAGGTCCTGTTCCTGATCCGCCATCACCTGACGATGTCGCACATCGCGCAGCGTCGCGACCTGTCGGACGAGAAGGTGGTCAACGATTTCGCGGCGCGCGTCGAGACGCTCGACAACCTGAACATGCTCACGCTACTGACTTACGGCGACATCCACGGCGTGGGGCCGGGCGTCTGGAACGAATGGAAAGACGCGCTGCTTTGGGAGCTTTACACGAAAGCCCGCGCGGTTCTTGCGCCGGACCGGGGGCCTGAGCGCGGAGTCGGGGAGTTGCGCGAACGCGTGGCGCGGATGCTGGCGAGCGAGATCGACGTCGACGAGACGCGAAAGCACTTCGACCTGCTGCCGGAAGATTACGCGAGGTCGGCGCCGGCGCAAACGATCATTGAGCACGTCCGCCTGGCGCATGCGCTCAATTCGCGCCCGGTCAAGACCAGTTGGCGCATTGACACGCAGACGCGGTGCGCCGACCTGCACCTTTGCGCGCCGAACCGCCGCGGGCTTTTCGCCTGCGTCGCGGGAACGTTGACCGCCCAGGGCGTCAACATTCTCAGCGTTCAGCTCAACACGCGCGCCGACGGGATCGCCATAGATTCGTTCAAGGTGCGCGACTCCGCCGGCGAACCGATCACCGACCCCGCGCGGTGGGAACAGATAGACGACGCGATCCGCCGCGCCGTCTGCGGGGAGCTTGACGTGGCGGCCGCGGTCGAAAAGAGGTTGCGCTCGCAAACCGCCTCGCGCTTTCAGCGGCGAAAAACGATCGCCCCGAGCGGCACAAGAATAAGCTGGGATAATCAATCATCAGGCAAGAGCACTATTCTCGAACTGCGAACGGGCGACCGGCTCGGGCTGGCCTACAAAATCGCAAACGCTCTTTCATCTCTCGACCTGGACATAGTTTTCGCCAAGGTCGCGACTGAAAAGAACCTGGCGCTCGACATCTTCTACGTGACCAACGCAGTGGGCGAGAAACTGGCGGACGACGGACTGGCGGCGGTTGAAGACGCGATCTGTGGCGCGCTCAAAGTTAGTTGAAGCGCGAGGGCAAATCGGGCGGCGCCAAATGTCCGACAAACTTCAGTTTGTCGCGGCTGGATATGTAGTCTCTTGAGTTTCTTCCGAACAGCTCGCTGATACAAAAACGACAAACTTCAGTTTGTCGTACAAAGAAGTAAAAGAAGTATTCATCAACTTTACAACTGAGGAAACCAGCTATGAGAACAAAGACTCTTTTGCTCAGGGCGATCCTCGCCCTGACAGGTTGTTTGACAATTGTATCTGCCGCATTGGGCCAGACGGTTGAAGAGCGGTTGGCGACGGCCGAAGCCAACGTGAAGGCCGCGCAAACCGCCGGCGACAACGCCTGGATGTTGGCCTCTTCGGCGCTGGTGTTGTTGATGACCGGCCCCGGACTGGCGCTCTTTTACGGCGGACTGGTCCGCAAAAAGAATGTGCTGGCGACGATGATGCAAAGTTTCATCTTGATGGCCGTCATCACGGTGATCTGGGCGATCTTCGGTTACAGCCTCTCATTCGCCAAAGGCAGCCCGTTCATCGGCGGGTTCGATTACCTTCTCATGAATGGCGTCGGCGCCGCGCCGTCGGTCTACGCCGGCACGATTCCGCATCAGACCTACATGGTCTTCCAACTGATGTTCGCGATCATCACACCGGCGCTGATCACGGGCAAACGCCTGGGCTTCCCGAAGACGCAGATGGCGCCGCACAGCCTGGTGATCAGCGTGATCGGAGCGTGTCTGCTGTGGGTCGGCTGGTTCGGGTTCAACGCGGGCAGCGCGGTGAACGCCAGCGGCTTGGCCTCGAGCGCGTTCGTCGCGACGCATTTCGGCGCGGCTTCGGCGGTCATCGGCTGGCTCGTGATCGAACGGATTCGTCAGGGCAAACCCACGGTGCTCGGAGGCATTTCGGGCGCGGTGGCCGGACTGGTCGCCATCACTCCGGCGTCCGGATTCGTCACGCCGATGGGGGCCTTAATCATCGGCTTCGTCGCCGGCGTGGTCTGTTACCTCGCAGTGACCAGCCTGAAGAAGGCGCTCGGTTATGACGATTCGCTCGACGCGTTCGGCGTCCATGGCGTCGGCGGGTTCACCGGCGCGATGCTGACCGGCGTCTTCGCCAACAGGGCCGTAAACATCGTCTACAAAGACGCCAACGGCGCCCCGCTGCCGAGCGGCCTGATCGATGGCAACCCGAAGCAGGTTCTCAACCAGTTGATCGCGTCGTTGATTGCGATCTCGCTGGCCGTGGTCGGATCGTTCGTCATCCTCAAAATCGTCGACCTGATCGTCGGCGTGCGAGTGACCGGCGAAGACGAGGTGACTGGGTTGGACTTGTCGCAGCACGGCGAAGAGGGGTACAACCTGGACCTCGACGTGGTTTCTTCCTCGCAACCTGGCGTCGGTTACGCCGAAGCGTCGTTCGCGGCGGCGGCCAGTCCGGTTCGCGAGTAACGCGGTTAGGATCAGCGCCGCGAGCGGCTTACCAAATCGGCGCCGCGAGCGGATTAACGAATCAGTACCGCGAGCGGTAGAGTGAGACAGACTTTAGTCTGTCCGTGGCATGGATTGAGGGCCGGACAGACTAAAGTCTGTCCCACTCTACCGCCCGCGGCGCTGAGAAGAGAGGCCAAGCTATGAAAAAGATAGAAGCGATCATCCGTCCCCACCTGCTCGAGAGCGTCAAGGACGCCTTACAGACGCTCGGCGTGCAGGGAATGACGATCAGCGAAGTGAAAGGTTTCGGTCGGCAGAAAGGCCATACCGAGGTCTATCGCGGCAGTGAATACAAAGTCGAATTCGTGCCCAAGCTGAAGATCGAAGTCGTCGTCGACGACGAGATCGTCGAAAACGCGATCGACGCGATCACCAAGACCGCCCGCACGGGCAAATTCGGCGACGGCAAAATCTTCATCTTCCCCGTAGAAGAGGCGGTGCGCATTCGCACGGGCGAACATGGAGTGAACGCAGTTTGAAAAGGCATTGCCACAGAGACACAGAGACGGCGAGAGGGAGGGATGGAGAGACGGAAGGACCGCACGCCACTTTTTCTCACTTTCTCTTCATCTCTTTGTCTCCGTGGCTCTGTGGCCAATACCGTTACTGACTTACTTATTGATTACGACGATCCATCAATTGAATTGAGCATCAGCCTGTAGCAAGTGGCAAATGTCGCGTTCCTGGCTCTCCAACCATTGCCCGTCGAGGACGCGCCTAACGTACGCACGATAAAGGAGCACAAGATGAAAAGAGCACGAGCTATCAGGTTGTTATTCGCATTATTGTTTAGCGTCGCCGTCTGGCAGGGGGCGAACTTCGCGGCCTCGGCGCAGACTCCCGCGCCTCCGGCGGCCGATCCTACCGGCAGCGCTACCGGAACCGCCAACGACGTGCCTCTCAAAGAGCCTGGCAAGCCGGCCTTGATTGACGCGTTGGAAGCGGTCGGGCACAGTAAGATCGCCATCAACATAGTCTGGACGCTGATCACGGGCTTCCTGGTCATGTTCATGCAAGCGGGCTTCGCGATGGTGGAGACCGGGTTCTGCCGGGCGAAGAACGCCGCGCACACGATGTCGATGAATTTCATGGTCTACGCCATCGGCATGCTGGGCTTCTGGATTTGCGGATACGCCTTCCAGATGGGAGGCGTCGGAGCGGTGTCCGCGCTAGGCGGCACGCCGCCGCTGAATCACGAATTCACGGTGACGCTCTTCGGCAAGACGTTCGGGTTGTTAGGGCTGAACGGTTTTTTCCTGAGCTTCGGCTCCTACGACGTGGGAGTGTTCGCGCTGTTCCTCTTCCAGATGGTTTTCATGGATACGGCGGCGACCATTCCGACCGGCGCGATGGCCGAACGCTGGAAATTCTTCTCGTTCGTCTTATTCGGATTCTTCATGTCCATGTTCATCTATCCGCTGTTCGCGAACTGGGTGTGGGGCGGCGGATGGCTTGCGACGCTCGGCTCTAACTTCGGTCTAGGCCACGGGCATGTGGACTTCGCCGGCTCGTCGGTGGTGCATATGGTTGGCGGCGTGGCGGGGCTTGCCGGCGCGATGGTGATCGGGCCTCGAATCGGCAAGTACACTAAAGAAGGAAAGCCGGTAGCCATCCCCGGCCATCACATTCCGATGGCCATCGTCGGGACCTTCATCCTGGCTTTCGGCTGGTTCGGGTTCAACCCCGGCTCGACGCTTTCGGGCAACGACCTGCGCATCGCGGTCGTCGCCGTCAACACGATGCTCGCTTCGGCGGCGGGCGCTTTCTCGGCGATGCTCTATATGTGGTTGCGATACGGCAGATCCGAGCATGCTGGCCAACGGGATGCTCGCCGGACTGGTGGCCATCACCGCGCCGTGCGCCTTCGTCAATTCAGTGTCGGCGGTGATCATCGGTTTGATCGCGGGCGTGCTCGTCGTGTGGTCGGTTTTCTTCGTCGAGCGCAAGATGAAGATTGACGACCCCGTCGGCGCCATCTCAGTTCACGGAACCTGCGGCGCCTGGGGCGTGCTCTCACTGGGGCTTTTTGCCGACGGCGTGTACGGCGACGGGTGGAATGGCGTGCCGGGAGCGGTTCGAGGGCTGTTCTACGGCGACGCGAAGCAGTTTCTGGCCGAAGTCGTCGGCGTGGTCACTTGCTTCGTGTTCGTCTTCACGGCGTTTTATGTGTTCTTCAAGGTGTGTGACAAGTTGTTCGGAATCCGCGTCTCGGCTGAAGTCGAGATCGAGGGCCTCGACCTGCCGGAAATGGGCGCGCTTGGCTATCCCGAATTCCAAATCGCGTCAGGCAGTGTGGTACCCGGCTATGCCGCCGCCACGGACACGGCGTCGGCCAAAGAGCCTGGTCTGGTCGGAAAAACTGTATTCAATGAGGTAGGATGAAGGACGGCTTTAAGCGCTCATAGTGATTCTCTCGCCGGAGTTGGAGCGGGCCGTCGGCTGCGCAATCAGGCCGAATCTTCGGTTAAAATCAGCGCCGCGAGCAGTAGCGAGCGGATCTAAAAATCAGCGCCGTGAGTGGTGGCGAGCGGATCTAGCGACTGAAAGGCCGCTCGCGGCGCTGAAAAAAGGAGAAAATCACTATGACACTGAAAGCTAACTTCACCCATCACTTCGCCCGGCTCGGAATCGCTTTATTGATCGCGCTCGTCGCGATGTCTGGCGACAAGGCGTTCGCCCAGTCAACCACCGAGGCCAACGGCGTTGGATTGAACGCCGCCGCGACCGATAAGGAAGTAAGCAAGAAAGGAGCCTCGGAGAACAAGGCTGAGGGTAAATCCGAGGCGAAGACGAATTCGGCCGAACTGGCCAAAATAATAGAAGCGCTTGAAGAGCGAGTCCGCCAGCTCGAAGCGAAGCTGGCGAAGATGGAATCGGCGCAGGCGACGGACGTGGCCGCCGCCGGCGCCGCGAAGACAACCGCGAAAGCCGATGAAGTGGCCGAGATCAAGAAAGAGGTCGCGGCGATTCAAGAAGAAGCCAAAAAGGACGCCAGCTTCCTCAATTTCTTCCGTGGCGTCGAGTTGAGCGGCTTGGTGGACGGTTACTACGGCTACAACTTCAATCACCCCGACAACAATTTCAACATCGGGCGCAACTTCGACTTCCGCCACAACAGCTTCAACATCAATTACGCTGAGGTTGTTCTGGAAAAGAAGAACGATCTTAAAGATCGGCTCGGCTTCCGCCTTGACCTGGGCTTCGGACCGACAGCGGATTGGGTCCATAGCGTTGATCCGGTTGGCGGCGAAGTCGTCAAACATATCCAGCAGGCTTACCTAAGCTATGTGGCGCCCGTCGGCAGCGGGCTAACTGTGGACGTCGGCAAGTTCGTCACGCCGCACGGGGCTGAGGTGATCGAGACGAAGGACAACTTCAATTATTCACGCTCGTTCCTCTTCGCCTACGCGATCCCCTATTACCACACAGGGGTGCGCGCCAAGTACAGCTTCAACGACAAAGCCTCCCTGACCGGTTTCCTGGTCAACGGCTGGAACAACTTCACCGATAACAACGGCGGCAAGACCTATGGCGTAAGCCTCGGCTTGACGCCGACCAAACGGCTCGCGATTACGCAGAACTACATGGCCGGGCCGGAGCAGCCGAATGACAATGAACATTGGCGCCACTTGAGCGATACGGTCGTGACCTATCTCGCTTCGGACAAGCTGACGCTGATGGGCAACTTCGATTACGGCAAAGACACGCTGAGTAGCGGGACGACCGGTTACTGGACAGGCTTCGCGGGCTATCTGCGCTATGCCTTCACCAACAGACTGGCGTTTGCGCCCCGCTTCGAGATTTTCGACGATCACGACGGTTTCACGACAGGGACAGCTCAGACTCTGAAGAGTCTGACGCTGACTCAGGAGGTGAAGCTGTGGAACAAACTGCTCACGCGCTTTGAATTCCGCCGCGATATGTCCGACCAAAACTTCTTCAGCAAGTCTTTCGGACGTCTGGTGCAGAATCAAAACACGGTGCTGATCGGACTCAGCTATTCCTTCAGCACACGCGAGCAGTAGGCGCGCTAAGTTTCCGGGCAGGTTTTGCTGGGACCGAATTTAAAAGCCGGCGTCTTGGCTGGCGAAAATTTTTAACGAGTTACTTCCGTAGCTGGTGCTTAGTTGATGGACTCCTTGACGCGGCGGGTCGCAAGACTCGCCGCATTTTTTTGCTACAGGCTGCGTCACGCGGCGGATTGCGCATGCGGATGTCAGGCTGAGGTCTGGTCATTACTCAAGTTTCTGTGAGCGGCAGCGGCTCGCCTCTCTCCGCCGCAGAGCGGCGCCTGAATTTAGCCGTGGGTTGCAACCCACGGTGGGCGTGATTTTCATTCCACGTCGCGTCAGCGACGATTGAATTCAGCCGTCGCTCGCGAGACGGGGAATATTGCACAACCGTCCCGTGGGTTGAAACCCACGGCTAAATTCAGGCGCCGCCCCGCGGCGGAGAAACAGTTCCACTTTCTTTCTGCCTACCTTGCGCGATCGTTTCGCCGTCAAATTGGGCTTCTTCGATTCCGGCGATGGATTCGTAAACGTCGGCGCGCTCCTCGACCACGCGAGGGAAGACAAGCCGGAGCAGCAGAGGCGTGATCATGGTTGTCACCAGGACCATAATCACCATGATCGAGAAAATCTCCTTGTCGATGACCCCGCTCGCCAATCCAACGCCGGCGACGATCAACCCTACCTCGCCGCGCGAGATCATCCCGACGCCGACGCGCAAAGACTCCTGACGGTTGAAGCCGCACAATCGCGCCGCGGCGCCGCAGCCTACGACCTTGCCAGCGACGGCGACGGCCAGAATCACGGCCATCAGCCACAGCTTCGCCGAATCGCCGGTGAGCGCGCGCCCGTCGGCTTCGAGGCCGATCGAGATGAAGAAGACCGGGACGAGGATGCTGTAGGTCAACGGGTGAATGCCTTCGTCTATCTCGCGTTTGAACCTCGTGCGTGTGAAGATTACGCCCGCGATGTAAGAGCCGGTGATCGCCGCCACCTGGCCCACGTACTGGGCAAAGAAGGCGTAAATGAACGCGACGCCGACGGCGAAGGCCAGCAGCGCCTGACTGGCCGGGACCGTCTTTGCGCGCGCCAGCAGGCGGTCGAAGAACTTCAGCCCGAACCAGGTCGAAACCGCGAAGAAGAGCGCCATCAGCGCGACCACGAACAGAATCTCGGCGACCTTGGCGCCGTTGAAGAGCGCGCCCGCGAGCAGCATGGGGAGCGTCGCTTCGGAGCTTAGGTGATCCCCACCCGTTGGGCCGCCGACCGCCGAGAACGCCACGACGAGCGACAGGACGATGATGCCCATCACGTCGTCGATCACCGCCGCGCCGAGGATCGTCATGCCCTCTTTCGAGCGCAATTGTTTCAACTCCATCAACGTTTGGGCCGAGATGGAAACGCTCGTCGCCGTCAATACCGCTCCGATGAAGATCGCTTCGCGCCATCCATAGCCGAAGGCCCGCGCCGCCGCCGCCCCGCCCGCCATAGGCAGGATGACGCCCCCCGCCGCCGCCCAGAAGGCGACGCGCCCCACGCGTTTCATCTCATCCAGATCGGTCTCCAGACCGGCCACGAACATCAAGAGTATGACACCGATCTCGGAAAAATCTTTGACGACGTTCCCGAGCGAATCGTGCGCGGAGGCGAACGGCCACAGTCGCAGCAGGTCGATCGCGGTCGGGCCGAGCAGAAGCCCGACCAGGATTTCGCCGAAGACTGCGGGCTGGCCGTAGCGCACACTCAGCGCCCCGGCGGCCTTCGCCGTGAAGACGATGATTACGAGGAGCAAGAGGAGCTGCAGCAAGTGAGGCATGTCACGGCATAGAAATGGTCAGGTCTTTGCCGAAATTGAACTGGATGCGCTTGCGAGTCCGCATCGCCTTCGAGGCGGTTTGTGAGAGTGATGTCACCAGCATGGGCATGGCGATGGTGGCGTCGCATCGCACCGTGACCGAGCGGGCGTTCTTGGCCAGCCTGCCGAACGATTGCGCCTGATCGAAATCGGCGCCCGAATACCCGCCGTAATCGGCGCCCTCTGTGACGACCTGCACGGCGAATTTGTGGCCGCGGACAGTGTTATGCAGCATGGCGGCGGCGGTCTCGCTCTGCTGGATGAAAGATTTGGCCACGCCGCCGGCGAAGTAAACCACGCCGGTCGAACGGGACTTGGAGACGATCTGCGCCATCTCGACCACGTCCTGGATCACGTCGAATTGGAATTGGTTCTTCTTCTCGATGCGGCTGATGCCGATGGCCACGCCGAACGCGCTGTCGGTAATGGCGGGGCAGAAGACTGGCACGCGCGATTTGAAGGCCGAGGTCAGAATGCCGTCTTCGGTGGCGATCTCGCTCAACTCGCGCCCCAGCAGGTGCAGAAATTCGCGCGTCGAGTAGGGGTGCGAACTGTCGAGCTGCGCGGCGAACCCGCCGATCCATTCATAGGCCTCGCGGAACTCTTCCTCCGAGGCGAAGGTGTCGTAGATGCGGTCGACCTTCTCTTCGAGCAACTCGGCGTCGGGGGCCTTCAGGTCGCCCAGGTAATGATGTCGCCCGAGCGTTTCGTGCAGGTCGTGGAAGATGTTCGCCCCGGTGGCGACCAGCACGTCGATGCAGCGGTTCTTGATCAGGTAAGCGATCAGCCGCCGCATCCCGGCCGGCACCAAGGCGCCGCCCACCCCCATCAGCACGACGGCGTTTTCCTGCAGCATCTGGAGCCAGATTTGGTGGGCCATAGCCAGGTTGCGCCCCTGGAAAGATATCTTTTCCATCTTGTCCAGCAATCCCGGCACGCTCCGGTCGCGGTCGATTTGAAGCGGGTCAGTCGGTTTTACAAGGTATTTAGCGCCTTTTATTCTTCGGATCATTGCTTTTTCAAATGACTGACTGGTTGTAGTGGGTAGTCTGCAGTGGGTAATGGGTAGTGGCTGGTATAATCCAATCACTGCCCACTGCCCACTATTACCTGTGTCCGTTGCCGGTGAGATACGTGGAGCCGTGGTAATGGCCCTCGTAGTCGTCGGCTAAGCCGGTCGCCTGTTCTTCAGTCAGCTTTCCTTTCTTGATCTGTCTATTGAGCAAATTACGGAAACCGTCTTGCAAGAATTCTTTCTCGTATCTGGCGAAAGAGACCATGTCCCCCACGGTCGAGCCGGGAATGATGCGGCTGACATGGTATTCGCCGTCGCCCGAAACGATGACGTGGGCTTCGTTGGTCGTGCCGAAGAGGTTGTGGAAATTGCCCATCACCTCCTGATAAGCGCCGATCAGCATCATCGCCAGGAAATACGGCTCGCCCGGCTGAAGGTCGTGAACTTCCAAAACTTCCTTCACGTCGTGCAGGTCGACGAATTTGTCCACCACGCCGTCGGAATCGCAAGTGATGTCGCACAAGGTGGCGGTGTCCTTCGGCGGCTCATTGAGCTTGTGGATCGGGATGATCGGGAAGAGCTGGTCAATCGCCCAGTGATCCGGCACCGAGCGGAAGACCGAGAAATTGCAGAGGTATTTCGCCGACAACAACTTTCTCAGGTCGTCGAACTCTTCCGATTTGATCTGTGTCTGCTTCGCGAAATTGTTCGCCTTGTCGCAAACCTCCCAGAAGAGCACCTCGCCTTTCGCGCGGTCTTCGAGCGAGATGAAGCCGAGGTCGAAGAGCGTGAAGAGTTCTTCCTTGTGTTCGAGCGCGTCGTGGTAATACTCGAGGAAGTTTTTAGCGCTCATCGTCTTGTACAGGTCGTACAACTCGTTGATCACCTGGGCCTCGTTGCCGGTGATCGTGATGTTGTGGATGCCCTGCACGGTCTCGATCTCGTCAATGATATTGGTGATGAGCATCGCGTGATAGGCGACCAGCACGCGCCCCGATTCGGTGATCACGTTCGGTTCGGGCACGTTCTCTTCCTCGCAGACGCCCTTGATGGTGTAGATGACGTCGTTGGCGAACTCCTGCATGGTGTAGTTGACCGACGATTCGAAGCTGGTCTTGCTGCCGTCGTAATCGACGCCCGCGCCGCCGCCCACGTTCAGGTGGTCGACGTCGACGCCCATCTTGCGGAGCTTGGCGTAGACGCGCGCGGCCTCTTTGACCCCCGCCTTGACGCGTTTGATCTGCGTTATCTGCGACCCGATGTGGAAATGGAGCACGCGCAGCATGTCAGCCATCCCGGCGTCGCTGAGCATCTTGATGGCCTGCAGCAGCTCGGTCGTCGTCAGCCCGAATTTCGACTGCTCGCCCCCCGATTTCTCCCAGCGACCCGACCCGCGCGTATAAAGTCGCACGCGCATCCCGACCATCGGGCGGACGCCGGTTTCGAGGACGCGGTCAACCACTTTGCCCAGTTCATTGAGCTTTTCAATGACGATTATGACGTTCTTGCCGGCCCGCGCGCCGACGAAGGCGAGGTCGATGAAGCTGTCATCCTTGAACCCATTGCAGACGAGCAGCGAGTCGGGAGACTGGTCCATGGCGATGGCCGCGTAAAGTTCGGGCTTGCTCCCGGCTTCAAGGCCGTAGTTGTATTTGGAGCCTTCTTCGAGGTAGGACTCGATTACCTGCTTGCGCTGATTGACTTTGAGCGGGAAGACGGCCAGGTGTTCGCCTTTGTAATCGAACTCTTTCATCGCCGATCGGAAGGATTGGTTCATTTTGCGAACCTGACTGGCGAAGATTTGGGGGAATCGTATAAGGACCGGCAATTTGACGCGGCGAGAGATTAGATCGTCAACAATTAGTTTGACATCCACGCTGCGGGGGTCGCCTTCAACCGGACGGACAATCAGATTGCCTCGCGAATTGATGTCAAAATAACCCGCGCCCCAATTCTCAATGCCGTAGGTCTGAGCAACCTCAGCGATGGCTGATTTCATTTTTGACCGTTCTCTGACCTCCCAGAAGTGGATTTTTCAAGATGAAAGGGAACTTTGACCGCCGTTTATATGCACACACTGGCGCATCGCCATGCTTGTCAATCGCCAGCAGGAGGCCTTGTCCAAGACAACTTCAGGCAAGTATTGGCGGATTCGGAACTTATCTAACGAGAGGCGGACTGTAACAAATTGAATGCAGTGCTGTCAAAAACTATTTTTTTGCGTTTTTTCCGCAAAAATGCGCACTGAATATGCTGAATTAAGACGAATGTATCGCAATAGGATGAATGGGAAAGGATAGGATCATAATCATATGCCATATGCCATATGAAATATGGCATATGGCATATGGCATATGGCATACGGTCAGGGCGCCTGATAAATCAGTATTCGTTTGCCGCCGCCGCCGAGTTTGCGACCGATCAAGGCGCCGGCAGTCGTCATACCGACGACGGCGGCTGTCAGTCCGATCCCTCTTCCCCGACAATCGTAGCAAGGTTCACCCTGTCGCGAAGCTGCGACAGCGATCGCAAGTCCGCCGAGAAGTCCGACGCCGACGCCGATGCCCTGATAAAGCCTCTGTTTCTCAGGATCGGGATGCAGCGATCGCCAGACTTGCAGTATCTCATCGCGTTTGAATTGCGCGGCCTGTTGATTTTTGATTGAAAGCGACAGCTCGGAATCGGATACGAGGACCTTCTCCCCTTTCACCTTCCTGCCGTCTTTCAATTTCACCTCCAGCTTTTCTCCTAGCATTGTCTCTTTGACAAGGTCCCATGCCTGATTCGAAGAGAGTTGAGAGCTTTGCGCTAACGCGAGTTGAGATTGCGCCGATAAGATTAGGGAAAGACAGATTGCCGCCAGTTTAGTTTTCATATACACCTCCGATTGTTTTTTGTCTGGAATTGGTACCGGGTTCGCGGCCTCAGTCGCGCAACAATCGTGCCAGGCTAAATTCATGAAAACAGGTTGCGGCTGTTGGATCAGTGTAGCCTTTTCCTGACGATTGTCAGGTGGATTGTGGCTGAAGTGTCGGAATCTGACGAATTTTTCAGCGGTTTTCATGTGGGTGAATAGCCACAGAGCACACCGCAGGGCACAGAGGGCACTGATGATTGCTCCTTGCGCTCTGTGTGCTCTGTGGCTAATAGTTTTTATACATGTGAAAACCGCAGTAACCGAACGCGGCGGCGGCTTCATCGCGCGACGCGGCGGCGGGCGCGGAGATAAACGCGAACATCGTCATTGCGAGGGTTGACGACGTAAACGGAGACGCGGCCGTCGGGCAAGGTTTGGATCACTCCGGGCGAGGACAGGGCCGTCAAACGCCATCCCGCAGGCAACACCACCGTGTTTCGCAGCCTCCCGAAGGTCCGATCCCAGACCAGTTCTTCGCCATCCAGGTAGTAACTCTTCGGATCGGTGTAAGTCTCTTTGAGGCGCAACCGCGTGGAAGATCCTTTGGCGACGGGGCGCGCCAGGTAAGTGACAACCACTTCGGCGTCGTCCTTAGCGTCTGTCAGCGGCAGCTTGCGTTCTTTAACCTGCTTGCCTGAAAGAGTCTCCCATTTGAGATTGGCGCCAGTGTCCAGATCGATGCTTTCGGGGTCGGAGACATGGCTGCCGGCGCGCACGACGTTGAAATAATGACTCGCGCCTTCTTTCCGCTCGGTGTAATCGTGCGTGATCCGGAAGGCGTGCGATTGAGGATCCTGCAATTCATAAAGAATCTCTCGATCCTGGTAGGCGCGTTCCGCAAGCGGGGAGTCCTGTTGCGCCTCGGTTATACCGGCTAAATCGGAACAGCAAAGGCTGCTGCAAACCACGAAGAAACGAAGAGCGCGAAGGGCAGTTTGGAGGCGCTCTTTTCCAGTTTTCTTCGTGTTCTTCATTTCTTCGTGGTAAGACCTGGCAATACGGGTCATGGCTTGTCCACTCCTTTCCCGGCGGGCGCCAACCGGCGGGCCTGGATCGTCACTTCAAGCTGGCCGCCGCTGCCCGGATTTACAAAAGCCAGTTTCAGACGACCGTCCGGTTGAGATATCACCTGCGCGGCGACCGAAGTCGAAACTATCTCATAACCGGCGGGCAAAACTACGCTGTTGCGCGGAATGCCGAGGGAACGTTTAAACACAATGAGGTCGCCTTCGGCGTAATAGCTTTTTTCGTCCTTGTAGGTCTTATCGATGCGCAGCCGGTACTCGCCGCGCGAGGGAACGGGATGCGCCAGATGGACTTTTATGTATTTGGTCGCAGGGTCAAAATTCCCATCAGGCGAATCAGCCTTGGCCTGCGAGCCGGTGACGATCTCGAACTTCAGTTGTTTTCCGGTGGTCAGATCGTAAATCTCTTCGTCAGAAGCCTCGCTGCCCGGACGGATGGCGTTGAAGTGAAAACGCGCGCCCGGTTTTGTCTCGGTAACTTCATAAAAAATCCGAAACTGATGCGTTTCTGGCGCGAGCAGTTCGTAGCGGGTATACGTGTCGGCGGAGACGTACTGCGCGGGCGCGCCGGCGCTCATCATCAATAGCATCGCCGCAAGGCAAACCAATTTTGGCCTCATCGTTCGACCTCCTGTTTTCGGATGTTGTTGTCGGCTTCTTGCCCCTCCAACTCACGCCACCGCCGCCTGATCTCCAGAACTTCAGGGGCGAGAGCGATCAGCTTCTCTTTGATCTTGCCGCCGTTTTCCAACCCATCCGGACGCGGATAACGACGTGGCAGCGCGAGCGGGCGTACAGGTTCGCGCGACGGGGGCGGAACGCGCGTGATCATCTCGTAGATGCGGAACTCCGCCGCCCCAAGCTCGGTCTTCACCCATTTCAACGCGCGTCCCGCTTCGGCGTCGCATTCCGAAATGGCGTTGAGCAAAGCCCCGCAAACGAAAGCCGCGCAGAATACGGTCTTGCCGTATCTGTTGTTCGGATCGCAGCCCTGCGCCCCCATCACGCGGCAAGTCGGCGGGCAACAACCAGTGCCTTGCTCGTGGCAACGGCGGCAGATGTCGAAAGCCCCACTCGACGCGAAGAAACTGTCGAGCGCCGCGATCAGTTCCTGGCGCGTCAACCTGTCCTCGGGATCAGGCTCCGCCTTGAGCCGCTGTCGTTCGGCGCGGGCGCAGCGGGCGCAGAGCCGGAATT
>WNGE01003208.1_pt1 | contig 19465 bp, 13 predicted proteins | sample 5400651 | NCBI WGS metagenome assembly WNGE01 (sample SAMN13153370, study PRJNA577476) | soil metagenome | isolation source: 60 cm soil or saprolite under grassland replicate 2 | place: USA:California | collected 2016-06-15
TGTAGGGTGTGGGGCATGTTTGCTGCGACTGCTGTGCGTATTGACGCTGATGATCCGCTGTCCGGGCTCGAGCTGGGCGAGCGCCCGGAGCCGACCGCCCCGGACGGGTGGACGACGGTCACGGTGAAGGCGGCCGCGCTCAACCATCACGATGTCTGGACACTCCGCGGCGTGGGGATCTCCGAGGACCGGCTCCCCATCGTGCTCGGCTGCGACGCCGCCGGGCTGGACGAGGACGGCAACGAGGTCGTGGTGCACGCCGTCATCGCCGATCCCGACGCGGGTGGCGGCGACGAGACCCTCGACCCGCGCCGGTCGCTGCTGTCCGAGCGCCACGACGGCGCCTTCGCTGAGCGGGTCTGCGTACCGCGACGCAACCTGGTGCCGAAGCCAGCGGCGCTGTCCTTCGAGGAGGCCGCGTGCCTGCCGACGGCCTACCTGACCGCGTACAAGATGCTGTTCGAGAAGTCCGGCGTCCAGCCGGGCGCGACGCTGCTCGTGCAGGGCGCCGGAGGCGGGGTGGCCACCGCGCTGATCGTGCTCGGCCGCGCGGCCGGCTACCGGATCTGGGCGACCAGCCGCAGCGAGACCAAGCGCGAGCAGGCCCTCAAGCTCGGCGCCGACCAGGTCTTCCCGTCCGGGACCAGGCTGCCGGAACGGGTCGACGTGGTGCTGGAGACGGTCGGACAGGCTACCTGGGCGCATTCCGTGCGGTCGCTCAAGCCCGGCGGCCGGATCGTGATTTCCGGCGCGACCAGCGGCGACGCCTCGCCGGCCGAACTGACCCGGGTGTTCTTCACCCAGCTGTCCGTGACCGGCTCGACGATGGGGTCCCGCGATCAGCTCGGCCGGCTGACCAGTTTCCTCGAGCAGACCGGGGCCCGCCCGGTCATCGACCGGGTGCTGCCGCTGGCGCAGGCGCGCGACGGCTTCCAGGCCATGATCGCCGGCGACCTGTTCGGCAAGATCGTCTTCACCCTTTAGAGGGTCAGTCCTTCCCGGCCGGCTTCCCGGTTTCGCCCGCCGGGGGAGTGTCGTCGGCGACCGAAGCGTCGTCGGAAGCGTCGGCGGGAGAGCCGGCCGCCTCTGCGGTACCGGGGCCCTTCCCCTCCGCCTCCTCGTGGCCAGGGCCGAAGATCTCGGACTTGATTCGATCTAGCGCGTCTTCCAGGATCGTGCGCAGGTCGGTAATCACGTTCTCGCCTGCGGCCGAGGACTGCATGGCCACCCGGCGCAGGTCGGAGGTGAACTGGACGGCCACCCGCTCCAGGTCGCGCAGGGTCCCGAAGTCGAGTCCGCCGGTCCAGCCCGGCCGCCCGCGCATCCGCGCCCAGTCTTCCCAGCCGCGCCGCCCGGGCCAGTCCGTCCAGCCCGGTCCCTGACCCCACCCGGACCCGGCCGGCGGATCCCAGTCGTGGTCGCCGGAGCGGAAGCCGGCGCCGACGGGATCGCCGAGCCGCCCGGCGCCCATGGCCTCGTCGCGGGCCCGCCTGGCTTCCTCGCGGAGCCGCCGGGCCTGCTCGTGCACCCGCCGGGCCGCCTCGGGGCCAGGTCCCGCGCCGCCGGAGGCGGCACCGCTCTCGCCGGCGGCGGCGGCACCGCTCTCGTCGCCGGCGGCGGCGGCCGCGCCGCGCTCCGCGCCAGAATCATGCGCCCGGTCCCGCCCCTCGCGGGCATCCTCACGGGCCAGCCGCGCCTGCTCACGGGCCTGTTCCTTGGCCTGCTTGACCTGCTCGCGGGCCTCGTCGCGGGCCTGCTTGGCCTGCTCGCGGGCCTCGTCGCGGGCTTGCTTGGCCTGCTCGCGGACGTCGGAGGCCATCTCCCGGCCCATCCGGCGGGACTCACGCGCCGCCCAGGTCAGCTCCTCGCGCAGGCTGCGCACGGTCTGCCTGACGTCCTCCCTGACCTCGCGGACGATGTCGCTGACCGACGCGGACAGTTCCTCCTCGAGCTCGTCGAGCTCATCGCTGCGGCTGCGCAGTTCCTCCCGGCCAGCTTCGGTGATCCGGTAGACCTTGCGGCCGTCCACCTCGTCGTGGGTGACCAGGCCCTCTTCCTCGAGACGGGCCAGCCGGGGGTAGATCGTGCCGGGGGAGGGCGAGTACACGCCCATGAACCGGTCGCGCAGCAGCCGGATTACCTCGTAGCCGTGCCTGGGCTCCTCATCGAGGAGCCTGAGCAGGTACAGCCGGAGGCTGCCATGGCGGAATACCGGACTCAACTGGCCTCGCCTTCCATCTCATTCTCATTATCAGGCTGTTCGTCAGCCCGTGCATCCTGCGGGCCGCGCCCGGCGCGTCGCAGCAGCATGACCCGGCCGGACATGGTGGTCACGGACACCTGTCCCGAGCCGGCGCCAAGGCTACCGCTAACGCTACGAGACGCCGGGGCCGATGATCGCCTAAGCTCGGCAAATTCGCTCCGGACGTCACCCGAGACCGAGTGCAGGTTGACCCGGGCGTCGGCTTCGGCCGGGAGCCTGAGCACCACCTCGCCGGACACCGTGGTGACCTGCATCCCGCCCAGCGGGTCCAGGTCGAGGTCCGCGGTCACGTCGCCGCTGACCCCGTTCACGTCAAGGCGCTCGAGCCACCCGTCGGCGAGCGTCAGGTCCCCGGACACCGTGTTGAAGTTGAGCTTGCCGTTGATGCCCTGCGCCTCGACCGCCCCGGAGACGGTGTTGGCGTCGACGTCACCGGTGACGCCGTCCAGCGTGATCCCCCCGGAGACGCTCTTGACCGAGGCGCGTGCACCCATGCCGGACATGACGGCGGTCGCGCTGACCACGCCGACCTGCGCCGCGCACTTCCGCGGTACGCTCACCGTCACCGTGGCTGAATGCCGCTGCGGCCGCAGCCACTTCAGCAGGCCCTCCCAGCTGAGGTTCTCGTGCGCGACGGTCAGGACCCCGTCAGCGTACGTGACGTTGAGCGGGTCGCCCTCGATGCTGGACACCTCGAGCGACGGCTTGCCGGTGGTGGCGAGCACCGCTACCGAGCCCGCGATGAGCCTGACCCGCAGCCCGGTCACGTCGTCGAATTCCAGGCTGGTAGGAGTCTCGATGCTCCACTCGCTCGTCGGCATTCCACCCGTCCTTCCATCGGCCTGACCAGTACACCTAACGATATATCTCATTTCGTCAAAGTCAAGATGTATCGCGAATGGCCGGCTGGGGCCAGGGAGAGACGGCCGGCCGGCGACACGACCGGCCCGCAGGAGGCCGAACGGGCCCGGTCGCCCCGCCACGGCGGCCGCCAGCAGCCTAACCGGGCCAGTCAGTCGTCCTCGTCGTCGAGCCGGGCCAGAAAGCTGGCCAGCCGGTCAACGGCGACGTCGAAGCCGGGGTTGAGGTCGACGAAGGCGCGGAGCCGCTCGGCGAGCCAGGTCATCGAGACCTGTTCCTCGCCGCGCCGTTCCTCGAGTTCCTCGATGCCGCGGTCAGTGAAGTACAAGTACGTCAGCTCCCCTGGGGGATGGCCGTCTCGACGATCTCCCGGTGGGTGGTGGCGTGCAGCTTGGCCGAACCGCTCGCGGGCGCTGAGCTGGCCGGCAGCGACACCACGCCCACCTCGCGCCCTCCTAGTTGAGCGGCGAGTACCCGCGGCAGCTTCAGCGCCATGGTCGGCCAGGCCCCCATGTTGGCCGGCTCCTCCTGCACCCAGGTGACGGACTCCGCCTCCGGGTACCGGGCGAGCTCGGCGCAGAGCTCGGAGACCGGCAGCGGGTACAGCCGCTCGACCCGGACGATCGCGGTGTCGGTCGCGCCGATCTCCCGACGCCGCGCGGCCAGGTCGTAGTACACCTTGCCGGAGCACAGCAGCACCCGGCGCACGGCGGCGTCCGAGTCCTGCGCCGAACCGATCAGCGCCCGGAACGATCCGCTGGTGAACTCGCTGACCGCCGAGGCGGCCGCCTTGAGCCGCAGCATGGACTTCGTGGTGAACACGATCAGCGGCTTGTGCCGGCCGGACAGGCACTGCCAGCGCAGCAGGTGGAAGTAGTTGCCCGGCGACGTAGGCATGACCACGGTCATGTTGTCCTGCGCGCACAGCGACAGGAACCGCTCCACCCGGGCCGAGGAGTGGTCGGGCCCCTGGCCGTCGTAGCCGTGCGGCAGCAGCAGCACCACGCCGGAACGCTGGCCCCACTTCTGCTCGCCGGAGCTGATGAACTCGTCGATTATCGTCTGCGCGCCGTTGAGGAAGTCCCCGAACTGGGCCTCCCAGCAGACCAGCGCGTCCGGGCGGGCTACTGAGTAGCCGTACTCGAAGCCCATCGCGGCGAACTCGGACAGCAGCGAGTCGTGCACGAAGAACTTGGCCGCGCCCGACTCGAGCTGCTTGAGCGGCGTGTACTCGGCGCCGGTGTGCCGGTCCACCAGCACCGCGTGCCGCTGGCCGAACGTGCCCCGCCGGCTGTCCTGGCCGACCAGCCGCACCGGGTGCCCGTCCAGGACCAGCGCGCCGAACGCCAGCAGCTCGCCGGTCGCCCAGTCGATGGCGTCATCCTCGACCATCGCGGCGCGGCGGTCGAGCAGCGGCTTCAGGCGCGGGTGCGGGGTGAAGTCCGCGGGCAGGTTGACCTGGGTGTCGATGATCCGCTTCACGACCTCCGGGCTCACCGCGGTCGGCACCGCCTCGTGGTTGACCGGGCGGTCCTCGGGCTCGGGCTTGAGCACGCTGCCGGGCTCGGCCGGCCTGTCCGCCGCGTCCCTGGTCTCGGTGAAGACCCGTTCGAGCTGCTGCTGGTAGTCGCGCAGCGCCGCCTCGGCCTCCTCCATGGTGATGTCGCCGCGGGCGATCAGCGACTCCGTGTACACCTTCCTGGTCGACCGCTTGGCCTCCACCAGGTCGTACATGAGCGGCTGGGTGAACGACGGGTTGTCGGTCTCGTTGTGCCCCCGCTTGCGGTAGCAGATCATGTCCACGACGACGTCTTTCTTGAACGCCTGCCGGTAGGCGAAGGCCAGCCTGGCCGTCCGCACCACGGCCTCCGGATCGTCGCCGTTGACGTGGAAGATGGGCGCCTGGATCATCCGGGCCACGTCGGTCGCGTACACGCTGGACCGCGAGTACTGCGGCGCGGTGGTGAAGCCCACCTGGTTGTTCACGATGATGTGCACGGTGCCGCCGGTCCGGTACCCGCGCAGCAGCGACAGGTTCAGCGTCTCGGCGACGACGCCCTGCCCGGCGAACGCGGCGTCGCCGTGGATGAGCACGGGCAGCACGGTGAAGCCGGGCTCGCCCTTATCGATAACGTCCTGCCTGGCCCGGACCACGCCCTCCAGCACCGGGTCGACCGCCTCCAGGTGGCTCGGATTGGCCACCAGCGAGGTCTTGATCGCCCGGCCGTCGGGCGCCCGGAAGGTGCCCTCGGCCCCGAGGTGGTACTTGACGTCGCCGGAGCCCTGCGCGCTGCTCGGGTCCAGGTTGCCCTCGAACTCCTTGAAGATCTGCGCGTAGGACTTGCCCACGATGTTGGCCAGCACGTTCAGCCGGCCGCGGTGGGCCATGCCGATGACGGCGTCGTCCAGGTGCGCCTCGGCCGCCTCGGTGAGTACCGCGTCGATCAGCGGGATGAGCGCCTCGGCGCCCTCCAGCGAGAACCGGCGCTGGCCGACGAACTTGGTCTGCAGGAACATCTCGAACGCCTCGGCCACGTTGAGCCGGGACAAGATGGCCATCTGCTCGTCGTGCTCGGCCCGCGGGTGCGGGACCTCGATCCGGTCCTGCAGCCAGCGGCGCTCCTCCGGGTCCTGGATGTGCATGTACTCGGTGCCCACGGTGCGGCAGTACGAGTCGCGCAGCACGCCCAGGATGTCCCGCAGCTTCATCCGCGCCTTCCCGCCGAACCCGCCGGTGGGGAAGTCGCGCTCCAGGTCCCACAGGGTCAGCCCGTGCAGGTTGATGTCCAGGTCGGGGTGCTTGCGCTGGGTGACCTCGAGCGGGTTGGTGTCGGCCATCAGGTGACCGCGCACCCGGTAGGCGTGAATCAGCTCCTGCACCCGGGCGGACCTGGCGACGTCGTCCTCGTGGCCGGCCGGGAAGTCCCTGACCCAGCGGACCGGCTCGTACGGGATGCGCAGGGCGGCGAAGATCTCGTCGTAGAAGCCGTCCTCGCCGAGCAGCAGCTCGTGGATCTTCTTCAGGAACTCGCCGGACTGGGCGCCCTGGATGATCCGGTGGTCGTAGGTCGAGGTCAGCGTGACCGACTTGCTGATGGCCAGCCGGGCCAGGGTCTCCTCGGACGCCCCGGCGTAGGCGGCCGGGTACTCCATCGCCCCGACGCCCACGATGCAGCCCTGCCCCGCCATCAGCCGCGGCACCGAGTGCTCGGTGCCGATCGTGCCGGGGTTGGTGATCGTCGCGGTGGTGCCGCCGAAGTCGGCCACCGCGAGCTTGCCCGCGCGCGCCCGGCGCACGACGTCCTCGTACGTCGTCCAGAACTGGCGGAAGTCCATCTCCTCCGCCGCCTTGAGGTTCGGCACCAGCAGCTGCCTGCTGCCGTCGCCCGTCCGCACGTCGATGGCCAGGCCCAGGTTGACGTGGTCCGGCCGGGCGATGGCCGGCTTGCCGTTCTCCTCGGCGTAGGCGAGGTTCATCTCCGGCAGCGCCACCAGCGCCTTGACCACCGCGTACCCGATCAGGTGGGTGAACGACACCTTGCCGCCGCGGCCGCGGCGCAGGTGGTTGTTGATGACGATCCTGTTGTCCACGAGCAGCTTGGCCGGGATCGCCCGGACGCTGGTCGCGGTCGGCACGGCCAGGCTGGCCGTCATGTTGCTGACGGTGCGGGCCGCCGCCCCGCGCAGCCTGCTGACCTCAGCCCCCTCAGCAGGAGCAGGAGGCGGCGCCGGGCTCGGGGGAGCGGGCCGGGCCGGAGGAGCCGGCACGGGCGCCGGTGCCAATGCCGGTGCCGGGGTCTGGGGCTGGGGGCTCTGAGGGGCCGTCCCGTTGGGCAGGGTGGGGTGGTAGTCGGCGAAGAAGCTCCACCACGCCCGGTCGACCGAGCCGGGGTCCGCCAGGTAGCGCTGGTACAGTTCTTCGACCAGCCATTCGTTGGCGCCGAAATCGGCCTGTCCCGCGGCGGGCTGACCCGGCTCGACGGCTGGCTCGTGTGACTCAGAAGACACGGCGGACATCGTCCGAAAACCTTCTTCCGAAGATCTAAAGCGTTGATCGGTTCTGCCCATCAAGGCTACCTGCCGCCATCCAGGCCAGGGCCTGAAGAACCGAGGGCGCCTGGTGGTGCGGATGTGGCCTGGGTCACTGGCCGCCCCGCTCCGTCGGCGGCGTAGCGGAAAGTCCCTGTCACACAAGGTGCCGACCGGTAGCATCGGCGGCAATGGCAGATGGTTTTCCCGGTTTAGCCCGCGCTGGCTGTGCTCCCACCGGGGCCCATCGGCCGGGCAGATCACAGTGACGGCAAGGCACAGGTGACAAGGGAACCGACCGGCCATCCCGCGGCTGACGGCGCCTGGGGCCCTCCGGGTCCCCCGCGTCCCCGGCCTTCGCGTGCCGGATCCGGTCCATTTCCTGGTGCCGCCACCGGGCCCATCCCACGCGTCCCGGTTACCCACGGTCAGCCCGACGACGATCCGTGGAGCGGGACGGCGCCCGGATTCGAGTTCGAGCACCGCCGCCCGCGCGCGGCCCGCGGGCCCCACCAGCCCCCGCCGGGCCAGCCCGGCCACGGGCGCGTTCCCCGGGCGCATCCCGCCCCCCCGGCCGCCGAGTCGCGCCGGTTCCGGTACACGCCGACGGTGAGCCAGCCGACGTCGATGCAGGCCCCGCCGCAGGCCTGGCCCGATGACGACGTAATCATCCCGCCCGGCTTCGAGTTCGGCGAGACGACCGGACCCGGCGCCGGTTTCCCGGCGCCGCCCCCCGCCCCGGGCCGGCCCGCGGACGCTCCCGGGGCCGGCCGGGCGGCCGGCGCCGAATGGGCCGGCCTGCTCCGCTCGCTGCTGCCCCAGCCGGTCAAGCGCCGCTGGTCCCGGGAGTTCGTGAACGGCCTGGAGTTCCGCGGCTGGGGGATCAGGGTGGCGATCCCGATCCTGGCCATGGTGGTCTTCGGCGTCGCCGTCGTGGTGATCGCCGGCGCGAACAGCGGCCACGCCGGGCCTACCCCGTCGGCGGCCTCGCTCGGCTTCCCGCCCGCGACCCTGGCGGGCAACGACTTCACCGCCGCGGGCAGCGGCCGCGGCATCACCCAGACGCTCGGCCGGGTCGCGAGCGTCGGTCACGAGATCGTGGCGGTGGGGTCGCAGGCCGGCACCCGCATCCCGCGGGCGCAGTTCTTCGTGTCCGGCGACGACGGGCGTACCTGGAGGCTGGGGGCGGTCAGGGACGCGGCCGGCGGCGTGCCGCCGCCGGGGCACGGCGCCATCTTCGTGGCGGGCGCCCAGGGCGCCTGGGTTGCCCTCGGTCCCGGCTCGATCTGGACCAGCGCGGACGGCCGGACCTGGACGCTGGCACCCGGAAACGGGATGCCGCTACGCCCCGGTGACCGGGTCAACGCGGTGACCAGGACGGCCCACGGGTTCATCGCCGTGGGCGCCAGCATCCCCGGCGGAGACCAGGCTAAAGCCACTCCGCTGATCTTCCTGTCGGCCAACGGGACCAGCTGGGATCGGCTCGACGCGGCCCGGCTGCGCCTGGCCGCGGGTAACGGCCACGCCCTGGACATCACGTCCGTGGCGGCGGCCGGCCAGCTGATCCTGATCTCCGGGGACGCCGTGACCACCAGGCCGAGGCGGACCGCGGCGGTCCAGGTCGGTGTCGCCTGGCTGAGCACCGACGGCGGCGCGACCTGGGCGCCGGTATCCGGCGCGGCCACCGGGCACGGGGCCCAGCCGCAGGTCGTCGGCGTGGCGGCGGCCGGCCACGGGTTCGTCCTGCTCCGGCCGGCCACCGTGGCCAGGCGGCCGGCCGTCGACGTCTTTTCCTCGCCGAACGGTCTGGCCTGGACGTTCCGGGCCACCCTCGGAGCCCCGGCCGGGTTCACCGCCCTGATGGCCAGCGGCGGTCCTGACGGAGCGGTGCTGGCCGGAGAAACGGGCGTCACCGGCCAGGCGGCCCGTAACCTGACCGCGTTCGTCTCGGCCGACGGCCGGACCTGGCACCAGGCCCGCCCGTTCGGCACCGCCGCGGCGCAGGACGTCTCCGGCGTGGCGCTGGCCCCCGGCGGCGCCGTGGTCACCGCGGGCATCAGCGACGCCCCCGACGCCCGCCAGCCGGTAATCACGCTGACCGGGGTGAACGCCGCGGCGCGGCGGGTGGACATCGCGATGATCCGGGGCGCGGTCGAGCCGCAGGTGGCCGTCAACAGCATCGCCGCGCAGGACAGCATGCAGGTGGCGGTGGGCAGCGCCAACGGCTATCCCGCCGCGTGGACCTCGGGCAACGGCGGCAGTTCGTGGACGCGGGCCGTCGGCGCCCTCCCGGCCGTGTTCAGCAGGCCCGGGTCGCAGCGGCTGACCAGCGTGACGCACGGCCCGATGGGCTGGCTGGCGGTGGGCGACGTCACGGCGTCCGCCCCGGAGCACCCGGTCGTGGTCGTCTCCGCCGACGGCACCGGCTGGCAGGCGGCCGACGGCGAGCGCGTCTTCGGCGCGTCCGGGCTGTTCACCGAGCAGGCGGCCGCGAACACCAGGGGCTACGTCGTCGTCGGCCACCAGAACGTCAAGCGACTGCAGAACGGCCGGGTCGTCTCGGTCCGCACCGAGGCCGCGGTCTGGTGGTCGGACACCCTGACCGGCTGGCAGCGTGGCGGGGACGCCACCGCGGGCGCGCTCGACGGAACCGGTAACCGGCAGATGAACGCGGTCACCGCCGGCGGGGCAGGTTTCGTGGCGGTGGGCTCGCACGGCGACCAGCCGTCGGCCTGGACCTCGGGCGACGGCGGCCGGACCTGGCGCCAGGCCGATCTGCCCATCCCAGTCGGCTCCACCCGGGCCACGCTCGAGCACGTGGCGAGCGCCGGCCGCATCGTGGTCGCCGTGGGCACCGCGGTCACCACCGCGGGCCGGGCGGTGCCGTTCGCGGCCAGCTCGGCCAATGGCGGGGCCAGCTGGGCCGAATCCGCCCTCCCGCTGCCGCCCGGCCTGGCCTCGGTCACCGCCCTGGTCGCGGCCGGCCGCACCTTCACCGCCACCGGCAGCTACGGCAGCACCCCGGGCCACCAGAACGTGGTGGTGTGGACGTCGGCTGACGGCTCGGCCTGGCGGGCGGCCGAACCCGCCGGCAAGGGCCTGACCGGGCCGGGCATCCAGGCCATCACCGGCCTCGCCGTGGCCGGCAGCACGGTGACCGGCGTCGGCTTCACCGCCTCCCCGGCCGGCGAGCAGCCCGTCTTCTGGCAAGCCCCGGTCAGGTAGCGGGGCGCACCACAGCGACATCGGTCGGACGGGCGTGACGCGGATCGGAGCCGCTTTCGTCACTCCGGCATCACCGGCAACACGGCAAAGGCGTGGATTCCCACAGTACTAACGACAGCGGCACCTTAGGGAGTACGCCTCGCTGGGCGTCAAGAAGCACATGTTCAGTCCCGAGATACGCATAGGAGTACGATTCCTTCATGATCGCGAAGGATTTACTACTCTATAGGGTACAAAAGTCTTCGTGATCATGGGATTCGAGGCTCCTGCCACTGATGCCGGTCACACGCCGCTGACCGGGGCGGGCGGGCCGAACACGTCGTCGCGGCGGTTGGCCAGGCTGGGCAGGCTGGCCCGGACGGTCGCCACCAGGCCCGTGTCGACCTCGGCGACCGTCACGCCGGCCGCGGGCCCGAGGTCGGCCCGGACCACGCCGAGCGGGTCGACCAGCATGCTGCGCCCGATGCCGGTCGCGGCCTTGGTGGGCGGTTCGTCCGGGTCGGGCACCTGGCAGACGGCCGCCACCCACATGGTGTTCTCGATGGCACGAGCCCGCACCAGGGTGACCCAGTGCTCTTCCTTGAACAAGCCGGCCGCCCAGGCGGCGGGCAGCACGAGCAGCTCGGCCCCGGCCACCGCGAGCGCCCGGGACAGCTCGCCGAACCGCACGTCGTAGCAGATCGCCAGGCCGGCGCGAACCCCGGCGAGCGTGCACGCGACCGGCGCGGACCCCGGCGCCACCTCGTCGGACTCGCGGTGGCCGAACGCGTCGAACAGGTGCAGCTTGCGGTAGGCGGCGACCAGCTCGCCGGTCCCGTCGTAGGCCACCGCGGTGTTGTGCACCCGGCCGCCCGGGGCGGGCTCGAACACCCCGGCCACCAGCGCCACCCCGGTCTGCTTGGCCGCGGCGGCCAGCCCGGAGCAGAACGGGCCGTCCAGCGGCTCGGCCGCGGCGCGCAGGTCCGAGCCGAACCTGACCTGGGTCGCCTCGGGGAACACTGCCAGGTCCGCGCCCCTGTCGGCGGCCTCCGCCAGGGCGTCCCTGACCCGGCCGGAGTTGACCTCGGGCCGTGAGCTGACCGGTATCTGGCACAGTGCGACTCGCATACCTAAAAGCGTATCTCGGGGGGGCCGGGGGGTCGTCCCCCCGGAGGCCAGCAGAGCCTAGCCGCCGAACGCGTGATGTCATTGGGCTCATGAGCCGACCACTGCTGAACCGGCGCCTGGAGGGCCTCGGCACCACGATCTTCGCCGAGATGTCCGCGCGCGCCCTGGTCACCGGGTCCGTCAACCTGGGCCAGGGTTTCCCTGACCGGGACGGCCCGGCCAAGATCGCCCAGGTCGCGGCCGACGCGATCCTGGCCGGCCGCGGCAACCAGTACCCGCCGGGCCCCGGGGTCCCGGAGCTGCGCCAGGCCATCGCAGCGCACGACGAGCGGTTCTACGGCCTTCGGTACGACCCGGACGGCGAGATCCTGGTTACCGCCGGTGCCACCGAGGCGATCGCGGCGGCCATGCTCGCGCTGGTCGAGCCGGGCGACGAGGTGATCGCGTTCGAGCCCTACTACGACTCCTACGCGGCCAACATCGCCATGGCCGGCGGCGTCCGCGTGCCGGTCACGCTGCGCCCGCCGCACTTCCGCCCCGACCTGGCCGAACTCACAAAAGCCATCACACCCCGTACCCGCCTCATCCTGCTCAACAGCCCGCACAACCCGACCGGCTCGGTCTTCACCCGCGACGAGCTCGCCGCCATCGCGGCGCTGGCCGTCGAGCGCGACCTGCTCGTGGTCACCGACGAGGTCTACGAGCACCTCGTCTTCGACGGCGAGCACGTGCCCATCGCACGGTTCCCCGGCATGAGGGACCGAACGGTCTCGGTTTCCTCCGCCGGCAAGACATTCTCCTTCACCGGCTGGAAGATCGGCTGGGTCAAGGCCACGCCGGAGCTGGTGACCGCGGTGAAGACGGCCAAGCAGTTCCTCACCTTCGTCAGCGGCGGCCCGTTCCAGTACGCCGTGGCCGAGGCGCTCGCGCTGCCGGACGAGTACTACGCCAGGCTCCGCGACGACCTGATGGCCCAGCGCGACCTGCTGTGCGCCGGGCTGAGCGAGATCGGGTTCGAGGTCTACCAGCCGCAGGGCACCTACTTCGTCACCGCGGATATCAAGCCCCTGGGTTTCCAGGACGGCGTGGAGTTCTGCCGGAACCTGCCGGATCGCGCCGGCGTGGTCGCCATCCCGACCGCCATCTTCTACGACCACCCCGAAGCGGCCCGCGGCCACGTCCGCTTCGCCTTCTGCAAGCGCCCCGAGGTGCTGACCGAGGCTCTGCGCCGCCTGTCCCGCCTGACCAGGCGCTGATCCGCATACGACCAGGGGCAATTCTTACCGAATGGACCGCGGTGCGTGCCCCGGTAACCGCGACAAGCATCGTCATTACGATTGCGGCGTCGAGACCTCGGCCCTGCTGACAGCACCGGGGCTGAGCGCGAGGCGCAACAAGCGTTTGAGGCGCCTTCAGCGTAGGCTTGCCCGTGCCAAGCGGGGGTCGAACCGGCGAGCAGGGGTCAAGCTGACCGTGGCGCGGCTGCGCGCCCGCGAGGCAGATGCGCGGAAGGACTGGGCCGAGAAGGCATCCACGGACATCGCGCGCCGGTTCGACATGATCAGGGTCGAGGACTTGCGAATCAGGAGCATGACGCTCTCGGCCAAGGGGACCGCCGGGGCACCCGGCCAGAACGTCCGCCAAGCGCGCTTCGTGTGCACGGCCTGCGGTTTCGCCGACCAAGCCGACGTGAACGCGGCCCGGAACATCGCGGCGGGGCACGCCGTGACTGCGCGGGGAGGCGACGGGGTTGCCCGGCCTGTGAACCGTGAACCTCAACTGCTGCTCCAATCGGCGTAGTGGCTGGAATCCCCCGCCTTCGGGCAGGGGAGGATGTCAACGAGGTACCGTGCGCATCATGAACGCCGAACTGCTGCGCGCGGCCGAGGCGGCCACCGGCTTCATGCCGACTGCCGAAGGCCTGGCCCTATACGGCGCGGCCGCGCGCTACGCCGGCTGCGGGCCGGTGCTCGAGGTCGGCAGCTACTGCGGCAAGTCCACGATCTACCTGGCCGCGGCGGCCCGCGAGGCGGGCCAGCTGGTCGTCACCGTGGACCACCACCGCGGCTCGGAGGAGCACCAGCCCGGCTGGGAGTACCACGACCCGGGTTTCATCGACCCGGGCACCGGCCGCCTGGACACGCTGCCGAGGCTGCGCGCCACGCTGGCCGCGGCCGGGATCGAGGACGACGTCGTGGTCGTGGTGGGCCGGTCCGCCGAGGTGGCCAGGCTGTGGCGGACGCCGCTCGGCCTGGTGTTCATCGACGGCGGCCACACCGACGCCGCCGCGGTCGCCGACTACGAGGGCTGGACACCGTGGATCGCGCCGGGCGGCGTGCTGGCCATCCACGACGTGTTCCCCGACCCGGCCGACGGCGGCCAGGCGCCGTACCGGATCTACCAGCGGGCGCTGAAGTCCGGCGCGTTCACGGAAATCCCCGGGGCAGGCTCGCTGCGCCTGCTGGAGCGCACCAGCGACGGCATCGGCTGACCCCAGGCCCGTTCGGCTCCCTAGGCGCGGCCGGCTGGCTCGCAGCCGCACGCGGTGCGGTCCCCGGGCTGGCCCGCCTCGTCGTCGGCGTCCCTGAAGATCCCCGCGCCGCCGCTGAAGCCGGCCAGCGCGTCCGCCGCCAGCACCACCGCGGCCGCGGTCCAGCTCGATCGCTCCCGCGGGAACGGCGCCTGGTTGGCGATCTGCCAGCCGGTCCAGTAGGAGCCGTCCTGGTGGCGCAGGTGCTGCACGCTCGCGAACACCTCGAGCGCCCGGTCGCGCATCCCGCAGGCGTCCAGCGCGATGACCAGTTCGCAGGTCTCGGCCGCGGTGACCCACGGCTCGTCGCTGACGCACCGGACCCCGAGACCGGGAACCACGAACGTGTCCCACTCCGCCGCCAGCCGGCGGTCCGCGTCCTCGCCGCGGACCGCGCCGCCGAGCACCGGGTAGTACCAGTCCATGGCGAACCGGCTCTTGTCCGCGAACGCCTCCGGGTGCCGGGCCACCAGGTGCCCGAGCTGGTCCGCCGCGAGCTCCCAGTCCGGCCGCGGGTCGTCGGCCAGCTTGGCCAGCGCCACTGCGCAGCGCAGGCTCTGGTGGATGCTCGCGCACCCGGACAGCAGCGCGTACGTCCCCGGCAGGCCGGCCGCGTCCCGCTCCCAGAGCACCTCGCCGCGCGTCGTGCCCAGGCCGAGCGCCCAGCCCACCGCGCGCCGTACCGTCGGCCACATGGTCAGCGCGTGCCGCTCGTCGCCGGTCACCAGGTACTCGTGCCAGGCGCCGACGGCGACGTAGGCGGCGTGATGGCTTTCGGCCGCCGGATCGGTGATGCGCCCGGATTCGACCGAACGGGCCCATGAGCCGTCGGCGCGCTGGGTTTCGCGCAGCCACCGGTAGGCCCGCCGGGCCGGCTCGCGCAGTCCGCAGGCGCTCAGCGCCATCGCGCACTCCACGTGATCCCAGGCGTCCACGTGCCCGTCCGGCCAGGCGATCGCCCCGGACCGGTCCTGCACCCGGGCGATGGACTCACCGGTCGCCAGCACGTCGGCCCGCTCCAGCGCTTCCCCGATGGTCTGCTGCCCCTCAGCCATCCGCCCGCCCAGGGGCCGCTTTCACGGCGTACACCACCAGGCTCTTCCCGATCAGCGGGTTCAGCGCCTGTTCGGCGAGCCGGGTCACGGCCGGCCCGCGCATGATGTCCCAGACCAGCATCCGGTGATACGCGCTGGTCAGCCGGTGCTTGTCGTTGTGCACACCGACCGCGCACTTGAGCCACCAGTACGGCGAGTGCAGCCCGTGCGCGTGGTGGTGCCAGAGCGCGGTCAACCCGGCCCGGGCCAGTTTGGCTTGCAGTTCGACCCGTGTATAGATGCGCACATGCCCCCCGGGGACCTCGTGATACTCAGTGGACAACGCCCAGCACACGCGTTCGGGCAGGAAGCTCGGCACCGTGATCGCGGCCAGGCCGCCCGGCCGCAGCACCCGGGCGAGCTCGTTCATCGCCCGCTGATCGTCACCGATGTGCTCCAGCACCTCGGCCGCGATCACCCGGTCGAACATGCCGTCGCCGAACGGCATGGCCGTGGCGTCCCCCGAGATCGCGGTCGCGCCCGCCTCCGCTGCGGCCTCGCCCGCCGTCCGCATCGCGCCGAACATCCCGGTCACCGGGGCCAGTTCGGCCGGGTCCAGGTCGAAGGCCACGACGTCCGCGCCACGCCGGTACACCTCGAACGCGTGCCGCCCGCCGCCGCAGCCCAGGTCGAGCACGCGGTGGCCGGGCCGGACCGGAAACCGGCGGAAGTCAACGGTCAGCACTCGGCCTGTCCTTTCGTGCCTGTCCCTTCGTGGTGGCCAGCCCTTCCATCGCGGCCAGGTACTGCCCGGCGGTGGCCTCGGCCACCGCGGACCACGCGAACCGCTCGCGGACGCGGCGCAGGGCCCGGTCCGCCAGCGCGTCCCGCTCGGCGGGGGAGTGGTGCAGCCGGCGCAGCACGGCCGCGAGTTCCTCGTCCTCGCCCGGCGTGACCAGGACGGCGGCGTCGCCGGTGACCTCGGGCAGCGCCCCGGTCCGGCTCGCCACCAGCGGGGTGCCGGAGGCCATGTGCTCCACCGCGGGCAGCGAGAAACCCTCGTACAGCGACGGCACCACGGCGATCTCCGCGCTGGCCAGCAGGGCCGAGAGCGCCTCGTCGGACAGGCCGCGGGTGAACGTGACCCGGTCCGCCAGGGACAACTGCGCGGCCAGCCGTTCGGTGGCGGGCGCGGGTTTGCCCACGATGACCACGTGCGCGTCGGTGTCGGTGACGAGCTTGCCCACCGCGCGCAGCAGCGTGCCGGTCCCCTTGATCGGCGAGTCGGCGCTGGTCACCGCCACGATCCGGCCCGGCACCCTGGGCTGGGTAGGCGGCCGGAATATCCGGGTGTCCACGCCCAGCGGGATGATGCGCACGTGCTCGGGCCGGATCCGGAAGTCGCGGCAGATGTCGTCCCGGGACGACTCGGACACGGTGATCAGCGGCCCGGTTCCGGCGAGCCGCCGGGCCACCCGGGCCTGCATCCGGACGAACCCGTACCAGCGCCGCTTGTTGAGGGCGGCGAGCCTGCCCGACGAGGCCAGGTCGATCCGCTTGTCCACGCTGATCGGGTGGTGGATGCTCGTCACCAGCGGCAGTCCGACCCGGCGCACGCCGAGCATCCCGTAGCCCAGGCCCTGGTTGTCGTGGACCACGTCGAAGTGGCTGGCCCGTTCGGCCAGGACCCGCAGCGCCCGGATGCTGAAGGTCAGCGGCTCGGGAAAGGCGCCGCCCCACATCATCGCGGTCTCCAGCACGTCCGCCCAGTCGCGGTACTCGCCCCAGCGCGGGGTGCGGAACGGGTCGCTGTCGCGGTACAGGTCCAGGCTGGGCACCTCGCGCAGCACCGGACCCGGGTCCAGTTCCGGGTACGGCTGGCCGGAGAACACCTCGACGTGGTGCCCGAGCCCGCAGAGTTCCCTGCTCAGGTGGCGCACGTAGACGCCCTGGCCGCCGCAGTGCGGCTTGCTGCGATACGACAGCAGCGCGATGCGCAGCGGGCGGTTCAAGATAACCACGGGGCACCTTACCACTCAGTAGCCCTCCCGTTCTTGAGCAGGCCCGAGTGGACCAGGGTTACCAGGCACCCGCCCTCCCGCCCGTGTCCCCGGCCCGCCCGCTACCCCTGATGCTCTTGCGCCCCGACTTATTACCCTGACCACTGTTCCGCATCCCAGCCGCCCAACCACCTCGTTCGTACTGCGTGGATGCCGCGTTCACGCAGTTCCAGCTCAATGCCGTTCCGCTAATGGGCGGAGGCCGGGCGGCACGCTCCCCGGAAACCGGACTCAGGTCACGTCGGCACCATCAGCATCACGGTCCGCGCGCGCCGGACCGGCGGAACGGCTTGCCGCGGCCTGGGCCGGCCGCCGTGGGAGCCGCGGCGCGGAGTGCGTTACAACAGTCTGGGGTACCCGTGAGAAGACAGGAAAGGGTGGTAACGACGTGACGCATCGGTTCCCGGCACTGATCGCGGCTCCGGCGCCTGCCGCGGAACGGCTCTGGCTGACCGGGGCGCGGCTTTTCGACGGTACCGGGGCGGCGCTGCGCGAGAATACCGCGATCCTGGTCGAAGACGGTGTCATCCGCCGCGTCGCGGACGACCGGGAGCGGTGCCCGGACGGCGCTCGCCCGGTCGACCTAGGCCGGCGGGTGCTGATGCCGGGACTGACCGACGCGCACACCCACGCGTCCGGCCGCGTGCCGCACACCGCCAATGGGGCCGAGGAGGCACTGCCGGGGGTCGCGGCGCACTTCCTGCAGGCCGAACTCCGTGACTACCTGCGCTTCGGCGTAACCACCATCCGGGTCTGCGGGTCGCAGGGGCTGATGCCGCAGCAGGCCAGGCAGGCCATGCGCTATGGCGCGTTCCGCGGTCCCCGCCTGCTGACCTGCGGGAAAATCATCTCGGCCACGGCACCGGGCGGGCGCTTCTACGGCGATATGTACCGGGAGGCGGATGGTCCGGACGACATCAGGCGCGCGGTCAGGGAACAGATCCGGTACGGCGCGGACTTCGTCAAGGTGATGACGACCGGCGCTCGATCCAACGAACTCGAGGACCCCGATCCGCTTCAGCTCACCGAGCCGGAACTGGCCGCCGTCGCCGACGAGGCGCATCGGCTGGGCTACCGGGTGGCCGCGCACGCCGAGGGCCTGGACGGCTGCGCCGCGGCGATCAGGCACGGCATGGATACCATCGAGCACGGTATGTACCTGCACCAGCGACCGGACCTGCTGGAGGCGATGGCCGCCGGGGGACAGGTCCTGGTGCCCACGCTGTCGGGCTACTACTGGATGGCCGGAATGGGGGAGGCGATCGACCCGGCGGCCGGGCCGGGGAAGCCGCTCGGCGCCGACGCGGCGCACGCCGATCCCGGGATGCCTCCCATGCTGACCGGGCTGGCGCAGTTCAACCTCGAGCAGGGCGCGGCCAGCATGCGAGCCGCCCGCCTGGCGGGCGTGCCGATCGCGCTCGGCAGTGACGTGCGCCTGGCCACCGGGCTGGAGATCCAGCGGATGGTGCACCACGGGCTCACCCCGGCCGAAGCGCTGGTCGCCGCGACCAGGACCGCGGCCGAGGCGCTCGGTCTGGGTGAGCACATCGGCACGGTGACCGAGGGCAAGCTCGCCGACCTGATCGTCGTTGACGGGGACCCGCTGACCGAGCCGCGCTTGCTCTCCGACCCCGGCCGCATCTGGCTGGTCTTGCAGCTCGGCGTCCCGGTCGCCGGGCAGGCCCTGACCAAGAAGGCCCCAACCAGCCCGGCCCTGACTAGCCCGGCTCAGACTAGCCCGGCTCAGACCAGCCCCGCTCAGACCAGCCCGGCCAGCTGAGGTGGTGGCGCGGGTTCTGCTGCAACGCTACGGCTTCGCCGTGGCGTATCTGGCCGGTGTCGTCGCCGCCGGGCTCGCCTACACCCTGCTGGACCCGGACGCCCAGGCCCGGCTGATCGCCTGGGCCAGTACGAACGTGGCCAACTTGGAACACGAGCCGGTGGGCCCGCTGCTGGTCTCCGCGTTCGTCACGTCCGGGTTCTTCGCGGCCTGGCCGGCGCTCATCGCGCCGGCCGTCTTCGGCGCGAACCGTGCCCTCGGCAACACCAGGACAGCACTGGTCTGCCTGGCCGGGCACGTGATCGGATCCCTGGTCAGCGAGGGCATCCTCGCCTACCGGATCGACGCCGGCCAGCTCTCCGCCGCGAACCGGCACATCAGCGACGTGGGCCCGTCCTACGTGGTGCTGTCGGCCATCGTGATCGCGCTGGCCTGCGGCGGCTGGCTGGTGCGCGCGCTGGCCGCCGTGGACCTCGCGGTGCTGGTGTTTCCCGGCCAGGTCTTCGGCGGTCTGAGCCACCTCGACGTGGCCGCGGTCGGACACCTGACCGCGGCGCTCACCGCCGCCGTGGCCAC
>WNGE01003209.1_pt1 | contig 19463 bp, 31 predicted proteins | sample 5400651 | NCBI WGS metagenome assembly WNGE01 (sample SAMN13153370, study PRJNA577476) | soil metagenome | isolation source: 60 cm soil or saprolite under grassland replicate 2 | place: USA:California | collected 2016-06-15
ATGTAGCGGGGAATCGCGTCGCCCAGGATCGTGGTCAGCGTCGAGCGGGCCTCACGCGCGGTCCGGCGGGTGTAGCCGCGGGCCAGGATTTGCTTCTCCCAGACGGCGATCTCCTCGGTCGTGAGCGAGGCCAGGGAGCGGTCGCCGAAGACGGGGAGGATATGCACCTCGATCGTGTACCGGTAGGTGCTCAGCGTGTTCAGCTCCAGGTCGAGGGCGGGGTACCACCGGTTGACCCACTCGGTAAGGGTGATCCGGCCTGCGCGGGGATCGACGTAGGTGTTGTTGCGGATGGCGGCTTCCTGGTCGCGGCCGTAGTTCTCGGCGTCCTTGCGCGTCCGGAACCCCGGCTTCGACTCGAGGGTTCCGTCTGGCCCGCGCCAGCGTGCGCGCCACAGGCTGCCGCGTTTCTCCGCGTACGCCACTGTTGTGCTCCAGGCGGGTCAGCTGGGCAGGTCCGGGCTGAATGTTTCCGGCGCGCGGCGCCGCGGGCCGCTGCGCGGCCGCGGCCGGAGCGGGGGGGCCGAGTCCGCGGCCGTCCTGCGCCGCACGGCCGCCCGCTGGCCGCCGCGAGCGGCCGGGGCCTGCAGTTCGGTTACGGGCGCAATCTCGAACAGCTGGACGATCTGGCTCAGGTGCCGCGACGTGAACCGGTAGGACCCGCCGAGCATGGTGAACGGGATCTTGCGGGCGGCGGCCTTCCGTTCGAGCCAGCTCTTCCGCACCCGCAGAATCGCTGCCGCCTCCTCGGTGGTGTGCAGCGCCGGGGTCGCGGTTGTGCGCTGGCCCGGCGCGGCGGGGAAGCCGTCGCGTGGGGAGTCCCCGGTCTGGTAGGCGCTTGTCACGGTAGAAGGTCCTCCATGTTCGCTTTTTGGTGTATGCAGCCGCAGGGCCGGGCTTGATCGCGCTCATTAGGCGCAGGTGCGTACCCAGGCTGTGCGCCGCACTGCGCTGGTGGGCCACTACTCGACGTGATGTGACGGGCTGCCCCAGGTGCGGGCCGTGCCGTGGTCCACATCGGTGAGAAACGTCTGCTGTGCACCGTTCTTGTGCTGCCACGGGAACGCTGTAGGGTTGGCCAAGATCTCCGCCAGGGTGTACCGGCGCCTGACATGGCCGAGGTTGTCCTTCGTCACAGCACCCGTGATCTTCCACTTACCGGACGGCTTGTTGTACGGCGGCGGGCACGATGGGCGCTCGACGTCGCCGTTGTCATGCAGGATCATCCGCTCGCCGGTTTGGACGACGATGGTTCTGCTCATAGCTTGATTGCCTCCCTCAGTGGGCCGGCATCCCTGTCGAGGTAGTCGCAGAAACAGTGACGCGGGTGTGAGTGCTCACAGCGCCGCCTTTCTCGCCGCCTTTCTCGCCGCCTTTCTCGCCGCCTTGGCTCTGGCGTCCGCACGCCGGTTCGCCTCAAGCGCCGACCCGTCCCGCGATCACAATCCGCGCTCCCCAGATTTCCGGGTTGGTGAGGCCATTGCGGCCTGACGGCGGTCACCGGGATCATGGTGTGCCACGTCGGGCGGCGAGAGGCTCTTAACGGCCGCGCCGTTGCCTCATCCGCGGATGGCCATTCAGCTTGAGGCAGGCCGGGTTAGCGATCACCAGCCTCCGTGATGGCCAGCGGGTGAATCCTCGCCCGGGCCCGGGGACGCAGGCTGCCGGGTTTCCTCATCCCGTCCTGGGGTCCATCTCGCTACCGGAGGCGTCCTGGCCGGTTTGCTTGTTACGGGTTTCCCGCTCGCGGATGATCTGGGTGGCCTCACGCCAGGTCACCGGCACCACACCGAGGCGGGCATCCATGGCCCTGGACCGGCAGCGGCCCGAGATCCTCACCCCACCGCAGCATCCCCCGGCCTGCTGCGCCCAGCAGACCATCACCGTGCCACCGCAGGTGCACGCCAAGACCGCGCAAAAACACGACTACCCGTCCCAGGAGCACCGGCGCTCCTACGCCCGGCGCACCGGCGCCGAACGCGCCTTCGCCACCGTGAAGGACCCCGCCAGCACCGACATCAGCCGCGGCTGGTGCCAGCTCATGGGCCTGACCCCCATCGCCCTGTTCGCCGGCTGGCTAGCCGTCCGCAACCAGCGCATCCTCACCGCCTGGCAAGCCCGCCAAAACCGCGACGCCCGGCGAGCCGCCGCCGGCCTCCCACCCAAAACCAGGCGCCGCCGGCGCAAAACCCTCACCAGCCTCGCCGCCGCACCGCCATAGCGGACAGCGCTCCCCGCATAAGCAGCCACCCAGCAGCGCCGATCACCATCGCCAGGCATCACGACCGCGGTCCGGCGTCCCCTCAGCACGCCAAATAGGCTCCACGGAGGCAAACCGCGGCCCAGCGAGGCCAGGCCCGCGCTAATCCGCGCGCCCCCCGGAACTCAGCCGCACCCATCCCGGGGGTGCGCGACAGAGTGTCAGACCCAAACGTGAAGATGGCCCCACGCGAAACGTGAAGACCTCTGGGAGCCGCCTGTCGGAATCGAACCGACGACCTACGCATTACGAGGAACTCGCTCAGCCGCCGGCGTGCGCGGCCTGCACGAACAACCCAAGGGCGCACCCGGAATGCCCGCGTTGCACACGATGCCACCGGGGCCTCATTCCATAGTTCATTCCACGACCAGGACCTGAGCGCTGCCTCCGTCAAGATCCGCGCTACGCACCGTGACCAGGCGCCGGAGACGGCAGAGTCAGTACGCGATCACCGACAGCGCGGCTGGCTCCCGCGGCCGGCCCCGCGGAAGGGTTGCGGCGGGCCGGTGTTGCACGGCATCGTGACCCTCTCGGCGACTGGGTACGGGCGGCCCAGCCGAACCGGGTCGGCGGGGGCCAGTTTGCGGACCACCGCCACCAGGGGCACGTGCCACGGAGTTACGCTGCAATCCCGGCGCCTGGCAGCAGGATGGTGGCGCGGCGATTCCGAAGGGGGTCGCTTGATGCGGTCACCGTCCGCGGGCGCGTTATGTGGGTTGATCCATGCGCCGTGGCAGGCGCAATGAGGGTGTGTACTCACTGGCTGAGGACCTCGGCGAGTACCTCAGGGGAGTCGGTGCACACCCCGTCCACGCCAAGATCACGTAGGCTGGCGAGCACGTCTGGCCGCTCCTCGTGCCAGCAGACAACGCCCAGGCTCTGTGCCCGTACGGTCTCCAGCCATGCGTGCGAAAGCAGCCGGTCAGGACGTTTTTCACGTTCCCAGCAGGGATGCAGGAAATTAGCGCAGGCCAGGCGGGCAAGCCGTACCGGGTCCTCGTCCAGCCCGGTGAAGAGTACGGCCCGGGGGATCGCGCTGGAAGTTCGCGAGAACGCGGCCACGGTGCCAGGATCCGCCGAAGCGAGGATGGCCTTGGTCGTCATCCGCTCGGCCGCCAAGAGCTGGACGAGCTGAGCTGCCCCCTCGCTTGCCACATCCTTGACGTCCACGTAAAGCCCGAGGCCGGCATCGCGTACGGCGGCGAGAACGGTACCGGCGTCCGGCAGGCTCCCGGCTGGAAGGAGCGCACGCAATTCGGCAAGCGTGTGATCATCGACGCGCCGATCCTCGCCGTCCACGCGCGCCCCTGCCTCGTGGTGCACGACAAGGCTCCCATCCTTGGTCGTCCGCACGTCGATCTCCACGAGATGGGTGCCCAAAGTGGCGAGTCGGCGCAGATTCTCCGGCCGATAGTCCTCAACCCCCGACGCGCCGCCACGATGCGCTATCCGCAAGATGTCCTCCGCCGCCCGGCGGCCCGCCGGCCAAAGCGAAGGAGGTATTGGCATCACCGAGTCCATACCGTTCTGTCACCTTTCCTGGCAAATCCGGCGCGTGGTACGGTCTTGCCGGTCATTCCCCCGCCGCATTTGATCAATATTCCCGGGAAACGCCAAAGGGCGATCCGGCCGATCATCGGGGCGGACTGAACGGAGCCACCGTGCCTGTTGTCACAACGGGAGTGCTGTCCTCCCCGGTCCCTGGGATCTGGCGACGGCTCAGCCTGATCAGCAGCGACGGGTCCATCAAGGGACTGCAGGAGGAACGCCTCGTCGGACAGCTCGAAGAACTTGGGATCCCACGTCACCAGCTCGGCCTGGTGCACCTTCTGCAGAGCTGGCAACGCGCCTGCGTACCACCCTATGTGGCACTCGCGTTATGGTTGCTCCGCGAGCAGGAGGACGGGCAGGGGTGTATCTACCGGAGAGCCACGATCCGCATCGAGGAGAGCAGTCCCGCCATCCGCTACGTACAACTTGCCGCCGAGGTCGGTGAGACGCTGGACACGGATCCAACTCTGCGCCGCGTGGCGACCTGGTTGCTTGACCGCCAGCTGCCAGACGGCAGCATCCCCCTGATCATCTCGGCCGGACACGGCGAGACCGGCCAGACCTCAAGGTCCCTGCGCGTCCTTGGGCGGCTGAAGGATCCCTCGCTCGACGAGCGTCTCGACGCGATGTGCTCCTATTTGCGAGGCACCGCGATCAAGCAGCCGTACGGGCACGGGTGGCCGTACTCGAAACTCGACCGAACCGCTGTCACGGGATCGACCAGCCACGCGGTGCTCGCCCTCATGGAACGCGGAGTTCGTGACGAGACCGTGGCGGAGGGCCTGCGGTTCTTGCTGGCGGCGCAGGAGCCAAGCGGAGGATGGGCCGAGGTTCCCGGCTACCAACCGACCATCCACAACACGTTCAACGTAGTGCGGGCCGTGCGGGCAGGGCGGGCCGTGGGGCTCCTCGAAGCTGATCTCGAACCGGTCCTGGATCGGGTTAGTCAGTGGTTCTTGCGGACGGTGCGCCGGCAGACCCCCAAATCGACCCTGGATCTGGCCTTCGCCGTCCGCATGGGCGTCGAGCTGAACCTTCTGCAGCACGAGAGGATCGAGAGGCTGGCGCGTCAGCTCACTCAGCGCCGTCGCCAGACTCTCAACCCTGACGCGGATATGTACGCCGAGACCGAGATCTCGGCGATCGCGATGATCGAATGCTCCCGGCGACTCGATGACCTACCCGACGCGACCCGATCGTGGGAGTGGCGCTGGCAGCTCCCCAGTATCCCTCCCCCATTTCTCGCCCGCGGCACTTATCTCTACGAACTGCTCTATGGTGCCGTCAAAAAGCGCTGGTGGGTGCGTACGGTCGACGTACTCGTCGACGCTAAGATCCTTGACCGAGCCGCTGCGTTGCTTCTGGGCGTCATCACAGCGATCGGAATTGTGAACGACGACGTCAGGAGCGCGTTTAGCTCGGCTGGAGGAGATGTCAGGAACGAGCTGACGATCATCGTCATCGGGCTCCTGCTGATCCTTTGGCTGGGGGTGAAAACGACCGCGCGCTCCTCCGCCGTCACGGCCGCATCAACAAGCATCGGCTCACTCGGCGGCGCGATCCTGCTCACCTGGATCCTGTTCACTCCCCACCTTGCGGTCCCCGCAGTTGTCTCCCTGACTGGACTGCGGTGGCTTATCATCGATGTCGTCGCGTATGCGGCCTCCTCCAGCGGCTTGCTGGACCGCCTCATACCAAAGAGCTGATCGCAAATCGGCCGGCCAGGAACACCGCGAGCGGCCGTTGCAAGCGATGCTGATCGCCCCAGATAGCCGGGAATGTGATCACTGCTGCGTCCCCGGGATGGCGCGCGCCTCTGCCGACGTAAGACCGGAGCCAGGACAGGACGTGCGTGACGTCCTCCGCATCGCCGCTGGCCTTGCCGTCGGCCATCAGGTCGCCTCCTTCGAGCGGGTCTGAGAGGCCCGGCGACAGCGAGGCCGGGCCGAACATCTCTCGCGGTGCATCTGCCGCGGCAGTTCCGCCTGCACAGGCTTGACCGCCATCATGAGTTTCACCGCGCACCTGCCTCGAACGCGGCCTTGCTCAGCGGGTAAGCGGTGCCGAGGTTCGTCCAGCCGCGCTCCTCGACCTGGTCACGCACTCGGTCGACGGTGTCGTCTTTGTGCATCGGCCGACAGGGAAGGCCTTGCCCTCTTCGCCCTTGGCATTCGCAACTGCCCGGATTGTCCTTTGATGAGACCGGGTGGTGCGATTTCCCGAACGCTATTCGGCGTCGTCTCTTACCATTTGGATGTACTGGTCTTACCCCGCCTGATCGGGCGCGGCGTGGCCGTGCGGAGTATTTGTGCTTCTGCGCAGGAGTATGCACATGCATATGAAATTGCGGTCTTACCGGGCACATCGGCGCCGGGCCGTCACCGCAGGTCAGATAGCGCTTCCTGGGCGGGAACGGCCCTGCTGGTGTGCGACTAACGCCCTATCCGTCCTAACAAGTAACCTTTCCAGCACCCCCGGGCCGGAATCCCGCGCAGCGGGTGGCGGCAAGAGACGCGCAACGCTTATTACGCACAGCAATTAGTCAACTACAGTAGTTGCTTAGTAACCCGGGCAAGTTTCACCATTGTGGTGGCGCCGTGGCCGCCGCGTCGCCATGATTATCGACCGGAGACGGCTGGATCCCCCCGAATGGTTGCCCGCCGCGTGAGGTTCCGGCTCTTGCCGTAAATGAGGCAACGGCCCCCTTGCACCAGGGAGCCGTCACCAAAAGAACCAGCCCCTTCTAAGCCCGAAGGAACCACTGTTGAGCGTACGACGAAGTCACCAATACCGAAACCCATCAAGCGATTCCCACCGCCCCGGTTCGGGAACCCGGCAGCCAGCAGGCGGTGAACAACACCCGCTGCTGAGCCAGCGGGCCGCCATCGTCATCATGGCGGCGCTCATGATTGGCGCCGCCGCCGGAGCCCTCGCGTACCTGGGTGTGCCACGCGCCGCCAGCGCGATACTGGCGGGCGGTGCCGCGTGTGGTGGCGCGCTCGCGCTACTGCACAAGCTGATCGATTGAAGCAACCGGTGCTCCCCGGGCAAGGACGCCTCAGCCCGGGGAGCAGCCGACAATGACCGCTCAGCACGACCGCCCGGGACCCCCCGGGGTCCCCGCAGAGGAATTCCCGACCATGAGCCCCTCACCTTCTCCCGCCCATCCCCTCGCTTGTGACGCGGACAGCCAGTGTCTGCACGCCCCGTGCTTCCAGGCACGCCTCACGGCCACCGCCGACCGCAGAAAGGTCCGCAGGCAAGCCAACGCCTGCGCTGGCCACGTCGGCAACCTGGTGCAGGCCCTGGCCGCCTGGGCTCGCGCCAGCGACCTCACCGACGGCCAGCTGACCGTGCTTGCGATCGACCCAGCGGACCATTCCCCACAGCCCGCCAGCGGCAGCGTGCCGCAACCGGCGATCGGCTACGGCTTCGCTTTCAGCACCCTGCCGTTACCGCAATGAATACGGCTCCCGGAGCAGGGACGCGGGCATGGTGAGAACCAAAGGATGCGCGGTCAGGTTCCTCGCGCCCCGGGAACTGCCGCGCGGGGTGACGCTGCACAGTGGGCAGCGGCGTGACGCGCCCGCCTTGCCGTTTGATCTGCTGTTCACGGGACCGCCCGCGCCGCGGCACTCCCCTGCATCGCTTTGCCAGGTGACGCGGTTGCCGGGCTTCATCTGCGGCAGCGGCAACGCGTGAATGGTGTTCCGGCTGGTCATCGCGGGGCCCTTTGCTCTCGTTCGGCGACGGCGTTGATGGCGTCCCGTGCGGCAGCCAGGTATTCACGGGACGGCTGCTTGTCGCGTTCCTGACCCGGCCGGTAGGTGGCCCAGATGGCGGTACGCAACGCGGGGGGCACCATGGCCCAGTGCCGTCGGCACATGAGGAGCGCCGGGCGTACGTGGGTGCGGCAGCCCTTGGCGTGGCAGGTGTGCACGGTTCCTCCTTCGTGGCGGGGACGACGGGCCGCCAGCTCGCTGCCTCAGCTGGGAAGAGCGAGCCGGCTTGTGGCTGCAGTTCGAATTGCGGCATCGTGGCGTTGCGCGCTGTGGCAGTACCGCCCGCTGCGAGGCGCAAGCCGCAGCGGGCGCGGGTATGGTGGCCGGGTCAAGCGGCGCGCAACGGGCGGTCCCACGCCTGGCCAGCGTGCGCCAGCGGAGGTGGGATGAAGGCCTCGGGCGCGGTTTTCGGGGGGACCCTGGCGCGGCACTGGACGGGCACCGGTTCGGCGGCGTGGACGGTGATGTCGCCGCCGACGCAGCTAGCGCGGACCGGATGGTGCGGACCTTCAGGCAGCTCTTGGGGAATCCCTTCTCACCGGTGAGAAAGCCGTAGACGAAGTCGGCTTCCTCACCGGCCGGCGGCAGCGGATGATGATCCGGTCGGATCCGCAGCTTTCGAGGGCGATGATCTTGCCGGAGTGCTGGGTCCATCTCCCAGCGGTGCGGCAGCCACCAGCCGACCCTTCCAGGCGCGCAGTGGTAGAGAGCCAGCTCGTTGAGTTCCACGCCTCAGGCGCGGGGCCGTGCGGTCACGCCGTGCCTCGGGGTGAAGGCGTCGTGGGCGCCAGCAGGTGCTCACATGCCGAGCCCGCCAGGGCGTGCCGCAGCACGCGTTCGGGGGCCGGGGCTGAGGCCGGCCAGGTCGCGCACGCGGGTATTCGGCGCGGCCGTGGGCGGGGTTTACCTCCAGGCTCCTCGCGCTGGCGGCGGAGCGCAGCGTCACCTCGTCACCGACGTGGCTCATTCGCCCCGGCAGCATGACGCCGACGGTCACCGTGGCGGGACCCGTTTCTCCGGGACCTCAACCGCCTACTCGTGCTGACCGAGGTTGCGGATCCGCACCCCCGGTGCGACGGTCCCGGTCGCGTTGCCGAGACCGGCCCAGCCGACCTTGTTCCGGTTCCGCGGGTCAAGCCAGTTCGCCCACCGCAGCTCGCGGTCAGTGTCCGCGAACCATGACGCTCCGAGTTCGCTGCTCGCGCGGGTGATCTGTGCCATCTCAGGCAAACCTTCCTCGTCGAAATGGCCAGGGCCACGGCTGCGGACCGGCGGTAGCAACGGATCCCCTGCTGGCCTGCGGAGCAGGTGCACGAACCGCTTCGGGCGTAGGTGGGGTTAGGCCACGTGGCGGTCGGCGCAGTCGTTGCAGCAGCCGAGCCGGGCCGAGGGGATGTAGCCGCGGTCGTAGCCACACACCGGGCAGGTCCGGCGGGCGGCCAGGGCGCGGCGTAATGCGGCGATCTGGGCGGGGGTAGCTGGCCGGCGGGGCCGTGCATGGCCAGTGTCGTACAGCCAGGCGTACCGCCACCCCTCGCTGGTGCGGGGGCGGCCTCCGCGCCGCGATGCCCAGGCCAGCATCGCGGCCGGTGGCGCGGCGGGGGTGAGCCCAGCCGCGTGGAGCTGGGCGCGGGTGCGAAGATGCGGCGGGCCATGCCGCCACCGGTAGACCGGTGGGTCGGCGTCCAGGTCGGCCAGCACTACTCGGGGACGGGCACGCACGGTTCACTCACGCCAGGACGGGCCGCGAGACCCCTGTGCGCCGTGCCGCAGGCGGTAGCACCAGCGGAACTCGCCCTGGCTGGTTGCTGAGAACGAGCAAGACGTGCGCATGGCACTGCTGACCGGGCGGGCACCAGCACGCCAGGTTCCTGCCCCGGAGCTCAGCCAGGTGCTCACGCATCCACCGCCGGTCGTAGCTCCGCTGGCCGGCCCTGTAGACGTCGCTGTCGCCCCGTTCGTTACCGAGAAGCCAGGTCTGGAACGCTGCGACAACCACCCTGCGGGCGTGCCGTACGTCGCTGGCGTAGCACTGTTCGATGGCGCCGGACACGGTGAAGGGGCTGCCCCAGCGAGATGGCCTGGCGACCACGACCGTGCCGGGCGGCCTGCGCCAGCCACGTGCGCGTGAAAGCTGGCGCGCTCAGGCACGGCCAGCCTCCAAACCGCCGCGAACCCCTGCGGAGCCGAGGTATTCTCGGGTGGCTCAGCCTGGCTCGCGGCAAACTCAGCCTTGCTGATCAGCGGTATCACGGCCTCGCTCGTCCATCCGCGGCTCTCAGCGTGAGCGCGGAGCCGGTCTGCCGCGTCGTCGCTGTAGACGGGTCCGATGCCGGCTCGTGTGCCGTGGTCGTTCTCGGCGATGACGATCCGCCTAGTCACCGGCGCTGCTTGCGGCCGACGGCGGCCGGGTCAGCACGGCCCGGCCCGGTTACGGGGCGGGCGGCCGCGCCGGGGAGGCCGTTGGGTCCACTGCTCTTTGGTGCTGCGGCCCGAAGCAACGCCGCCAGCTGCGTGGCGCTGGCGGCCGTGAGCAGGAATTCGCCCAGGAGTTCGCCGTCGCCGACCTCGAGGTAGGCGATCGGCTCGCCGCTGGCCCCGGTATGGGCCCACTGGTCCAAGGCGGCGAGCAGCTCATCGACCGGGGCACTGGCGGCGCGTACGACGCGCAGCGGCCTGGGCGGGGCGGGCCGGGTCATGCGGCACGCTCCCGGCTGGCGGCGGCGCGGCGGATGGCCTGGTCGAGGGTGTTGCGGCTGACCCCGAGACGCTCGGCGGCCTGGGTGCGTGTGTAGCCGCGCCCGGCCAGGTCGGCGGCGTCGGCGGCCAGGTCGGCGCTTCGGTGGGTGCGCGGCCGGCGCCACGGGTGCGGCCTGGCGGCCGGGTCACCGATGGTGTCGTCGTCCCACGCCAACGGGGGCGGCCAGTTTTGGCGGGCCGCGTGGGCGCGGGCTCTGGCGGCTGAGATCCGCTGCCCGCGGGTTGCCTGTGGCGGTGGCTGGTCCCACAGCTTGTCGTACAGCTGCCGCACCCGCCGGGCGGTGGCCGCGGCGACGGTGGGCCTGCCGCGCAGGATCCGGTTCAGGTGGGCGGGCTCCATGGGCAGCAGGGTGGCCAGCACCCGCCCGGACCAGCCCACCGCCACCAGCGCCTGCAGCCGCCGCCGGGTCCCGGCGGCTTCGACCGCGGCGGTGGCGGCCAGGTTCTCCGGGGCCGGGCGGACAGCCAGCAGCCGCCGCGCGGTGGCGGAACGGATCCGCCGTCCCGGCGGTTCACCGCGGGCCGGGTCGCCGTACAGCAGATGGATCACGGCGCTGCGCGGCACGCCCGCCAGCGCGGCGATCCGCGCGGCGCCGATGCCGTAGGCCATCAGGTGGCGCACGTGGGCGCGGACGCGGGCCGCGTCGGTGAACGGCTGCCAGCGGCCGTATGCCTTCAGCCGCGTGATCCGCCGCGCATAGTCTCGTTCCGCTGCCCGGCACGCGGGGCAGCGGCATCCACCCCGGTATCCCGCCCGGGTGCCGCACTGGGTGGCCGAGAGGCTCATCGCCAGCGCCTCGTGATCGCCTGCCGTCGCGGACGTTTGGGCCGGAGTGTGGTCAGGCGCGTTTGTCACGCCAGGCATGAAGTGTCCTTTCCGGTGAGCCGCGCGGGGCCCTCGGCAATCGTGAACAGCCCGGATCCGGCCAGGAACTCGGCGAAGATCCGCTCGACCACTTTGGCCGCGGACGGGTCGAGTTCCAGCCGGTGCAGCCGGCGCCGGTCGGCGGCCTTGGCCGGGTTGGGGTGGGGACCGGCGTCGACGAGGCGGTACCCGTAGGGAGGGCGGCCGCCGAGGAACCGGCCCTCGATCCGGGCCTGGGCTTCCATGGCGGTGCGGACGCGGATCTTGATGCGGTTCCGCTCCGCCTTGCTCATCCCGCCGAACACCGACATCACCAGGTCGTGAGCCGAGGACATCCCCCGCATGCCGCCGGTGGCCCTGCGCGTCACGGACCCAGCCACCGGTCAGGTATGGATCGCCGGTGTCGGTGTTCCCTCGCCACTGCCACGGGCCTGGCGTGGCGACGGCCTGCCGGGCGCGGATCTAGTCCAATTCGGCAATAGACAGCGTTCCCGGGATCATGGCCGCGCCTCCTCGCCTGCCGACACTGGCAGGACCAGTGCCTGGACGGCTTTCGCGACCTCTTCCGGTTCGGCCAGGTGGGGCAGGGAGGGGAACTCCTTGGCGAAGTCGCCCAGCGCGCCTCGCTTGCTGTAGGGGATCCAGCACCAGCCGGGTCCGGAGAACCCGTCCGGGCCTCGTGGGTCGTCTGCCTCGCCGCAGCGCCAGGAGACGTACAGGCCGTATTCGGCCCACGCCAGCGGGCCACGGGCGACCACATCCCGGTCGATGCGGTAGTTGACCTCCCAGTCCTCCTCGCGGTCCCAGTAGTAGGCGGGTACCCCGGCCTTGGCGAGCTCGGCGGCCACCACCTCGAAATAGGTATCGGAAGGGAACCCGTCCTCTGGGCGCTGCCAGCGGCTTGGTTGGTAGTCAGTCATCGCTGCTCGCCTTCCGCTGCGGTGCGGGCGGGCGGTCACTCCGGATGATCCCGGCCGTGTGACGTCGGGTGACACCGGGTCTCAGGCTGCCGACCGGTGGGGCGCTCATCGGTCACCATCCCCTTTCAGCTTTACCGCGAGCGTGCGCCATGCAGGTGGCCGACTGAAGGTCTGGCTGAACCGGCCATCGTGGCGGATGACGGTGTAGGTGTCGCCATCCTTAGAGACGATCTTCCAAGCGGTGCCGCGCAGCCCGTTGAACGCTGCAAACGCCCCCATCACGCGGCCATCTGTCGATGTGTAGTACGCCTCGAATGCATCCGGTTTAAACAGGACACCGCCGACGCCCAGATTGCCGATCGCCAGCTCACGCAAGTCGGGCCAGTTGTAGTCGTGGTTCGCGAGGGGATCAGAGTCGCGCTGGCTTGCCACTCTTCAGCCCTCCCTCGGTGCGGGTTCGCTGAGCACCTGGGCAAGCTCGCCAGCCTCGCGAGCGGGGACACCGATCCACTCCACCCGGTTCCCGCGGTCTTTGGAGACGATGACCTCGATGCCACCGTCGGCGGCCCGCATGATGGTCAGGGAGTTGTAGTCGTTCCGGTGGTAGCGGTAGATAGCGGCCGTCGCTCATGCGTCAGCCCTCCCTTACGCTGACGATGAGACCGCCCAGGCACCGCCAGCAGCCGGCCGATCCTACTGCCCACCCTGCAGCTCTCAGCACCTTGGCGTACTCGGCGTGCATGTACTCGGCGAGGGCGGCATCATCGTCGGTGTAGCCACCATGCCCGGGGGGCCCGTAGGCCACCATGACGGTTCCGTCCTCCTCGCCGCGCTCCACGACGAACCCATGAGTGCGGTAGTCACGCCAGCCGCGGGATTTGGCGAAACCGGCGTCGCTTAGCCTTCCTGAGACAGTCTTAGTAGTGGGTGGATTGCTCATCGTCAGTCCTCAAGGTCTATGAGCGCGGGCACCACATGCCCCACACGGCACATCGGGTGCGGCCTTGAACCAGACCGCGAAGCCCGGGCCCGTGTGACACTGCGTGCGGCGGGCGGGGCGGGGGATGCCTCAGCTAGCCCCGCACGAGGGCGGGAACAGCCCGGTCGAAGCGGTCAGGTTGGGTAAGCCAGATTCACCGCTGTGCGGATAGCGGCAGCGATGAGCGCGGTGAGCACGCCTGGCCGCTTGGCCGCCAGCCGTGCGACGGCGGCACCGATCGCGGCATACCGGGCATGGCCGGTCTTCTGTGTCAGGGGTGAGCTCGGGCCCGCGGGTCTTCGCCGTGAGGGGGGGATTTCCCGGCGTCCCGGGGGGGGTGAGCGCCATGGAGTGCCTCGCCGATCAGCGCTCCGAGGCGCGCTCGTGAAGCTGATCGAAGAAACGGGCCCACGGTTCGGTTGCCTGCTGAGCCGAGCTGACACCGATGCGGCCGGTGCGGGTGTCGACCTCGTCGACGCGGAACTCGCCTGGGCAGGTGTAGGCGACGAACAGCACGGTGCCGCTCGCCGCAGACACGTAGGCGCGCTGGCCAGTGTGCCGCGCCAGGTCCTGGAGTTTCTCCACGACGGCCACCACGGCCGCCGCCTTGGTCGACGCGTTGGCGGACAGGTTGCCGAACCACGCGGCCCATTGAGCATCGCCGCTGTAGGGCCTCCGGGCTGCCGTAATCAAATCTTTCACCGCTGCCCCTTACTGCGCCGGATCCCACCGGCCCGCCCGAGTTGCCAGCTCAGCCCTGATTGACAAGCTGTTGAGGTAGGACGGCCAGTCCAGGTTGCGCCGTGATTCCTGTGCAGCCGTGCGCCACTGCCGGGCCTGCTCCAGCGTCATCCACTCGGAAAGCTGCTCGTTGTTCCAGTTGAAGACCGCATAGCGGACTTCCGCTTTACCGTTCACCGGGCTTCTCCAGGTAGCAGAAGATCGTGACCGTAGCGTCGGTGTTCATCCCGGTCGGTTCTCGACATCGGCTTTAGCCCATGCCTGGATCTGCAGACAACCACCGTTGTGTCAGGCAGCCGGCTTGTGCTCGGGGCAGAAATCCTTGCGCTGCGCTCTCCGCTCTCCGGATTGCAGCTTCTGCCGGATGCCGACCGCCCAGCCCTGCCGGTTGAGCACTCGCCGCACGTGGTGTTCGTCGGCGACGGTCACGGCGACGGTCACGGTCACGCCAGGTTTGCCGTCGCCGAAGCACATGCCGCATTCGGCCGGGGTCGGGCCTGATTTGGCGTGCGTGGCGCAGTAGTGGCGCGGCCAGCAATGCCCGTTCGGGCATTGCGCATAGCGGACCGCCACCGGGTCGGCGAGGCAGAAGCGTTTCGTGGCGTAGATCGTCGGGTCGCGGCGCAGGCGCGGATCGATCTCGGGGATCCACGGGCACCAGGGAAAGTGGACCTTGCCGCATTCAGGGCAGCAGCCGTGGCAAGCACCGCACTCGGGGCATGGCTGGTAGCGGTCGCCCGGCTGGAAGTGGCACCCGCGTCTCGGTGCTGCCGCACTGAGCTGCATCGCCTGTCGCTCTGCTCCGCGACGTACCCGCCCGGCCTCATGTCTGGGCCTCCGCGGGCATGCGGGCCATGTACTCGCCGAACGGGCTGCCGTCCGGGCCGAACAGGTACCAGCCGGTGCCCGGGGTGCCGCCGGGCCGCGTGCCTCCCCCAGAGCCCATCCGGCCCGGCGTCGCACTGGCCATCACCGTTCGGCGGTGGCCCCGTGGTAGTAATTGCGGGGCAAACACTGTCAGCAGCGGCTCAGTGGCGCAGCCGTCGGCTGTGTCCCGCGGCGCGTCCTGCGCGGTGGCGCCGGGTGCGGCCGCGAACGTCAGCAGGCAGTGACCCCCATGGAAGTCGCGGCGACCGTACCATTTCGATGGCCACACGGTCGGGGGCAGGCCGGACCGGTCTGCCCCGGCGCGCGCCGGTGCGAGCATTTCGTCCGTGATCTCATGCAGCTGGACGGGTTTGCGGGCTCTCCGCCAGTCACGCCGCCTCATGATGCGCCCACATCTTTGCGCCTAGTTAGGCCAGTCGGGCGCGGTGACAGCTCACGGACCCGCCCGGCGGTCGCTGCGGCGACGTCGCGCACGGCATGTGGCCGGTGGTCATCAGCTTCTCAGGGCGGCGAAGGTGTGCAGGCCCGCTTGCAGCTGGTTGACGCGGTGCAGCGCGGTGCCGAGGTCGGCGTACAGAGCGTATGCGATCTCCGCCAGTTGGGTGGCGTCCTCGCGCGCGTCGGCGTCCTGCAGCCGGGCGAAAAGCTTGTCCAGGTCGGCCATGGCCAGGGGACCTTTCTTCAGTTGTTGAGTGACCGCGTTTCCGGGCTGGCTGGCACGGACGGTCAGTTGCGGGAGCGGCGGGCCGCCCCTCTGGGGCCCGGCCTGCCTGGCTGGCGTGGGTCACCGCTGACATTGCCAGTAGCCCATTTCGCCGGTGGCGTCGGCGGCCGGTTCGCACCCGGCGGCGCGGCAGCCGCCGCACAGGTCTGGGTGGCGCACGTCGCTGACCATGATGTGCTCGCCGCAGCAGGGGCAGTCAGCAACGCCCGGTTCGCCATCGCCGCGCGCATACCGGGCCGGGCACTCGCCGGCGCCGGCGGCGTGGGCCACAGCGGCCTGCCGGGCTTCGGCGCGGGTGGGGAACCGGTCGACCCACTCGCACCCGGCCGGGTAGTGCATGGCGGCGAACGCCAGGCCGTCCGGGCCGGGTGGCCCCTTGGCGACCAGAACCCCGCCGATCGCGTCCAGGATGAGGATCGGGGCGCCATGTTCGCCGTGCGGGCGGCAGTTGCAGCCGCCCCCCGGATCATCGAAGGGCCATACGGCGTATCCGCATTCGGAGCAGACTAGCTCGTCGTCGTCGTAGTGGACGTCGGGGTCGACCGGGCTGCCATCGGGCCGTTGGATCCCGGTGATGGTGTAGGCGGCACCGGGGAACGCGGTGCCCAGATACACCTGCGCGGCATGCGCACCGCACAGCACGGCGCTCCACTCAGCTGCCCGGCCGCCGGGGGCAGTGGTTTCGTAGGTGATCTTGACGACGGCTGGGCTAGGGCAGCGGGCGCCGAGGCCGTCGCAGCGTGCCGGGGCGGCCATCAGTGCCACTCCTCGTGCCGGGCGGGCCCGGCCGGGCATTCGGCGGCGTGGTCTGCGGCGGCCTGCCGGGCTTCGGCGCGGGTGGCGAAGCGTTCGAGCGACTCGCACCCGGTGTCGTAGCCGCCGCTGTCGGCGGTCTCGTAGTGCCCGGCGCCGAGGAGGGAGTGCATGGCGGCGTAGGGAAGGCTGTCGCGGCCGGGTTCGCCGGTAGCGACCAGGACCCCGCCGATCGCGTCCAGGATGAGGATGGGGGTGCCTTCTTCGCCGTGCGGGCAGTGGCAGGACGGCGGCTCGGTGCCGCGGTAGCGGTAGGCGCCCAGGTCGGCGAGGGCCCCTGGCACGCCGACGTCGCCGAGCAGCACCAGGGCGAGGTCTTCGGCGTAGACGGCGCACCACTCCGCCTGCTCGGGGGTGTAGCGGGCGAAGTAGTCCGCGTCGGTGTCGCCGGGGCGCAGGGTCAGGAACCTCAGGGCTGACAGGGCGGCCTCGTCGGGGGTGGCCTCGGGCGGGGTGGACAGGTCGTCGCCGTCGAAGATGACGTCGTATCCCGCGGTGAGCTGGTAGTGCCAGCGGGCCCGCTGTCCGGAATACCGCCGACTGGGCTCGTAGCTGGGCTGGTAGCCGGCGCGGGTGATGGTGAGCGTGTGCGGGATGCCGGTGAAGCCGTCCAGCAGGTAGGTGGTGGCGGGCCAGGGGGCGGGGCCGCCGGGTGGATTCCACAGGTAGCCGCATTCGGAGCAGATCAGCTCGCCGGCGCGGGCGCCGGTGTCCTCGCCGCTGGCGCCGGGGAAGGGACACTCGACCGCGGTGATGGTGTAGTCGTCGCCGATCGCGCCGCCGCGGTACACCTCGGCGGCGTGCGCGCCGCACAGCGGTGTGGTCCAGATGTAGCGGGGGGTCTGGTAGGTGACCTGCACCACGGCCGGGGCGGCGCAATCATCCCGGCCGATGCCCTGGCAGTAAGGACGGGCGGCCATCAGTACCACCCGTCCGCGATCTCGTGCTGCCAGGCGCCGCACGGGTCCCCGTAGGTGGCGCCGATGTAGCCCAGGCCCCACTGGATTTGGGTGGCGGGGCTGGTCATGTAGTCCGCGCCCGCGGCGGCCATTTTGGTGGCGGGCAGGGCCTGGGGGATGCCGTAGGCGCCGGAGCCCTGGGTGTTCCACACCATCCGGAAGCCAGACTCCCGGGTCCACAGCCAGTCCAAGCACTCCCATTGGCTGCAGGTCCAGCCGGCCCGGGCGGCCATGCGCTTGGCCAGGCGGACGTTGGCGCCGGTGGACACCGCGGCGCGGCTGGCGGCGCCGGCGGAGCTGCCGACGTGGCGGGCGGCGTGGCCAGGGTTGTGGGCGTGGGCCGCGGCCAGGAGCAGCGTGGCGGTGATGACGATGACCGGGCCCGGCCCGTGCAGGCGGGCGGTGCCCTGGTCTTCGGGGACTGGCCGCCTGCGGCGTCTGGCCCGGGTGCTGTTTGTGCCCCGTGGCGTCATGATGAGGGTGCCTCCATTCCGGTGGTGGCGCGGGGCGGGCCGAGGTTTGCGAGGCCATGGGCCCGCCCCGCTTGGGGTTGGTCAGTAGCGCGGGTGCTGAGAGGATCTGGCAGGTGCGTCATCTCCGGGGCGCCGCCGGGCCTGGGAGAGGCGGCCCCAGGGCCACCGGCGCCGGTGTCCCTGGGGCGTGTGGCGCTGCCAGTGGGCGCGTTCCTCCTGGTTCAGGCTGGTGACGGCGAGGGCGGCCGCCAGGTCGAGGACGCGCCCGGCTTGCACGGCAAGCCAGGCGCTGGCGCCGGGACCGAGCCCGGCGTAATTGGACCCACCCGCAGCGAAGCTGGTCAGCCACAGCCCGGCGCCGAGCAGGTCTTCGACGGGGAAGCCGAGCATCTGCAGTCCGCCGGTGGCGTCCTTGATCCGGTCGTAGCGCTGCATGAGTTCCGTGTGGCCTGGTGCATCGCCGGCGCCGTGGCGGGTGGCCGTAACGGCGCTGGCGGGCTGGGGCAGTGATTCCGGCGGAATCGCCATGGGCTCATTCCTTTCTTTCAGCAGCGGTGGAGCGCTTTGGCGGCGGGCAGGATCAGGTCGAGGGGGTCGGTGTCGGTGAGCGCGTCCACGGCCAGGCACAGGGCGAGGCGCCGCTGGTAGGCGTCGGGGTCGCTGCCGGCGTCGGCGAGCCAGCGGCGGAACTGGGTGGCCAGGCGGGTGGTGTGCCGCGGGCCCCACATGCTGCCGGCGGCGGCGACCTCGAGCCCGGCGGCGTGCACGGCGCAGGCCATCGCGCAGACCCGGTCGGCGAATTCGCCGCCGGGCGGCGGGTGGCGCCAGTCCAGGCCGGGCAGCCCCATCCACCACCTCACGGCGTGCTCCCCGGAGCCGCGGTGGCGGGGGGTGGGGTGAACGTGCCGTCGGCGCGGTGGACGGCGTGCCCGGCGGCGGCGAGGGCGGTGGCGGCCTGCTCGGTGGCGGCCTGCTCGGTGGCGGCAGCGTCCAGGCCGGTGAGGCGGACCAGGTCGTAGAGGCTGACGGGCTGGGTGCTGGCGAGGATGGCCCGCTGGACGCGGGCGACCGCGTCCAGCGACGCCGCCCCCGCCGCGGGAACCGGGGGGAGCAGCGCGGCCGGGCCCGCGGGGGGCAGGGCGATTCCGGTGGAATCACCGGCCGGGCCGGCCGCGGCGAGGGCGGTGGCGTGCGCGGCCTGGTTTTTGCACTGACCGGTGACTTCGGCGATTTCCCGGTCGGACACGAAGGCGCGTTGCAGCCGCAGCGGGCTGGTAGCACCGGCGGGCAGGTACAGCGCGTCGCGTGCTGATGATCAGTTCGGCGGCCTGCACGATCAGGTCCAGGTCGTCGCCGATGTCATCGGTCTCGCCCGGTGCTTGGAACGCGGGCTGTGGTGCGGTCACTTCGTTGCGGTAGGCGGGGCGTGCCTGCTTTTGCAGTGCCCGGCGATGGCGCGGATCTCTTGCTCGGTGACGAACGCGCCCTGCGGCCGGACCGGCCCGCTGGCGCCCACCGGCAGGAAGAGCGCGTCGCCCTGGCCTGGCCGCGGCGGTTCCGCTCACGCTGCCGCTCGTTCACGTACTCGGTCATCCGGTCACCGCTCTCTCGAAACCCGGCCAGCCGGTCACCACCAGCTGCCGGCCGCGGCGGCCGGGGCCACCCGGGCGACCCGGGCCGCGGCGAACCGGAACTCGCGAACCCGGACCTCGCGGACGTCCCAGCCGGCCCGCATATCTGGGTGCGCG
>WNGE01009009.1_pt1 | contig 19463 bp, 17 predicted proteins | sample 5400651 | NCBI WGS metagenome assembly WNGE01 (sample SAMN13153370, study PRJNA577476) | soil metagenome | isolation source: 60 cm soil or saprolite under grassland replicate 2 | place: USA:California | collected 2016-06-15
AGCAGTCGCCATGACGTTGGAAAATTTCATGGCTAAGTTGCGATCTCGCTTTCGAGTTGCTTGATCTGATCGCGCAACGAAGCGGCCGTTTCATAGTTTTCTTCCGCGACTGCTTTCTGCAGGTTCTCAGTCAAGTTACGCATCCGGTGGTTGAGCTCCATGGCGCGGTGTGCGCGTTGCGGCAACTTCCCTACATGCTCCGTGCCTTTGTGCATCGCTTTCAACAACGTGTTCAACCCTTCTGCAAACGTAACATAGCACGCACTACACCCGAGCCGGCCGGTTTTCTTAAAATCCGCCTGGCTAAATCCGCATACTGGACACTTCTGTGTCGATGCTCCTTTCTCGATTTCCTCGGCGGCCCCGATCCCAAGAAGCAAATCGGCGAGCGCAAATCCAGTGGGATCCTGCACGCCTTTTTCTTTCGAGCAAGCATCGCAGAGATTCACCTTCTGCATTTTGCCTTCCAGTATTTGAGTCAGGAAGACTGTCGCATCATTGCATTTGCAAACGTCGCACAACATTTCTTTTAATTAGACCCTGAATTATTGGAAAAATTCAACCCTGAATCTTTCCTGAGCACCTTTCGCGCCAAGCTGGATCTGCTCAATCTAAACTAAAATGGGCGTACCCGTCTCTCGCGTCATTTCACGGAATCGCGCGATCGTGCGTGCAGTGATCGGCCCCGGCTTTCCATTTCCGATCAATCGTCCGTCAGCTTTGACAACCGGAATGATTTCCGCAGCCGTCCCCGTGAGGAAGCATTCGTCCGCGACGAAAACATCATGGCGGGTGATATCGGCCTCCGTGATCTTGATGCCGAGTTCCGCCGCGATCTCAAACACGATCGAGCGCGTAATGCCCCGCAATGCGCCAGCCGTAATCGGCGGTGTAAAAATCTGACCGCGCTTGATGATGAAAACGTTATCAGCCGTGCATTCCGCGACATTTCCGGCGTCATTCAACATGAGCGCTTCATCCGCGCCAGCGAGATTCGCCTCAATTCTCGCCATCACATTATTCAAATAATTAAGGGATTTGACCGCGGGATTAAGAGCAGCCGGACTGCTGCGGCGCGTTGCGCACGTCACGATCGTTAATCCTTTTCGATAAAAATTCTCATGATAAAGAGCGATCGTCGCCGCAATGATAATGACGCTTGGGTATTTACATTGCGTCGGGTTCAAACCGAGGTTGCCAATTCCGCGTGTGACCAAGAGCCGGATGTAGCCGTTGCGCAAATGATTCTGGCGAATGGTTTCGAGTACCGCTTCCGTCATATCCCGCATCGACATCGGAATTTCGAGACAGATCGAGTGCGCTGAATCCCAAAGTCGCGCGAGATGTTCCTCGAGCCGAAAGACACGCCCGTGGTAAAAGCGAATGCCCTCGAAAATTCCATCGCCGTAAAGCAAACCATGATCTAAGACAGAAATCTTCGCGTCCGCTTCTGTATAAAACTTTCCGTCGATGTAGATTTTCGCGTCCTTAACGCCGGTGGTCGCGCGGGGCCCACTTTCAATCGCCGGTTCTGCTACTGCCTGAGCAGTGGGTTCGTGAGTTTTCGGTTCGTCTATCACCAACGCGTCACTGGTTTTCATATTAAGAAAAAATCTCGATGTTTCATCCCGCAATTCAAGCGGAGAATAAGCGAACGCCAGATTCTTAGAGCGTCGAACTCAGTGTCGACGCTACTGCAATACACCGTCTTTAATGTGTAGTTGACGGTCACCGCGCGCGGCCAGACGAGCGTCATGGGTCACAACGAGCAACGTTTTGTTTCGCTCGTGCACCAGATTTAAGAGAAGATTGATAATTTCATCTCCAGTTTTGGAATCGAGATTGCCGGTCGGTTCGTCGGCGAAAATGATGTCCGGGTTGTTCGTCAGTGCGCGAGCAATGGCAACACGCTGCTGTTCGCCGCCGGAAAGTTCTGCCGGCAGATGATGCATACGATCGGTCAGGCCGACCGCGCGCAAACTCTCTTCTGCCATCTCTTTTGTTGCTCTCCGCCCAATCATTCCCGGCAGTAGAACGTTTTCCAACGCTGTTAGTTCGGGCAAAAGAAAATATCCCTGAAAAACGAAACCCATTTTCTTGTTCCGAAAACGCGCCTGCGAAGTCGAGCTTCCGTTATAAAGATTGCGCCCTTCAAACTCCACCGTGCCAGATTCCGGCCGCTCCAAACCAGCGAGCGTATAAAGCAACGTCGTCTTGCCGGCGCCGGATGCACCCGAGAGGAAGACTGCCTCGCCAGGCGAAATCTGCATCGAAATACCACGTAAAACATCAATCCGCCGAGCGCCCATTTGAAACGATTGAAAGAGATCGTATGCGACTAATTGAGAGGTTGCCGTTTCCATCCTTGGCTAGTGCCCGCTTCTTATCTGCCGCAAACGCGATCCAAGCACAAGAGCCTGTCTTTGGCGATGGCAGTGGGTATCAACATCTTTCCCGTACGCAAAAAGCCGCCGTCGAAATCATTTCGCGGCGGCTTCTCAGTTAATAATAGTCTGGTCACGTCATTCCCAATGACGACAGGGTTGGTCGATCGATTGCGGATGTGATGTAGAGTCCGTGATCGCGTTGATAATCTGCAACCGCGGCACGCGTGAGCGGCCCGAGCAGACCGTCAACCTCTCCCTGATAATAACCTTGCTCTTGCAGCGCGGCTTGCACGTTCGCGATCACCTGATCGGGTGGCAAATTATTATAGGCGTAGATCGGGCCGTCGTAGGCATAATATGCGTTGGAATCGTAGCCCCATGCCGGGATCCAATAGCCCGCATTCCAAGCATACCATCCACCGTATACGAAAACGACCCGGTTGTAGTGGTTCCTCCACCAGTTCCTCTCGTGCCATTGTGACGAATAGTTTCGGAAGACCCGATAATTTGAACCCTGCCAAGTTTGGCTCCCTTGAATGTGTCTGTTTGGCTGAAACGTTACGCTTCCCACCGTTGCTGGACGCGTCTTGGTCTGGAGATTGAAGCGTTTAGCTTTAAATGTCTTAGTGCTCGATTGAACCGCGACGGCGTTGGTCGCGCTCCCTTTCGATTTCTTTGTCTTCTGGGCGCCTGCTGCACCACCCACTATCTGCCCACCCTGTGTGGCGATTTGTTGTGAACCTTTTGCCTTTTTCGTCTTCTGTCCTCCAGCGCCCGCCGTAGTTGCGTACTGTGAACCTTTCGCCTTTTTCGTCTTCTGTGCTCCAGCGCCCGCTGTAGTCGCGTACTGTGGGCCTTTTGCCTTTTTCGTCTTCTGTCCTCCAGCGCCCGCCGTAGCCACCCGCTGTGACCCTTTTGTTTTCTGTGATCCGGCGCTCGGCGCGCCTGTGTGCTGCGCTGATTGGGTCTGATTTTTCTTCGGGGCTTGCTTCTTAGATTTGTTTTTGTCCTGCGCACCGCCTGCGGCACACGCGAGCGCCAGACTGCAAATTAAAACAAGAAATGTTCTCATAAGCTTTTTCTTTTTGGGTTGTTAGACATTTTGCGGTCTCTGTTTATTCAACATCGACGCAAGGCCGTTAGTTGCGTAACCTGACGTAAAACTTAGTGACCAAATGCAATCTCGCACGCGTCGCGAGACAAAGTCATTCAATATTCCCGATGTTCGGCGGGAACTTCCGGCGCAGTCAGGACAGGACTGAACACGATCCGCGCGTTAACATTTCTTTGGTAACGCAAAAAGCCGCCGTTGAAAACATCTCGCGGCGGCTTCTTGGTGAAATTAGAGGTCTCTCGTTACGCCATTCCCAATGATTGCAGCGTTGGTTGATCGATAGCGGCTGTGTCTGCCAGCCCATTGGCGCGCTGGTAATCGGCGATTGCCGCGCGCGTTTGCGGTCCAAGTAAACCGTCGATTTCGCCCTGATAATAACCCTGCTGTTGCAGGGCGGTCTGGACATTGGCGATCACCTGATCAGGCGGCAAGTTGTTATAGGCGTAGATCGGTCCGTCATATGGATAATACGCGTTGGAATCGTAGCCCCAGGCGGGGTACCAGTAGCCCGCATTCAAGGCATACCATCCACCAAATACGAATACGACATTGTTCGAATGGCCGCTCCACCAGTTCCTGTCGTGCCACTCAGATTTGTAATTCCGGAAAACCTGATAATTTGAACCTTGCCATCGGTCGCTGCCTTCGATCCGCCTGTTTTGCTGAAAATTCACAGGAGGCGCGACTTCGGGTTTCGGTTGTTTATTATTAGCCAGGTTGATATGCTGAGCTTGGTACTTCTTACCTCCTGTACCGCCCGCCGTCACAGGCTTACCCGCTCCCGCTGCTTTGCCGACTTCCGCTGGCTTGCCCTTTCCTGCAGCTTTGCCGACTTCCGCGGGCTTACCAGTTTCTGGTGGCTTACCTTTACCTTTTCCCGCCGGCTTACCTACCTCCGTTTGTTGCGTGGCTTGTGCCGGCTTACCCGTTTCTGGTGGTTTACCTTTACCTTTTCCCGCCGGCTTGCCTACCTCCGTTTGTTGCGTGGCTTGTGCTGACTTACCGACACCTGTCGGTTTGCCTTTTCCTTTGGCCTTACCGACTTCTGGCGGTTGACCAACGCCCGCCGGTTTGCCTGCTCCCGTCGGCTTCCCCGCTCCCGTCGGTTTTCCACCCGGTGGTTGCGAAACCTGCCCGGCTTGCGGACCCTTTTTCTGTTCCTTCTTTTTTCCTTTTTGTTCTTGCTGCGCACCGGCGACGCACGCGAGCGCAAGACTGCAAATTAAAACAAGAAATATTCTCATAAGCTTTTTCCTTCTGAGTTTTTGGACACCGTCGTGTCTTTATTTATTCAACGTTCTGTCCTCGCTTTTTGGACGCCTTCTCTTGCACAAAACGCAGATGTTGACTCTCTGGACCGTCACTCGTCAGCGCTGTTGTCGCATGGCTTCAAACAGCACAATTGCAACTGCGGTCGCGAGGTTAAGACTGCGCGTCCCATGCATCGGGATGGTCAGGCAATCGTCCATGTTTTTCGCCAGCAAATTCTCAGGTAATCCCTTCGTTTCCCTTCCGAAAACGAGAAAATCACCATCATGAAACCTCGCATCGTAATAGGCACGCCCGGACTTTGTTGTCAGAAAAAAATAACGGCTGCTTGATGATTGTGCGCGCTTCAATTCCGCAAGCGAATCCCACGTGCGGACATCTACTTCGTTCCAATAGTCTAGGCCAGCGCGCTTTAAATGCCGATCTTCCAGCGAAAAGCCGAGCGGCTTGACCAAGTGCAATCTCGAACCGGTTGCCAGACAAAGCCGCCCGATGTTCCCTGTGTTCGGTGGAATCTCTGGTTCGATCAGAACGACGTGAAACATGCTGTAGCTCGCGTCGCTGAGGCCGGGCCGCGGTCAGCGACCGCGGCTACAGTTTGTTCGCGACGAATTTTTCCAGCTTCATCACATCCGCGGCGAACTTCCGAATTCCTTCGCCCGTTTTCTCGTAGGCCATCGCATTCTCATTGAGCAGCCAACGGAACTTCTTCTCGTCGAAATCCAACTTGTCGATCTTAGCGGCCTTCGCCTTTTCCGGAGTAAGCTTGCGCTCGACCGGCTCGTTCGATTTCGAAAGCTCTTCCATCAATTCGGGACTAATCGTTAGGCAATCGCATCCCGCCAGTTCCAGAATCTGTCCAACATTCCGAAAACTCGCGCCCATCACTTCCGTCGGATAACCGAACTTTTTATAATAAGTGTAAATTTCCTGGACCGATTGCACACCCGGATCCTCGGCCCCGGAATACTCGCGTTTGTTTTCTTTTTTGTACCAATCGTAGATCCGTCCAACGAACGGCGAGATCAGCTGCACCTTCGCTTCGGCCGCGCGCACGGCTTGCGGCAGCGAAAACATCAGCGTCAGATTGCATTTGATCCCTTCCTTTTGGAGTTGCTCAGCGGCGTTCAAGCCTTCCCAGGTCGAAGCGATTTTGATCAACACCCGCTCACGCGGAATTTTTCGCTCCTCGTAAAGTTTGACCAATTGGCGCGCCTTATTGATCGAACCCTCGACATCGTATGACAATCGCGCGTCCGTCTCGGTTGAAACGCGTCCCGGCACAATCTCGAGAATGTCCGTGCCGAACTGGACAAGCAGATGATCACAAACGTCTTCGATCTGCTCGTGGCCGCTCAGGCCTGATTTCTTCCGATCAGCCAGTACCTCGTCGAGCAGATACGCGTATTCTGGTTTTTGCGTCGCGGCGTAAACCAGGCTCGGATTTGTCGTCGCATCCTGCGGCTTGAATTCCTTCATGGACTCAAAGTCCGCCGTGTCAGCGACGACTTTTGTAAATTTCTTAAGCTGGTCGAGTTGATTCAGCTTCGTTTTCTTCTCTGCAGCGACAGCGGTGCTCATGATTTTCCTCCGTGTGATTGAACGCCCGTGGGCGCGTGGTTCGTCGCCTTAACGTAGGCGTGCCGCAGAAGATCGACAATTGAAAATAGGCCTAGATTTAGGCGGAAACAGTGGGCCGCGTTTCGACTGACCGACGCGAGCCAAGCGCTGCTTTGACGAAATTATTTCCGAGCTCCCACATCGGGCCTGGGAACTTGCGGCACTCGGTCAGCACGTCGTCCAGCGCATTCACGAACATATCGATCTCGCGCTCGCCGATCATGAGAGGTGGCAAGATCTTCATCACATCCATCGCATGCCCGGCAACTTGGGTAAGAATACGATGTTTGCTTAGCATCTGGGTCACGATCATTTGCGCAAACAGCACTTTGTCGATCTTATGCAACAACTTCCACGCCATCTTAAGTTTGAACTCGTGCGGCTCATGAAATTCGATGCCGATCATCAGTCCTTTGCCGCGCACTTCTTTGATGAAGGAATGTTTCGTGCGCAACTGATCGATTTTCTGCATTAACAACGAGCCCATCTCCGCCGCGTTTTCGACAAGATTTTCATTATCGATCACTTCGAGCGCCGCGAGCCCGCAAGCCATCGCCAGGTTGTTGCGCCCGAAGGTGGTCGAGTGCACGACACAACGGTCCATCCGGCTAAATGTTTTTTGATAAATGTTGCGCCGGGTCACGATCGCGCCGCACGGGACGTAGCCGCCGCTCAACGTCTTTGCCAGCGTTATGATGTCCGGCTCAAGATTCCAATGCTGAAACCCGAACATTTTACCTGTGCGACCGAGTCCCGTCTGCACTTCGTCTGAAATCAACAGCGTTCCATATTTCCGGCAAAGCTCCTGGGCACGAACAAAGAAATCGGTCTTCGGCGTTTGGCAGCCTTTCCCTTGCACGGTCTCAATGATGAATGCCGCGACATCGCGCGACGACAATTGCCGATCCAACGCTTCAATGTCCTCAATCGGCACACGCGCATCGAATCCTTCCATCAGCGGACCGAAACCTTCGGTAAAGCTTTCACAGCCCATCAGAGAAAGTGAACCCATGCTCAGTCCGTGAAATGCGCTGCCCAGCGAAACTGCTCGTTTCCGACCTGTTGCCGCCCGCGCAAATTTCAACGCACCTTCCATAGCCTCGGTGCCGGAGTTGCAAAAGAAAACCGCATCCAGATGCGGGGGTGTTCGTTTCGTTAACGCTTCAGCAAGCAAGCCGCTCAACAGCGAGCAATCCATCTGCACCATGTTAGGCAGATCGAGATCGAGCACATCGCGAATCGCCTGTTTCACGACAGGATGGTTCCGACCAATATTGAAAACGCTGTAGCCGCTTAGGAAATCGAGATAGGCGGCGTTATCCATGTCATACAGGTATGCGCCCTCCGCCCGCGCATAGACTTTGTCGAAGCCGATCACGCGCTGCGCTGCCACCAGTGTGCGGTTAACGTGCCGCTCGTGCAGCTGATAATTCTCACCCAGCCGCGCTGCGATGATTTCCTTTAAATCAAATCCCATGGCGGAACGCTCTACGATTTACGTTCGAAACGCAACCGCAACACTCCGGCTATGGCTTCCAATCTTGATAGACTTCATGGGCGCCCATCTCCAGGTTAGTTTTTCCTGGCGAATGTTGCTCCAACTGCATGGCAAGCCATTGGAACCATTCAAAGAATTTGCGTGAACCGCTCCGGCGGCGCTCTTCTTCGACGTAGGGCCGCAGCTTCCGCCACGCAAGACGAACCGTACCGCCGACCAGGTCAGCGACAACACGCAGCGGAACGATGCGCGCATAGACGGAATACCCGAGCCCCTCAAGAATCATGCCAACAGAGTGGGCCGCTTTCAGCACACGGGTGTCCGCTTCGATTGCCGAAGCGCTCGAACCATCCGGGATACTGTGCACCGTAATCATCGACTTCATCCACTCCGGCGATAAAAGTGCCTGGACGGCAGAGTAAGCCGCACGCTCTTGCCGCGCTCGTCGCGATCGCTGCGCTTCAATCAGCCCAAAAGCGACCCCCGTGATAACGGTGAGCGCAGTCGCGACATTCGCAATCGTACTGAGATCCACATCTGTATTCTCCGCCAGACGTAGAAAATGAAAAGCCGCAGGATCCATACTGGACCCTGCGGCTTTGAGCTTGCGAACTATTTTCGCTTATTCCTCAACAACTACGTGCTCCACGGCCCGAGTGTCGCCCGTGCCAGTGTAATAAACGCGCACACGCTGACCCGGTCTGAGCGCTGATTTGACGACATGGCCGGCGCCGTTCACAACTCGCGCGGCAGTGCCCAGGGCGAAGCTAACCGGCCCTTGGTCGCTCTTAACCACAATTGTTTTGCCGGGCTCGTAGGTAGTTACGGTGCCGGCGGTATAGGTTGTGGTTGTTTCTGTTGTTGTTGTTGGCTGTGTAGCCGTTGTCGTTTGTTCTGTAGTTGTCGTACTCGTCTGCGCAAACGCCAGTGGCGCGATCAGCGCGCAGGCGAGAGCGATCATTATTCTTTTCACTATCATTGCCTCCCTTGTTTGTTGTTCATCTTCCCCAGGGCTCATAGCCAGGGATTTTGTGGCCGGCTACCTAGCGCGGCCGTCAAGAGTTTGACTGTCATTGGGGCCGAGGTATTCGATTGAATCACCTCACCATCCAATCGCACACCGACAAAGGCCGCAGGGATTCGGCAAACTCCGCGCCCTTAAATTGCGAATTTATTGTCGCTTAATCTTCGTCAAGCACTACCCGCTTAGCAGCGTGCATCTGGCCTCTCGAAGTGTAAACAATGACGCGACTTCCAGGCCTGATCAGATGTTCGTCGATTTTCCTGCCGGCTTTGTTGACATAGTGGGCTGTCTTGCCAAGGGCGTAACTAATCGGATTGTCTTGCCTTTCAGTGCGGACAACGATCCTTTTCCCAGGCTCGTAGGTGGTTACTGTGCCTTGCGAACTCGTTGTGGTTTCCGTTGTGGTCGCGCTTGTTTGCGCAAACGCCAGTGGCGCGATCAGCGCGCAGGCGAGAACGATAATTGTTTTCTTCACGATAACCCCCCTTTCTTGCTGTTGATGTTCTATTCATGCTTCGTGGCTCACTGATTCTACGGACGGGCAACGACCATGTTATTCGAAGCAATATATCAATTGGGCGATTGAGCAGACCCTCAGATTCGCTAAGGTGCGGTGCCAATGACTAACGCCGAACTGACTCTCGATCCGGCTGTCACACCAGATGTCGTGGCGGAACACGGCCTCATTCCCGAAGAATTCGAGCGCATCAAGAAAATCCTCGGTCGTGAGCCCAATTTCACCGAGCTCGGAATCTTTTCCGTCATGTGGAGTGAGCATTGCTCGTACAAAAATTCGCGACGAGAGCTGAAAAAATTCCCGACCACTGGACCCAACATTCTTGTGCGCGCTGGAGAAGAAAATGCTGGTGTTGTCGATATCGGTGACGGCTGGGCGATCGCATTTAAGATGGAGAGCCACAATCACCCAAGCGCGATTGAACCTTTTCAAGGCGCGGCCACGGGTGTCGGCGGAATCATTCGTGATATTTTCACTATGGGCGCACGTCCCGAATTTTGCCTGAACTCGCTACGCTTCGGGCCCATAACGGAACCGGTGAGACGAGATTCAAATGCCAGCCCAGCTCGGATCGAGCCGATGAAATCATCCAAGATCGCAGCAAACCGGCGCTTGTTTACCGGGGTCGTAAGCGGTATCGCTCATTACGGCAACTGCGTCGGTATCCCAACGATTGGCGGCGAGATTTATTTTGATGAAAGCTTCGAAGGCAATCCGCTCGTAAATGTTTTTTGCCTCGGCGTGTTGCGGCATGAACAGCTCGCGCGCGGCGCCGCGCGCGGCGTGAGCAATCCAGTCTTTTACGTTGGTGCGGAGACCGGACGTGACGGTCTTGCTGGGGCTGCATTTGCGTCCCGCGAACTAACAGATCAATCGCGCGAAGATCGTCCCGCCGTTCAGGTTGGCGATCCGTTCAAGGAAAAGTTATTGCTCGAAGCGTGTCTCGAATTACTCGCCCGCGGTGCCGTTGCCGGAATTCAGGATATGGGCGCGGCCGGTCTCACTTGTGCGACGTGTGAAACGGCGAGTCGTGCCGGCAGCGGAATTGAAATCGATTTGGCCAAAGTGCCAAAACGCGAGCCGGGCATGACACCGTACGAAATTCTGTTGAGCGAATCGCAGGAACGGATGAAACCTCTCGCTGAAGAAGCGCCGCTTTACTCACGCGAGGCAAAGGCGTTGCGAAAAACTGCACCGTTCGATCTCGCGACTGCTCCGAAGATCGACAATCATGAGGCGCTGCGCCAACTGCTCGGCGACCCGACGATTGCGTCAAAGAATTGGGTGTATCGTCAATACGATCACACCGTGCGGAACGGCACGATTGTAAAACCAGGATCGGACGCCGCTGTCTTCTTCGTCCGCTACGCAAACAAAATTCTGGCTGCGACGACCGACTGTAATTCACTCTACTGCGCACTCAATCCGCGCGAAGGCGGCAAAATCGCTGTAGCTGAAGCGGCACGCAATCTCACCTGTTCAGGCGCAAGACCGCTGGCCGTGACCGACAATTTGAACTTTGGCAATCCCTATAAACCGGAAAACTTCTGGCAGCTTCGCGAAGCGGTGGAAGGCATCGCCGAAGCTTGTCGCGCATTCGGGACGCCAGTTATCGGAGGAAATGTCTCTTTATATAATGAGAATCCGGCGGGTGTTGTCGATCCAACGCCGACCATCGGAATGGTCGGCTTGATTGACGAAGAACGGCATATTACCACGCAATGGTTCAAAAACGCCGGCGACGTGGTCATTCTTGCCGGTCAAGCCGGCAACGAACTCGGCGGGTCGCAGTTCTTAAAAATTTGTCACGGACGCAAGCAAGCTCCCCCACCCCGTGTCGATCTTGAACTTGAAATTAAAGTGCAAAACGCAGTTCGCGATTTAATTCGCGAAGGCCTGGTGAAGAGCGCGCACGATTGCTCCGAAGGCGGACTCGCCGTTGCGCTTACCGAATGCTGCTTTAATCCGTCCGGTTTCTGCTTGGGCGTGGATGTCGATCTTAATTTTAGCGACACGGCAACAGAAATTCTCTTCAACGAATCGCAGTCACGCATTGTGATTTCCGTCGCGGCGAATGACGCCGAAAAGATGATGTCGATCTTGCGAGAACGCGGCGTTCCCTCTCAGCAATTGGGCAAAGTCGGCGGCGATGAGCTGCGAGTCCGCATAAGCGAGAAAACGTTCCGCTGGCCGATTGTCGATCTTTACGACGATTGGTTTAACGCCATCCGGCGGGCTGTTGAAGGTGAAACGGAAAGAATTCCCAGCTTGTGAAAGCCGCGTTAGAACGCAACATTTGAACGCCGCCTCATTTAGTGGATTATTTAGTGTGATCTCTCCAGACAGCACCGACATCGTCGAGCCGGGCGAAGCCGAGGCTTACCCGCGGCATGAATGTGGGCTTTTCGGCGTGTTCGGGCACCGAAACGCGGCGGTGCTGACCTACTACGGCCTGTTCGCGCTACAGCATCGCGGCCAGGAAAGCGCTGGGATCGTCACGAGCAATGGCCCAGGGACGTCGTTCCTGGTGCACAAAGACATGGGCTTGGTCTCGCAGGTCTTTGGCCAGGAAGAACTGGCGAAGCTCAAAGGCACACGCGCGATCGGCCATACCCGTTACTCGACCACTGGTACAAGCACGATCAAAAACGCGCAGCCGTTTGTGGTCGATTGCGTGCGCGGGCAAATGGCGATCGCGCACAATGGGAACTTAATCAACGCCGATCTCTTGCGCGACGAACTGGAACGCAAAGGTTCCATTTTTCAGACGACTGCCGACAGCGAGATCATTTTACACCTGCTGGCGCGGCCGGCCGACAATGGCGCCAGCGTGTTATCGGCGCTACGCAGAATCGAAGGTGCATTTTCGCTTATCATCATGAGTGAGCGCGAGCTCATCGCCGTGCGCGATCCGTTCGGCTGGCGCCCGCTCTCACTCGGTAAACTTGACGGAGCATATGTAGTCGCGTCCGAAACCTGCGCTTTTGATCTCATTCATGCGGAGTTCATCCGCGAAATTGAACCAGGCGAAGTGTTGATCATCGACGAAAACGGATTGCGCTCAGAGCGACCTTTCCCGGACGAACGGCCGGCGTTCTGCATGTTCGAATACGTTTACTTCGCGCGCCCGGACAGCATGATCGGCGGCGTTAATGTTGGAAAAGTCCGAATGGAAATGGGGCGCGAGCTCGCACGCAAGTTTCCTGTCGAGGCAGATATTGTTGTACCGGTCCCCGACTCCGGAAATTACGCCGCCCTCGGCTTTGCTCAGGAACTGAAAATTCCTTACGCACACGCCTTCGTCCGCAATCACTACATTGGCCGCACGTTTTTGCAGCCAAGCCAACTCATCCGCGATTTCGACGTGCGAGTGAAATTGAATTTGATCAAGGAAATGGTCGCCGGAAAACGCGTGGTGGTTGTGGATGATTCAATCGTGCGGGGAACGACGGCGCGCGCGCGCGTTGTGACCTTGCGCGAGGCGGGTGCGAAGGAAGTCCACATACGGGTAAGCTGTCCTCCACATCGCTTTGCTTGTCATTACGGCATCGATTTTCCCGATCCGGAAAAATTGATCGCCAATCAGATGTCGATGGAAGAAATCTGCAAATACCTGGGTGTGGACAGCCTTGGTTATCTCGATATCGAGGGCATGGTGCGGGCGACCGGAAAGCCATTGAATAGCTTTTGTCTGGCGTGTTTTACGGGCGATTACCCCTTGCCCGTCGATCCTGCGCTCGACAAGTTCATCATGGAAAAACGCGAACAACGCGCGAGAGCGCTCGCCGATCAAGAAGCGCATCCGACGTTGTTTGCGGATCTCAAGTAACAAACACGCGTGTCATTCCGAGCGTAGCGAGGAACCTAACAGAAGCAGAACAGGCACGCGCGCAATCCCCGGTGCTCCTCGCGTCCGACGTAATTTGAGAGATCCTTCGCATTCGCTCAGGATGACACCGCAAAAAAAGGCGTACGCGCGTGCGGGCGTAGATATCGATCTTGGCAATCGCCTGAAACGGCACATTCAATTACTCGTCAAGCGAACGCACGGCGTACACGTACTTGGAAAAATCGGCGGATTTGGCGGTTTATTTGCGCCGAACTTTCGCGGAATGCACGAACCGGTCCTCGTCGCAAGCATCGATGGGGTTGGGACGAAATTGAAAATCGCGTTTGCAATGAATAAGCACGACACCGTCGGCGGCGATCTGGTGAACCACTGCGTGAACGACATCGCTGTGCTGGGGGCACAACCGCTTTTCTTTCTCGATTACATCGGTTGCGGGAAACTTGAGCCGCGCATCTTTCATCAACTGTTGCGCGGTCTTTCTCGCGCATGCCGATCCGCCGGTTGTGCCTTGATTGGAGGCGAGACAGCGCAAATGCCCGGGATGTATCGCAAAGGCGAATACGATCTCGCTGGTTGCATCGTCGGCGTCGTTGACCGCGCCAAGATCATCGATGGCAACAACATTAAACCGGGCGATGCTATTCTCGGTCTCGGGTCAAACGGTTTGCACACCAACGGTTATTCGCTCGCGCGTAAAATTCTGTTGGAGACGATGGGGTTGAAAATTGGCTCATGTCTACCTGGATGGAACATTACTGTTGGAGAAGAACTTTTGCGGCTGCACAAGAATTATCAGCCGCTGCTGGCGAAAGTCCCGAGCGGGGTCATCAAAGGCCTGGCGCACATCACCGGTGGCGGTTTAATCGACAATCTGCCACGCATTTTGCCTAACAATTGCGATGCCGTGATCGATGCAAAGAGTTGGCGTGTCCCACGAATTTTCCAAACGCTACAGCAAAAGGGAAATGTCGATGCTGAGGAGATGTATCAGGTTTTCAACATGGGCATCGGCATGGTGGCGATTGTGTCGGAGCGCGATGCAAAGCGGACGATGTCGATCCTACGCGGAAAGCAAATCGGCCGTCTTGAACGAGGCGCTGGCAAGGCTCATTTGCTTTTCTGATGGAGGAACACGCTCCGTCATTCCCATTTTTAGCGACGAGACAAACGCGTCCGTACAACTCGGATGACAGCCGTGAAGATCGCTCGGGAGCTGCCTTGCTTAAAAGCGAGTATGTCGGCTTTTCACTGGCGATCAGACGATACCGATTCAACTACATCCATCGGTACTTGAACCTCCGGGGTCGATTCGAGCTTGGCCTTTTTGTCTCGTCGTACCATCCGTTCCAAGCCCGCGCGGTGCGCCGCAAGATCGACCAGCTCGGCTACGCGCGATTTTAGGGCACGCGCTCGGGTCACCAGAAAAATGACGAAAAGGAGATACGGGATGATGAACCAGAGGTCGACGTGAGAAATGTTGAGCTGTCGATATACTAACAGCGCTAACGCAACGAGGTTAAGGATTACCGTCGTCGTGACCAGGCGGCTACGAAGCCGCACGCGCGTCAGGCATTTTCCGCTGCCGTGATATTCTGTGACGGTCTGGAGGACAACGCTCCACCAAAAATTTCCATAAATTTGAATGTCCCATTCATTCCAACCGGTGTCAGTGGAATAGCGCCAGCCTTCTTCCTCGAGCAACTGGAAGATAGCACCCAGCAAGAAATGACGGTCTCTGCCCTCTTCACTCCAAAAAATTTGTCGACCCCGACTGCCGGTAGCATTGCCGTCCATAGGCAAATATTCGTGCGCTCGAATTACACTTCGTGGCGTCCGTTTAAAATGTAGCCAGGTGAAGTACCGCGACCAACCCCGCACGAGAGGTTGAACCAGGGCCAAAAACATGACGAGCAGCCGCGCATGGACCGTATCGAATTTTGGTTCGATCGCCGTGCGCACCATGTACGAGAGCGCCACGCAAAGGGTGCCCCCACACATGAGGTACGGCACGATGCGCAACGCGGGCAAAAAGATTCCGAGACCAAAAAGAAAAATCGTAAGCGCGAACCATTCAATGCTGCTGAGGTAAGCGGCGACCTCCGATTGCGGCGTCGGATAAATAGACTGAAAAAATCCTTCGCCGAAAATTCCGTGATAGATAACCGGCCGATTAATAAACCAACTAAAACGTGGTGTCCCATAGATCTGACCGCGCCATTTCGCAGTCCCAGTTGGGCCGAAAAAGATTAAATGCTTAAAGCGGAGCAGCGATTCCGCTTCGCCGTAGCCGTCCTGTTGTTTCAGAAAAGCCCGCAGCGTGAAACGGCGATGGTGCCACACGATCGCGGTCGCGCTAAAAGCAATGACGCAACCTGCCTGTTGAAGTCGCCAGCAAAAATCGACATCGTCGCCGGCCTTGTGGTATTCGGCATCGAAGCCACGGATGTTTTCAAACGCCCACCGATAGAACGCCATGTTACAACCAGGAACGTGCTCGGCGACTATGTCTGTGAGTAGAACATGGCTGGGTCCGCCAGGCGCTGCCGCCACACACGCCTGGATCCAGTTCTGTGCCGGCGGGGGCACGTTTGGCCCGCCGACTCCAGCGTAATCGCCGCTCAAGAGCGTGCCGATTAAATAATAAAGCCAATCAACATCCGCCATACAGTCCGAATCGGTGTAGGCGAAAACCTCTCCCTTCGCGGCCGCCGCGCCGGTGTTTCGCGCATGACTCAAGCCGTGATTTTCCTGATAGATATAACGAACGTGCGGGAATTGCTCAGCGATGTCGCGCGTATCGTCGGTCGAACCATCATCGACTAGAATAATTTCATAGTCGGGATAGTTCAGCCTGCCTAAAGAATCCAAGCAGGCCGCGAGCGTCCGGCCGCCGTTGTACGAACAGACAATTACGGAAACAAACGGCGCGCGTGGCAACGAGCGATGTGGCAATGCGGAATTCTCCTGACCAAGCCTTCCTTTCAACGCGTAGAACGATTTCTTCGGCGTCCTCTGGCGCGTGACGATCCCAAACGCCCAATCGCTAATATCCTGCCCGCCAGTAAACCATTCGTCCGTCCACGTAAAAAAGATGGTTCCGGCGAGACCACATTTCACCACGCTGTCAACGTGCCAACTGAGCATTTCCGCCTGCTCTTCCTGAGAATGGCGGATCGTGTCCATGCCGAATTCGCCAAGGATGAGCGGGCGTTCTTCAGTTAAATTTTGAAGGCGTAGAAGGTAATTCTCGAAATCGCGTTGATCGTGCAGGTAAACGTTGAAGCAGCAAAAATCGACATTCGGCGGCAAGAGATATTCGGTTGGCGGATAAGTGGCATACGAAAAAAGAGTGTTTGGATCGATTGCACGCCCGATCCGAATCAATTCCTCGATAAACTCCGCGACCCGGCGCACACCGAGCCAGCGAACCATCGTGCTCGAGATTTCGTTCCCGACGAGATACCCGAAAATCGCCGGATGCCCGGCATACGCGTTTACCGCTACCCGAACTGATTCAACAATCTGACGGCGTGCCTTTCTATCGCGTAAGAATTCAATGTGCTTCGCCCAGGGCAACGTAACAATTACGCGCATCCCTGCATTTGCGCAGCGATCGAGAAACCAACGCGGTGGAGTATGGTAAATCCGCATGAGGTTCAGACCTACCTCGCGCATCAGCGCAAGATCGACATCGACCTGATCGGGCCGTCCAAGATAACTTCCGTCCGCGTCCGGCTTGAATGGTCCGTAAGTGACGCCTTTAACAAAAAACTTCCGGTCGCCTTCGAAAAAGAATTTCGCGACCGCGCGAATTCGCGAGTTTGCGCTCACAGCGGCAACTCCCTAGTCCAAGCAACGCACCGGCGCAAAGGTTTTAAGGTAGCAGCTGTTCATAGAACCGCGTTGATCTCTGCGTGGCAATACCCTGGGTCGAGGCGATTAAGGATCAATCACCCTGCCTTAAAAGATCAGAGTTCACGAAGTGCTTCGCGCATGACCTCGACCGTCCGCTCGATGTCTTCCAATGTGTGCACCGTTGAAATAAATCCCGTCTCAAATTGCGATGGCGCAAAGTAAACACCACGTTTCAAACAGGCATGGAAAAATTTCGCAAACATTTTCAAGTCGCTTTGCTGGGCAGTGGCAAGATCGACAATTGGTCCCGAGGCAAAGAACAAGCAAAACATTGAGCCGATCCGGTGAAATGTGAGATTCATTTTTGCCGTTCCCGTAGCGTCTCTCACTAGTGTTTCAAATCGCCGGCCCAGTTCCTCGAGCGCCTTCCAGCCGTCAATTCGTTCCAGCTCGCGTAGTTGCGTGAGTCCGGCCGCCATCGCAAGCGGATTCCCGGACAACGTTCCATCTTGATAAACCGGGCCATCAGGTGAGAGCTGGTCCATAATCTCGGCACGTCCACCAAATGCGCCCACAGGTAATCCGCCGCCGATCACTTTTCCGAGCGCACTCAAGTCCGGTTTGATTCCATAGATTTCCTGCGCTCCGCCGCGCGCGAGACGAAACCCGGTAATTACTTCGTCAAAAATTAAGAGGGCACCATGCTTCGTGCATTCCTTACGCAAGATGGACAAGAAATCCTTTCTCGGAAAATAAAGCCCAGCATTCGCGGGGATCGGTTCAAGGATTATAGCCGCGATTTGATCTCTATTTTCATGAAACGCTTGCCGCACCAGGTCGGGATTGTTGAACGGGAGCGAAATCGTTAGGTCGACAAAGGCTTCCGGGACGCCGGCGCTATCCGGGCGTCCATGTGTCAGGGCGCCACTTCCCGATTTCACGAGAAGGGCATCGACATGCCCGTGGTAACAGCCATCGAACTTAATGATTTTATTGCGTCCGGTGAATCCGCGTGCCAGCCGAATGCATGACATGGTCGCTTCCGTGCCGCTATTGACCATGCGCACTTTTTCGATCGAAGGCATCCACTTGCAGATCAATTCCGCCATTTCCACTTCGAGCGGATTTGGTATTCCAAAAGTCAGGCCGCGCTCGGCCGCTTCTCGCACGGCATCGACAATTATCTTGGGGGCGTGTCCCAAAATCGCCGGGCCCCAACTACCGACGTAATCGATGTATTCATTCCCGTCGACATCCCAAATCTTCGCCCCTTTCGCACGCTCAATGAAAAATGGGTCTGCGCCCACATGACCAAATGCACGCACTGGGGAGTTTACCCCGCCCGGGATACGTTTCAGCGCGGCACGAAACAATTGTGAAGAACGAAAGGTCAAAGAAACAAAACGTCGAACGTCCAACGTCGAACGTCCAACGCCGAATTGCATACTTTTGACACGCTACGCTGTCGCATTAGTCTCAGTCCTGCGCAGCGGCGGGGTAGCCAAGTGGTAAGGTCGCGGTCTGCAAAACCGCTATTCGCGGGTTCGATTCCCGCCCCCGCCTCTTTTCATAGGTAAAAATGCCAAAAAGAGCCTCTAAAATGTCAAAGTGAGACATGAAGTGCAACACAGTCCAGCGGTGTTAACTATGTCCGAAGCCCAGCACGTTTACGAAGTCCGTGCGCGTAAGGATCGACGCGGCGTTGATCTAATCTCCGATGTGCTGCCGTTTGGGCGCCTGCGGTACGGCGAGCCAAACGCAGTCAGCAATGCAATCGGATATGCAAAGTTTTACAGCCGGTCACGCGGTGCGATGATTCGCGTCTTCCATGAAGCTGGCAACGTGATCGAAACGCACGAGCACGCGGGGGCATTCAAAGAGTGGTGAAGTCGATCAACCAGCCAAGCGACAACAGAAATCGCAATCTTGTAAACGTTGCGCCGGTTCAGCTCGGCGAAAAACTTGCGCATGTTCATCTCGCTTGAGGCGAACTGTCTTTCGGCGCGCTCGATGCGAGTTTTTGGAAGCGCGGATCATTCCGAAGCGGATCGAACATCGGATCGAGCCGGAGCAGAGCGGGCGTAAGCGGCACGCCTGAAGCCAACGCGCCATCGTACGGGATCGAGAGTAGTTTCTGTAACGCGACAATGGCGCGGTCTCGGTCTCCCATGCGCGCCGCCACTCGTGCGAGGAATTCGATCGGAATCGGGCCCTCTATCGCGTCTTTCCCGATCGTAATCGCGCGTGCGGCCCGTTCGAGCAGAGCCAACGCGGCGGATTGGTTACCGAGGCCGATATTGGTGAGCGCCAGATCTCCAATCAACAGGTA
>WNGE01003951.1_pt1 | contig 19461 bp, 15 predicted proteins | sample 5400651 | NCBI WGS metagenome assembly WNGE01 (sample SAMN13153370, study PRJNA577476) | soil metagenome | isolation source: 60 cm soil or saprolite under grassland replicate 2 | place: USA:California | collected 2016-06-15
TTGTAATGTTAAGCCAGTGGGTCATCCAGCATCTACCCGAATTGTGGGAGGAGCCAGAGGACTTCCGACCGGAGCGCTGGGACCCGTCCACTGGGCAGCACGTGCCACCTGGAGCATACTTCCCCTTTGGAGGCGGGCCACGCATCTGTATAGGGATGCCATTCGCCCAGTTGGAGGCAAAGATGATTCTCGCGACAATTCTCCAGCAGTATACTCCACGACCCACACCGGGCTATCAGCCTGGGCTACAGCCAACGATTACCCTGCGCCCAAAGAAGAACCTACGAGTCACCCTGATGCCAACAAGCTCTAGCGCAGAGGCAGATGGACAATGGCAACGTATCGCGAGCCCGACTGCTAATGGTGTGGAGCGCCAGGGTTGCCTGGGAGCACTGCTAGGTCTATTCGGGTTATTCTAACCGTTTCCCGTAGCGGCATGGCTTGCCTGTGCCGGGTGCGCATCGGGTTGGGTCACCCGGCACAGGCAAGCCATGCCGCTACGGGAAGAAATTTAGTGTCGTTCTGGCATCTCGGAATTGCCTGGATTGAAGTGCTTGAGAATAACCAGGGGTTCAGAAGAGCTGTGATTGGTAATGGTCACACCGCTTGTGGCAGCGTACGCAGTCACAAAAAATTCGTCCTCGGTCATCTCTTGGAAACGAATTAAGGTTGGGGATGAGATCGCGTGGTTGCCGAGGTGACCGTAGCCCTGCACACAGATGACACCATAGGCTGCAACATCCTTGATTGTAACCGTGCGACCGGGATAGACCGTTACTTCTTTGGCACTAAAAAATTCGCTGCCATAGACAATCCAATTCTCATGATAGCCCTCCGCATGCATGATCTCTACATCGTGGGCAGGGACAGGGGTTGTAAAGCGCTTCTGCTTGAACTCGGGATCAACATTGCTCTCCCAATCCAGCATACTGACCAGGTAGTCGTAGTCGTGCCATTTATCCTCTGGCACATCCTTGACCAGCATTGAGCGGTCCATCACCTCATAATCAGCGACCAGTGATTGCCAGATAGATAACACATCGCTGGCACGCTGAGGTTCGTAAGTACAGAGTGTGCCAGGAGCATGGAGGATACCAGGAGGCACATCCCAACCCGTACCGAGCTGCAAACGATATGCTTTTGAGAGCCCCAAAATACCATTGTCTCCTTCATCCCAACGTTTGAGGCAGTCGATCACCTGCTCTTTCGTTGTGCCGGGCTCCAGGCCAAAGAATGTGTAGGGATAGGTATTGAGCGTAAAATTGTACTGGGGTGGAAAGTAATAGGCCTCGGGCTTGCCCAGGCGCCCCACTCTGGCAGCAAATTCATCGCTCTGGTGCATATGATGGGGAAGAGGGTACATGTTATCGAAGAATTTGCTAAACATAACCAGACCCCCATAGCGCTCGAAAGCCTCTTTCCCCAGGAATTCCTGGCCCGCCAGACCTATTGCATCGCGCAGAGTCACGCGTTGCCCATCGACAAAAATATAGCTTAATCCCTCATCATCGCGCGTCAGCGGACCATTCTCGGCCTTCACCGTTGAGGCAAACCAGCGCTCATCGATGCCACCACGCTGCGCACCAAACGCATAGAGATCCTGCGGATGAAGACGAAGCCGACGACCGGGCACGCAGAAAACGCGCGGCACCCAGGTCGGTGCCAGGCGAACAATGCCCCCTCCCTGCTCCAATGCCTGCTGTACCAGTTGTCGCGTTTGCAGATCGTTCATTGAAATAGCCCTTTCCGTAACAAAAGCATCTTGTATCCTGAGCACAGGAATATTTACTCAGGCACATGTCATTCACCCCTGAGCAATTCGAAATATAGAAATACTCCTCTGTAACAACAAGCGATTCGCTTTCGTCCCCCACTATATCATATTAATTAAACGTTTTCCTATACACAGACAAAGGGATATCGAGCCGCACTGAACAACGTACGACGTTGGAACAATAGCTTATTGTGGGGATCACGCCATTTTTATACCGAGCGGGAATGAACCGTTATCATTGTGGAAGAGTATTTACCCGTGAAATACAGGTATGATATACTTGTCAAGTGACCCCATGTCTAAAGACAGGGGCTTGTGCCTGGCTCCGAAGAGTCGAGACGATAGGCCGCTTGACAGGTCGGCCCACTCAGGACAGGTGTACCACCCTGAGCAAGAGACAACAGATACTTGTCTCGAATATTCTTACTAACATTGAGATCTGCATTGAGGCAGTAGCCGCATTCACGGCAAAGGAAGAGGGATTGAGAACGTCGATTATTGCGGGCTTGATGTCCACAACGACTACAGGTCTGACTCGTATGGCGGGGGTCTACCTTTTCCACACGAATGCCGCGTGCCTGTGCTTTGTAGGCGGTAAAGCCATACAATTGATCGAAGGACCACGAGTGCAATCTCCGCTTCGTTTCCGTCTTCCTGGTAATCTTGCTGGTGTCTGGGATGTCCTTCAAGTTCTCAAACACGATGGTGGAGCCAGATGGGGCGTGTTGAACCACGCGTTTGCTCAACACGTGGTCGTGATCTCTTCTCTGCCGAAACCGTTGACCCGAAAGCTTCTTCAGGTGCCTTTGAGCAGATTTGGAGCCGTTTTTTTGCAGTTTGCGACGGATGCGAAAGATGCGCCGTTCCTGTTCCTTCCACCGCCGCTCGCCCAAGAACTGACGGGTGGAGGTGACTGCTGGCCTATTCAAGCCAAGATCAATGCCTACCACCTCTTGGGAAGGGGCAAGAGCAGGCTCAGGAATGGAGACAACAATGTGAAGAGTGAACTTCCCTTTGCGATAACACAGATCAGCCGAACAGACCTTCCCGCCGATGTACTGCCTGGCATGCTCAGGGACAGTAAAGCCTATCTGAACACGACCCTCAACGGTTGCTACCGAGGCGGTTAGGATATCCCACTTGACCCAAGAGGAACGGGCATCATAGCGGATACAACAACACGGCGATTGTGGAGAACGAACAGGCTTGAATGTGGGGATGGGCTTGCCCTTCTTGAGAGCTTTAGCCACCTTCTTGGGATACTCTGCCGCATGCCTCTTTTCCCAAGTCAGTGCTGATTTGACGGCTTCTGTCGCCTTGACACGAGCAGCACAGATCAATTGCGCAGGCAGGTCGGGATACAAGGCACGCTGGTTGTAGTAGGTACGCTTATGCAACTCAACGCCGTTGCTGTACTTACTGCTAAAGCCTTCACGGCAGACAGCATTGAAACACGCGGTGTGTTCGTCTATCGTGCGGTGCAACACGGCTGCTTGCTCAGGCGTTGGCTTCAGTTGTCCTACAATCGTTCTCTCCATGTCAAAACTCTATCCTATATACGGACTATTGTCAATCGGCAGAGATCACCCCTTTGCCCAAGCCCCAAGAAAGGAAGACTTGCTTCCTCCCCATGTCTAAAGACAGGGGATATACGCAAGTCGAAGCCTGATGAAGTTCTAATACCCGGCACTTAATGAGCGATAGTATCAAGAGCCATAGCCACAATGTTCTATCATGAAAGAGAAAGAACATGCTGGGCTGAGCATAACACCATTTTGGAAGCACATCGTTAAAGTTGCCTGTTACTACAAGATGTTTATACCAGTTACAGGAGGAAACAGTGGATATGGGCACGAACAATGTTACCTCATCTGATATCACTACTCTTCCCAATGGAAGACATTTTCTAGAGGTGAAGTTACCATCTAGCGCGACGCCTGAAAAGATTATAGGAGCGATAGGGAAAGAAAAACCGCAGGCCGCGATCATTATTGTAGGTGGAATTGATGATCCGACCCCAGAGAGGCAAGCTCGTCTGTCCCAACTATTCAGTCGCGGTCTCGCAAGCGCCATCGTTCAGAATACCGCATTAGTTATGGATCGTGGAGCCGATAGTACGACAATGGAGATGTTGAGAAATTCACTGGCGGATCGTGCCAGTAGTGCATCGTTAGCAGTCAATACCAGGCAAGCGACAAGCACGAGCCAACAAGATAATAACGGCCTGCGCACCCCAGCGGACCAACAAAGCAATACGGAAAAAGCGCGAGAGAAGAAAGATGAGCAAATTCCTAAAAAAGCAAACAAACCTGATAAGCCGGATATTGATCCTCTCTGTTTCATAACAGTGGAAAATGACAATAACGAAATTACCATAGAAACAATGTACAAGGTCGTCGAAGCGATGGAGCCGCGTATTCCTGTTCTGGTGATACTGCTAAATGGTAAAGACACGCCCAGCGAAGATATCGTGAGATGCATAAGGCGAGAGTGGCAGATTCTGGTAATCGAGGGTAGTGGTGGCCTTGCGGACGAATTCAAACGAGGACGGGAAGCTCAGGAAGAGTATATAAGGAAACTCTCTATCTGGAAGCCACCGATTGCAAATCAGAAGCAGGATCAAGACCAGAAGCAAGAACAGGATAAAGATCAGAAGCAGGAGCAGAATAAAAATAAGCCTGAGCCTCCTTTTATAGCAGACATGGCCGTGTCTGAGGGTCTTCTTAAGGGAGGCAAACTCAATTTCTTATCTCTCAATGAAACGCCAAAAAAGCTGGAACTAGCGATTAATCTCTGTTTGAAGGAGCACACCATTCTCAAGCGGGCTTCTATGCAACAGTGGATTTACAGCCAGGAAGCAAACTATTTAGAAGAGCGTTTTTTCCGCCTACAAGACGCTATATTGGTTCTGGGAGTTTTTGTCACTCTCCTGGCAGTCATCCAATCGTTTTACAAATTACCATCTCCACCCCCATTCTCCTCAATAAATAACATCAAAACAACCGACATATTCTACGGCCTGCTCATCGGTATAACAGCCTTGATCACCCTTCTTAGAGCAGGCGCCAATCGCTTCGATCCAGGCAACAAGTGGGTTGAGCTACGAGCCGCCTCAGAAGCCTTTAAGCGAGAAATGTTCCGCTACCGCACCCACAGCGGCATCTATAGCGATGTCCAGATCTTTCTAAAAAGAACCACACGTGAAAACGCACTGTACCAGGAGCTAGAAACCATCAGCGAACAATGGGTAAAGAACAACCTTGATGCCGCACTCCTTGAACGCTTAAACGGGCAACGAAAGCAACGCAGATTTCTCTTTTGGGGGGGTTCTCGGACCCAGAACGCGCCAAGGACTCTTTCCACCTACTTTCCACCTGATGGTTATATCAAAGATCGATTACTGACGCAGATTAATTTCTACAATGAGAAGAGCGCAGAGCTAGAACGCAGACAGTCGAGATGGCAATGGGCAATCTTGATTATAGGTGGTATCGCTACACTCCTGGCAGCTTTCCATGGTGAACTATTCATCACATTAACGACTGCTATCATTACATCTATGACCACGCATCTCGAATATAGACAGACCGCTAATACACTGAAACAATACAAACAGGCGAGCAAAGCCCTGGAAAACATCAATAATTGGTGGACAGCATTGGGTGTTGCTCAGGCAGAACAGGATAATATCGATAAACTTGTAGATCATGTTGAAATTACGTTACAAACTGAGCATTCTGGTTGGGTTCAGCAAATGCTAACAGCGCTGACCGAACTTCGTGACCAGCAAGCAAAGCAAGGCCAATCTCCTGCCGGAGCTGGCCCCATCAATCTAGAACAAGATGGTAAGCTGCCCACAACTAATGGAGTCACTCCCCCAGAACAGAAAGACCAACTGGGCTCCGATACTTCACAGGGTAGTCAGTCAACTACATCAGACGAGACAGATACTTTGCAAGCAGATGGGCAGCAAAATACCAGTGGTACTGATGATTCGGGTAGTGGTGACACCGGGACGAAAGGTACCACAAGGCCTCTAGATACAAGCGATTGACAAATCCTCGCTAGATCTGGCAAAAAATCTTATAATCTGATGAGAGCGCAAAATTTCTCTCTGCTACAACGCATTCTCGGGAGCACTAGATGAAGACACGCACGCGCCCATCAGAGCGCAAGATAGTGCCAGGTCCTCACAAGATGTTTTTTGGTGGCCACCTGCGTGAACTGCAACACGATCAGCTGGGTTTCTATGTGCGTCTGAGAAAAGAGTACGGCGATATCGTGCGCTTCCGGGCTGTGGGTCCTGTCTTTGTGTATATGTTCTTCCATCCCGATGACATCGACCATATATTACGGCGCAACCAGCAGAACTACCAGAAAGGGAATGCGCTGGCCCTGTTCAAATCGGCGCTGGGCGAGGGCTTACTCACGAGCGAGGGCGATCTCTGGCTCAGACAACGTCGGCTTGCACAACCCGCGTTCCATCGACAGCGTATCGCCGCACTTGCTCCTCTGATGACGGAAACAACTGCATCGATGCTAGAACGTTGGCAGACGTTTGAGCAAGGCGAGCTGCGTTTTGATGTTTCGCAGGAAATGACCAGCTTGACGTTTCAGATCGTCGCCAGGGCGCTGTTTAGCACCAACGTTGCCGAGGAAGTCGATACTGTTGGACGGGCCTTCACTGTTGTCCTTGATCAACTTAATTATCACCTGAGTCACGTAGCTCTGCCTGATCGCATTCCCACACCACGCAACCGACGTTACCTCCAGTCACTCGGTGTGCTTGATAGGCTGGTCTACGACATTATTCAGCAACGTCGTCGTACACAGGAAGACAAAGGCGACCTGCTCTCGATGTTCCTGCTGGCGCAGGACGCGGAGACCGGGGAGCAGATGAGCGATAAACAGTTGCGCGACGAAGTTATGACCATGATGCTTGCCGGTCATGAGACCACCGCCAATACGCTGACCTGGATCTGGTACCTGTTGGCACAACATCCTGCTATCGAACAGAAATTGCACGCAGAGTTGGCTTCAGTGCTTGAGGGAAGAGCGCCGACATTCGCCGATCTTGCTCGTCTTCCCTACAGCAAAATGATTATCGACGAGTCTTTGCGCCTGTATCCGGCAGCTCCCGGACTATCACGCAGAGCAGTTGCCGCTGACGAAATTGGCGGCTATACTATTGCAGGTGGAAGCGAGATCGCGATCTCGCAATATGTCACCCATCGCCATCCCGACTTCTGGGAGCGTCCCGACGTGTTCGATCCCGAACGCTTCCTCCCCGAACGTTCTGCACAACGCCCTCACTTTGCGTATTTCCCCTTTGGGGGTGGGCAACGCCTCTGTATCGGCAACTTCTTCGCGCTGATGGAGGCCCAGTTGCTCCTGGCCACAATTGCACAACGCTATCGCTTACGCCTGGTACTTGAGCATCCGGTTGTGGCCGAGCCGCTTGTTACTTTACGCCCTCGCTATGGTCTGCGGGTGACGTTAGAAAAACGTATTTGAAATGATGCCCATCCTATACAGAGGAGTTTGTACTAACCTGTTCTGCCGTCCCAGGCTCGTTAATTGCAACAGGGAGTGTAAAGCAGAAGCAACTGCCATGTCCTGTTATGCCCGAACTTTCCACCCACATCACTCCACCCATAGCCTCTACGAGGCGCTTACTGATGTATAGTCCAAGGCCTGTTCCACGTACAGAGCCGGAAAGATCGCGTTTAAGACGAACAAATTTCTCGAAGAGCAAAGGGATATCTTCAGCTACAATCCCTGGCCCATGATCTTTCACATAGATACCAATACGCGAGTAAGGGACCATTGCCAGAGGATTATCTGTACCGCGCAGCGCACTTACAATAACAGCCGTTTGTGTAGGAGCATACTTGAAGGCATTGGAGAGTAGATTGCGCAGCACCTGGCGCAGATATTGGGGATCTGCCCTGACGCTCAACGTCTCCGGCACCTGCACGCGCACCTCGTATTTTTCTATGGTGCGTGGATCAAACTGCATGAGGACGTCGTTTACGATCCGAGCAAGCACGACATTTTCACGCTGAGGCGGCATCATCTGCTTATCGAGATGAACGGCATCCAGTACGTTGTTCACCAGGAGCTTGAGTTCTTCACAACCACTCATGGCATGAGTGAGAAATGTTGTACGCATCGAGCTATCGAGTTGACTATCATGTACTAAGAGCAACTCCAGATAGCCATAGATCTCCGTTAATGGAGTCCGTAATTCGTGACTGACGTTGACCAGAAACTGGTCTTTGAGACGACTCAAACGCTGCTGATGCTCATAAGCACGTCTTTGTTCTGCCAGGGAACGTGCGATTGGCAGCGCAAAACGTCTTCCCGCCAGCACACCGAGAAGAATAGCCAGCACAAGGACAATAGCGGCAATCCAGACAGCAATGTGCAGTTGATCGTCGGCCACTGATGTAACAGTACGGAGGGGACTGAGCACAAAATAGCTCCAAGGGACAGTATAGGTCGTCTGTCGCACTACCTGGAACATCTCATGCTGACCCGACGGAGTCATCTGAAAGTTTGCAGGTGGTTCTTTCTGCTGTTGGAACGTTGCGAGTGCGGGATTAGGGAGCACCGTAAGCCGCTTCTGGCCGGATATGCCATAGAGTTCTTCAGCGCTGATACGTTGTTGCAATGCCGGTGAGAGCGGAGCAATCGCGGTGAATACCAGCGGCGGGAGCGTCATATCTTCTATGTCGGGATGAAAACTGGTTGCGGCAATGCGCACACCATTCTCGTCTAAAATAAAGGCATAGCTGCCCTGCCCATTCGCATTTGCATCATCGTTGACGATCTGCCAGATAGCATGGAGATCGAAGGTGTTACGCACAACGCCAACGACCGTATAGGAAGGTGTCACCACAGGAGAGTAAAGATCGATATATGCTTCATTGCTCGCAGGGTTATAGAAGACATCTGAGAATAATGTCCTCTTTGTGGTTTGTAGTTGCTGCAATGCACCAGGCAGAATGAAATATGATCCATGTATCTGTGGAACAGTCGGGTAATACAGGCGCAGATTCCCTTGTAGATCGAAGAGAGACCAATCATCGTAATAACTGCCTCGACCATGACCAGTGGCAAGACTCTCACGCGCTTGCTCCTGGAAGTCTGGTGCGCCGGCAAGAAACTGCTGGATTGACGGTAAGCGACTAATGGCTTCCGTCTCCAGTATACGCTCAGCCATATAATCATCAATCAACTGAGTCCGTGTGCGTGCATCTGTCTGCATTTCTTTACTGGTCTGATCGACAAGCGATGGCCGCGAAAGCAGTACAAGCGTGACCACGGTTATCACCAGTGGTAGAATAGCGGCAAGTACGAGCACTCCTGAAAGGCGTGCAGCCAACGAAAAGCGCTGTAACTGTTGTTGCGTTTTCTCCTGTTTAGACATAACGCATTCCCTACCTGCTCTTGTAAATTGCGGATTGTGCCTCGGGAGTATCAACATTGTACCTATCTATGATAACATAGCCGGTAGTGACTCTTTTCTGAATGCTATTGCCTGCACCCGAAAGAGCTTTAATAGCATAGTCCACTGCGATACTGCCCATTGCGGCTGGTTGTTGGGCAATAACGAGATCGACGACCCCATTCCTGAGATCAACAATGGCTTGCTCAGGAGCATCGAAACTGGCAATTTTGATCACACCCAACTTATCCGCATCCTTAACGGCCTGTGCAGCTCCTTCGGCGCTGAACAGATTCGCCCCAAAGATACCCGCAAGATCGCTCACACGGCGCAAGACAGCGGCTGTCTGTTTCCTGGCGGTAGCAACACTATCATTGTTATAGTCCACACCAACCAGTACGACGGCTCCATTGGTCGCTTCAATAGCGCTCTTGCAGCCCTGCTCGCGCTGCAAAATCGTGCTGATCCCGGGCTTCACATTCTGGATATAGACCTTGCCTTTTCCGCCAAGCGCTTTAATCAGGGCAATACCTGCAATCTTGCCCCCTTCAACATTATCGGAGCCAATATACGAGAGGGGAAACGTCACCTCACCATCGGTATAGTTACCATCGCCAATATAGGTGTCCACGGAGATGACTTTGATGCCCGCATTATAGGCTCGTCTCAGCGGCTCGACCAGAGCATGCTTATCACATGCAGCAATAAGAAGCACATCGACTTTTTTCTTGATCATATCCTCCACGAGAGGGATCTGTAAGGCCGCATCGAACTGGGCAGGCGCTGCAACAACGAGTGTGGCCCCAAGTTCACCGGCTTTTGCCTGCGCACCCTTCTGCATGGTGATGTAGAAAGGATCATTCTCCACACCCTGCACCAGCGCAATTACAGCATGCTTTGCAATCGGGTTTGTGGTAGAAGGAATACTGACAGGATCACATGATACAAGGTATGCGCCACCCACAATAGCTGCTGTTCTTGCCAGAAATTTTCGGCGGCACAACGGTTGTGCCAGCCAATCAACATTATCCAAGCGCTTCCTCCTTATAGAAGGATATTCTATCAACTTCTGGCATTGCCCATGAAGCGAAAGCAAAGGAACATGTTTTCTCAAGCCACACATCGCCAAAATGACCGTACTTTCATTCTGCTCTCCCACCGCATATCTATATTCGAATAATTTAGTACGTACTTAGACGGTGTAGCCATCGGTTAAGGTATTGTAGTGCATTTCTAAGCGATTGTCTACCAACAACATCGTCGTACAGGGCGCTTCAAACGTCGCCCGCGTTGACCCGTAGAGGCATGCCTTGCGTGTGCCGCGTGCGTGGGGGACAACACCCTTGAGCGCCTGGGACGTTCTCATGAGCGACGCGGCCCACGCACGCAGCACACGCAAGGCATGCCTCTACGGGACGGTTGAAGCGTCCTGATCGTAGTAGGAGTTGCAGAATTTGGGATGCAGGATGGCATGAGTTCCCGGATCATCTCTCAAAAGAGAAACGTATAACTCTGACCAGGACTGTATAATATAATGAACAATCCAAACTCGTTGCAGGTGATCGATAACGATTTAACAGATAATACCACGCAAACCTTCACCTTCCACAAGATGTAGGATGCCGGAAGTTCCAAAGCGAGGCAGAGCGGATATCTTGTATTGCTTTCCACTCTGTCTCACGTCTGGTTGGTTTATTGCTGAAGATGCCCGCCGATATTGCCTCTATATTCACCATGAGCGTGCCCCGTCTTTGACAATGTAATGCGGGCAGGCTGTGTTTGCTCGCTGGAGAGAAACGCGATGACCAGCACACCGTTGCCATAGGTCACATTAGCACGTTCGCCATCAACTGGACCGGGCAGGCTTAATTCGCGATGGTACCCTCCCGCGCTCCATTCTTCCAGGATGACCTCTTTGGCATGTTTCAGCGTCGCACGTATATCTCCATGCAAGATTAATTGATCATTCTCGGTCACTTCGACAAGGATATCCTCGGGTTCAAGTCCGGGCATCAAGGCGGCAACGGTCAGATGATCAGCAGTTCGATAGATGTTGACGGGAGTATGTTGCGGTTCTGGTTGTTCTTGCATACGTTCTGTCTCCTTGTATCTGCGTCTGTAGCAGACAACCACAATGGTTTGACATTGGCCTACCAGTTTTATAAGAAAAGCAACGTTTAGCGCTCTGCGTTAGTATGCGCTCAAATCTCAAGAATAGTCAATCCCTCCAGTTTAACAAGTCGAGGGCATCTTCAAGAGTTAGTTCGCCGGTTGAGCCGTCCCGCTCACGGAGGATCAGAATTGGAAATGCTATAATAATTCTATAGAATTATCTTTTATAGCATCATTAAATTCACAACTGCCTTGCTTATAATCAAAACGGAGTAAGTAAAAATATTATTATTTCTCTCTAAAAAAAGTAGACAGATGAGGTGAAATGCAGTAATATGTTTGAGGAGACTTATGTACCCCGGCGAAGGCATTGAGTACAGCGTAATATATCTCTCATAATGAAGAATGGAGGCAATATCCATGCCTTTGAAAGAAACTGAAGAAACCGACCAATTTTCTTTTGAACCTTTTGCAGCCCATCTATTTTATACTGCTGTCAATCGTTCGCTGGTCCAGCGTGCACTGGCTCCGCTGGCGGAACTCCCTCAGACAATGCCCCTGACGATTGTCGATATGGGTTGTGGAACTGGAGCGATCACCCGGCTGATTGCAGAAGAAATGTATCGACAGGGACGGCAGGCGCGTATTCTTGGCATCGATCCCTCGGCTGTGGCACTCCATCATGCACGGAAGAGTATGGAAGAAATGGGAGCAACCGCTGAGTTCCTTCAGGGAGAAGCAACCGACCTCCCACACTTCGTCCAGCAGAGCAATGCTGCATTCTTTTGTAACGCGATCCATCTACTCTCCAACAAACGTTTAGCATTCGAGCATATGGCAGCCATTCTCGTTCCAGGTGGGATCTTCGCCTGTAACAGCGCATTTTATGAAGGGACGAACGTGGAAGAAACTACCCGCTTCTCCCGCCTGTGGATACGTCGTGCAGTGGGATGGTTGCGCAAAGAGCACCCGGAAGTGCGTTTATCTCGTGAAGCCAGAACGGCAGCTATGCAGTGGCTCACGCCAGAGGAGTACGCCAGCCAGCTCAAACAAAGTGGCTTTTGCAGCGTTGATGTAGATCAGGAGCAGGTCTGGATGCCTCAGGATAGCTTACGCGATCTGGGACACTACAGTCTCTTTATCGAAGGGGCTTTGCCGGGAGCGCCCCTGGCCCTTGGAGCAGCCGCGCTTGGGGCTACCGTGTACCAGACATGCCAGGAGCTCCAACTGAGAGAAGTGCCGCGCATGTGGTTACAGCTTATAGCAACAAAAGCATAAAGGTTGCTAATGCCATGTGCGGGTTTGATTGATCTGCTCTTTGGCACGAAAGGCTGTTTCCAGGTCAACCTGGAAGGCGTTAGCCAGGTCCAGGAGATAACTTAGCACATCGGCGAATTCTTCTTCAAGCGCCCATCTCTTCTGACTGGCCTTTTCGTCATACAGGCCCGCCGACTGACGCATGGCTTTAGCCAACTCTCCTACTTCTTCGCTGAACAATAAAAACTTTTCCGCGTAGGTATCTTTCGTCCAGCCTCTTTCCTGGCAAACCGCATCCATATACTGCTGTAGATCTTTAAGAGTTGGACGTTCCGATAAATGCGCCATAATTCTCCCCAATGTTATGAATCAGATGGACTATCAGTTATTTTAGTATACGTTATTTTATAACCTATATACCGATAGCTCAATATATAAATATCCTGCAGATCAGATCTGGTTGAAGAGGCTGGCTATCATTATGCTTTGCCTCTAGAGCGGCTGTGCCAGTACGGCGAATAGTACATCCGGGCCATGTGGAAAAAAAAGTAAAGGATCGATCCGTTTATGAACTTAGCAATAGGTCTACATAATTTATTTGCGATAGACAAACCAGGAAGGATTTCATCTTTATGAAATGGTATCCGTATGGACATGATTTTGGCAATGCAGAGATGGGTGGCGTCACAGTTATCAGCGGGAAAACATTTTCGTGCAGCATTCCTACGGCCTTCGCGAAGGCCGATACCAGCGCGATGCAAAACCTTGGTATTAATGTAGAGCAAACGAATGCACATGTTATCCAGTTTTATGGTGAAGCAATGTCATATGCCGTTGGTGAACTGGCATTGCAACAGGCCGTGGATGTGTACCACGGGCGTGGCGATATTCAGCGCTATGCGAGCAAATACAGTCTTCGTGGCCTCTTGACAATTGCCGCATCGCTCATTCCCGATACGGAGTTTGGTCTCTACGTGGTTACTGGCTTGCCAGCCGAAACCTATATCAAAAATCTGGCATTACGCAATAGCATCAAGGCGGCGCTGGATGGCACCCACATCTTTACGATGGACAATGGCAAGACCCTGCGCCGTGTGACCGTCGAAGTTGCCACCGTAGTTATGGAGGGGGCAGGAGCGTTGATTGCCTATGGTGAAAAATTAACAAGCAAGATGACTGAGAGTTCGGTGATCGACATCGGAGGACGCACAACAGATCTGTATGTAGCACGCGGCCAGGTTCCTGTCACAGAGTACTGCAAAGGGAAGCCATTAGGCGTTGAAACTGCCACGCAGATGCTCATGGATACCTTTGAGAGCAAGTATGATCGTTCACTTTCGTTGCTTGAGGCACGTGAAATCATGTTTGCCTATGCTTCGCATGGCGAGATCAACTATCCTGATGTCTCTGTGTACGGGAAGACGATCGGCGCACATGAGTTGGAACGCCTGACAAAGGAAGCGGTATCACAGGTCGCAAGCGAGATTGTTTCCTTCGTCGCTTCGGCCTGGCGACAGAGCGATCGGGATGCGGTCGCGGCCAGCTTCAAGCCAGTACTCAATATTGGCGGCGGTGTCTACTATTTCCATAACTTTCTGAAGAAGCGCATTCCTCACCTGTCCCGGCCTGATGATCCTATCCATGCCAATGCGATTGGCTACTGTAACCTGTCAGGCAACCTGCTCATACGCAAAATCCAGGCGAACGGCGCTAAAGCATTGTCCTAAAGAGAGGAGCTTATGTCACAAGACGTAGAGAGGTATCTGTATTTTACTGTTGCATTACTCAAAGATTCAGTCGCGTTAGATGCACTCTGGCAAGACGCGCTAAAATATCATATGATTGACCAACCAGGCAAGTTAATTGCCATTCGTCTGACGGAGTACTACGAGATCATGGCCGGTGGAGCGCTGCCCTCAGCTCCTGGTGCATCCGTTGTGAACAACCAGCAGCATGCGGCCAGCAATGGAGTAAGCAAAGAAGAGACGACGATTGCGCACTCTCCCAATAACAATGGCACGAGTTCTGTGATCAGTCAGGCCGATGACTATTACTTAGAAGCCCAGCCGATTATCGCGACTTCCCCTGATGTAGCGCAGAATGCGGAAGCCGCCGCGGACTATTGGACGCTCCTATAGGAGACTTAAAACACAATCTCCCTGCAAGATCTGAAACCTTGTGGGAGATTGTGTTTTTCAGGCAGACAATAATTCTTCAATGAGATCAAGCAATTTGTTCAGATCAACGGGTTTGCTCATACCTACGAGGTGACGTGACTGGATATCGTATTGAAGGACACCCGCAGTCGTCAGGATAGTTGGAACGTGCTCCAGACCCTCTAGAGTACATAACCGATCGTAGAGTTCGAGCCCGTTCATCCTGGGGAGATGATAATCCAGGATGATCAGATCGGGACGATATTCTTTGACGATTTCTAAAGCATGAGTTCCATCCGGTACGAGCAAGGCCTGATGCGGTGTCTCTTCTGAAATCGTGCGCACCAGGGCCTCCCCAATGAGAGCATCATCCTCGACGATCAGAATCAGTTTCATAGCAGCAGGTTTATTTATTACCAGGTGCTCTTTATCGTTAAACATAGCTCGACTCCTGCCAACACCACAAAGATGATATGCAATAGTGCTCTTTTATAGCACGGACTGGCATAGAGCGTTAGTTTCAGGATGAACTTAGTATGGAACAGTCGTTGTACTGACTGCTGGATAATAAGCCTTGTAACCAAACGCGCGACCGATGGCTGCCGCAAGCCAGAATAACGGGCGTTGAATGAAAACAGGAATACCAGCTACATAAGCTGAAGGCTCAAGCGCCTGCAACATGACAATTGTTTGCAGAATGTTTCTGGGTAAGCCATCTTCCTTTACTTTGCCTTGTTGAGCTAATGCATACAGGGCTTCGAAAAAGGCAGCCGACGCCAGGAGCAACTGCATCTGAGGCCTGTCTAATTGTGTGATCTTGCGTACCTGTAGAGTATCATTACCCACGTTCCAGGGATGCACATGCGATATCTTCCTCGGCAGACGGAAGCTGTCACCCGCTTTTGCCGAGGACTCGACGTTCCCAATTTTATAATGAGCAGAACCTGTAAGGATCTCAAAACGCTCATCGTAGTAGGGATGAAAATGGGCCGATAAGCCCTTTCCACCACCCGGTTTGATAAAGAATTCGATCTCTAAGAGCGTTCCATTCGTATCTGGTCCTGTCTTTACAAAGATCATGCGCTCACCCGTTACCGGATTATCGAATACCTGACCAGCTTTCGGCATAGTTCACCCCTTCGTTGTGGTCCCATATTTACGATACGATTACACTTATGTCCAGGGCGCAAAGGGATTTCTGGCCTTCTGGAGTAAAGGTTTCAGAGCCGGGTAGTGCCGTGTCACAATACTTGCCATCCCACTCTCAGTAATCCAATCCATACCAACCTGGGTGTAGACCTCGGGCGTATAGTCCCTGGTAAAGAAACGGTCGCTGTTCAGGCGGCGCGAGGCCATAAGGATAAAGATGCGGAAGGCGGTGTCGCTGAATCCAAAGCCCTTTGGCAACGGTTCCGCATACAGACCGACCATGAGATCTACCTTGTCGATATCGTTATCATACACACGTCTGATCTGTTCGACCCACTCTGGATTGTCGCTCAACTCTTCGAAAGTCTGGACGGCCGGGCGGTGCACCAGTTTACGGAACTCGTTGTAACGCGGCACGCCACGCTCACGATCGCGGATGATTTCGGTTGTTGACAGGTCGATCAGGGTACCGTCCGGTTCCTGACGATGGCGCAGGTAACGAGGGTAGTTATGCAGCGTTAAAGCGCCGGGATGGGAGGTACCAAAAGAATAAAAGAGGTCGGTTAGCGAAACCTGCTCTAACACCTTGCGGGCGTTTTTGTCTGCCACCTCTGGCAACGTGGGCTCCATAAGTACGGCATTATTGGTTAGAGAACGGAAGCTAAATTCGTCCGGCAGCAGTGGATGCATACGGTAGACGGCCACAAACTCTTCCGTCAGAGAGTAGGGAACTCCGAAATGATCGGTAGCAGAGCCAGGGATACCGCTGATCACCTCGCTCTTGCTGATACGTCCGAAGTGCTTGTGAACCCATTCGCCTGCGATGCCCCACCAGTTACTGTGCATAGCAACTTGCAAGGCGGGATGACCAAGGATGGCAGGTGTCCACTCTACCGTGTGAATTTTCGCCATCAGAGCAACATTGATCAGCCGGGCACGGTTGTACAGATCGTCGTCGGACCAATCTGGATAGTTTTTATGCAGCAGATCGCAGATGGTGTTGTGCTCTAACGTAAAGAGCGTGTGCATAAGGCTCAGGCCAATCCACCAGTTACCAGAAACGCTGGCCAGGTCGGTCCCTGTCGCCGGATCAACGGGAAGCAAACCATCGGGACCAATAATGAGTTTCCCACCATCGCCTGTACGCATCCTGTGCATCGCAGCTTCATTGCTACCATAGATCTGCGAACCGTCCCACCAGTGTGTTTCGGTGCTAAGAAATGTGGGAGGTAATCCATCTGCTTCAGATGGATGCGTGGGATCACTATGTGTGCGCAAAATCGTCATTGGATGCTCAGGCCAGGGATCATCTTCGCTGAGAGGCATGCCGCCAGCAGGTTGAGGCTGGTCGCAGGACGAAACGTATCACGCGCCAGTAGTTCAGTACTGACCTTGCGGGGATTGGGTGTGAGGATTGCAGATTCGTCAGGAAAGGCAAATTTTAGCGGAATGTTGCGACCAAAACGCGTGCCAGCGCTTCCCATCCTGGGGTAGGTCAGGTCGTTACAGGTGCCATCGGGAGTACGTATTGTCGGACACTGGCAGTCCGTCGCAGTGGAAGTTGCAGGCAGATCCGTCGCGGTCCCGAGTGAAGTATCAGCCAGGTTCTGTTCGCGCAAGATGTTGCGTAAGCCAATAAATGTCAGGAGCGCCAGCGGAACTGGAAGCTTATGCCAGCCAATCGACTGATCGACTTTCTGAGCTACCCTATTGAATAAACGTGTAAACAGAGACACGGTCATATAAACCATCCTTTTGGACGTTTTTTAGAAATTTCCTTCTCTATTATACACGTTGCTGGGTTAAATTTTTATCGGTGTAGTATTCTTAGTCGCCTGTACGTTACTACAAGACAAAGGAGATTTCGCCTGAAAGCGTGTAACAGATGGCCTGGGCATTCGGGAAAAAAAGCTTGAAGGCACCTTCAATAATATTCCCATTGCGATCACGACTCGGCTCCTCATGAGAAAAATTACAAATGACAGCTTGATTATCAACAATATCGCCATCAAAACGACGAATAAGTTTCAACGCCCGGGAGGTTATGGTAAGACAGTAGAGTGTTTTCAAGGCTTTATCCCTTATAGAGCATCTTTCTTTGGCACAACTGATTACGAGAAGGAAACATACAAGTGACAGCAGCAAGCCATGATCATCTGTGATGCTGAGCAGTTTCTCATCTCGACATTGGGAGAAAGCTCTTCTAAGTATACAGGCAAGGTGTGAAAATACCGTGAAGATGAGGATGCGTCATGTGAAATCCACGTGAAGTTGACGAGTATGATAGTAAGTTCTTATTAGGCATCACAAAACAACTATTTATTTTTATTAAAGGAATATAAATAGTTTATATTTTGTTATTTTCATCGACTGCTTATTGACATCCAGCTTGCTTCATGGTACCTTTATATAGTGCGCAATATTTTGATGCTGTGATACCAGTACCACAAGCTATTCATATATATTCCACCGCACCAACCACTTCCCAGGTTTCCTGTCGTCAAGGGGGAGATCCCTCCAGCAAGAACGTGACTTCAACGTAGAGTGTCACTGTACTCCGTCCCATCTTGAACGAGCCCCATGCTGTGTGCTCACAGGCCCGTCAATGCTTATCACCAAAGAAGGAGAAAATAAGATGGCTGGCAACAGATGCGTTGTCTATGTAGAACCAGGGAAGGTACAAATCGAAAACATTGCATACCCCAAACTAGAGTTGGAGGAGCAACATCGTAAATGTGATCATGGTGTCATTCTTAAGATTGTGGCAACAAATATTTGTGGCAGCGATCAGCATATGGTCCGGGGTCGGACGACAGCACCTAAAGGTCAAACTCTAGGCCACGAGATTACAGGTGAAGTAATCGAGGCGGGTCGAGATGTTGAGTTCATCAAAGTGGGTGACCTCGTTTCTGTACCATTTAATATTGCCTGTGGACGTTGCCGAATGTGCAAAGCAGGGAACACTGGCGTCTGTCTTAACGTGAATCCTGCCCGGCCTGGTGCCGCTTACGGCTATGTTGATATGGGTGGTTGGGTAGGTGGGCAAGCCGATTACGTGATGGTTCCCTACGCTGACTGGAACTTGCTGAAATTCCCGGATAAGGACCAGGCGATGGCGAAGATCAAGGATCTAACCATGCTCTCGGACATTTTCCCCACCGGGTATCACGGCGCTTTCTCCGCAGGGGTCACAACGGGATCAACCGTGTATATTGCTGGCGCTGGCCCAGTCGGCCTGGCATGTGCTGCATCATCGCAACTGCTTGGCGCGGCGGTGGTCATTGTTGGAGATATGAACAAGGACCGACTGGCACAGGCACGCAGCTTCGGCTGCGAAACCGTCGACCTTACTCAGAAAGCCGAACTGCCCGATATGATTGCCCAGATAGTCGGGGAGCCAGTAGTAGACGCAGCGGTTGACTGTGTCGGCTTCGAGGCGCGAGGACACGGTGCAGGGGCGACAGAAGCTCCTGCGACGGTACTCAATGATGTGATGAGTATCACACGTGTTGCAGGGAAAGTAGGTATTCCCGGCCTGTACGTGACTGGCGATCCAGGTGGCA
>WNGE01003211.1_pt1 | contig 19459 bp, 18 predicted proteins | sample 5400651 | NCBI WGS metagenome assembly WNGE01 (sample SAMN13153370, study PRJNA577476) | soil metagenome | isolation source: 60 cm soil or saprolite under grassland replicate 2 | place: USA:California | collected 2016-06-15
TCTCGACGAGCTCCGAGATCGGCAGGTCGGCCACGGGCGCAGCCTAGGCGAACACCTGTTCGGCTGCGCGTGCTCCCTCAGGGACCCGGCGGAGGCCGACGCATCTTCTTGAGTTTGTTCAGAAGTTCGCGTGCCGCTGCGTCTGCCCGCTCCTTCTCGCCGGTATCTAGAGGCATGGAGGACTCACTCTTCCGTGTGCCCTCCGACGAGCTCACCAGGTCGTTGCGCGCATGACGAGCTCCTTTTCCACAAGCCCCGACCTGCACGCGGGAGATTGCTCGGTCGGACGAAAGGAGCCGGCCGTGTCCGCAACCAGGATGCCCCGCGGGGGCGTGAAGTGGGTAGGGCTTGATGTCGCTCGGGACGCGATCGCGGTGGGGGTGCTCGACGGCCCATCGGAGAGCGCACCGAGAATGGAGAAGGTCGCCCACGACGAGGTGTCAATCCGTCGCTTGGTGACCCGATTGGGTGAGCCGAGCCGGCTGCGGGTGTGTTACGAGGCAGGTCCCACCGGTTATGAGCTGTACCGGCTGTTGATGTCGATGCGAGTCGCGTGCGACGTGATCGCGCCGTCGCTGGTCCCGGTCGCTGGCGGCGAGAAGGTCAAGACTGATCGCCGTGACGCACGGCGACTGGTGCGGCTGTACCGCGCCGGCGAGCTGGTCACCGTGCGGGTCCCGACCCACAAGGAGGAGGGCTGTCGGGACCTGTGCCGGCTGCGCGGCGCGGCGGTGTTCGACCGCAGTCGAGCCCGCCAGCGGCTGGCGTCGTTCCTGTTGCGCCGTCACCTCGTCTATCGCGAGGGGACAACCTGGACGCTGAAGCATCGGCGCTGGCTCCGCTCGTTGTCGTTCGATGACGCGGGCGCACACGCGACGTTCGCGCACCTGCTGGCCAGTGTGGAAGAACGCGAGTTGCGCGTCTCGGCTATCGAGGCTGACCTCGCGGGGTTCTTCGAGCGTGACCTCTTCGTGGAGCAAGTCGCGCGCCTGGCCGCCTATCGGGGTATCGACCAGCTCAGCGCGCTGGGGTTGGCGTCGGAGGTGTGCGACTGGCGGCGGTTCCCGACTCCCGCCAAGTTCATGGGCTTCGTCGGACTCGTCCCGAGCGAGTACTCAACGGGGGCCAGCACGTCGCGTTACGGGATCACCAAAGCCGGCAACGCGCATGTCCGCCACACGCTCATCGAGGCGGCGTGGGCGTATCAGTATCCCGCGCGGGTCAGCCCCGAACTGCAGCGCCGCCACCAAGGACTTCCGCCCGACGTCGTTGCGCGCGCTTGGGCCGCGCAGGTCCGGTTGTGCGGACGGTTCCAGCGCCTCGCCGCCCGCAAAGACCGCCGCACCGTTGTCGCGACCGCGGTGCCGGGCCGACCTCGTGCCTACGTGTCGGAGAATTCGCCAAGACGATGCGCGCGCATCGTTTTCGCGAAGTGGGCCGTTCCCAAGCACGAGGGCCTTGCCCGGCCAGATCGACGTCGTCGGTCGCCGAAGTTCACGCCGACGCGCTCGTTGGGGCGTCTCCTAGTTCGATCACATCTGGTAGGACGACGTGGTTCACCGCACGTTTGGCTAGTGTCACGTCCCCACAGTTCAGAGTGACTTCTGCGTTCACGTCGCCGAGCGCGATGGTGACGACGCGGCCAGCAGCGACCGTGACGACGCTGGCGTCCACGGTCAGCGAGACGATGAGGTCGAGGGTCAGCAGTGGGATGGATCTGTTGTCGATCTCGGCTTCAAGGCGGGGATGTTGGGTTGACTGAATGGAATGGTGCCCGACGCGCACCTGCTGGCGTGAGCCGGGGTCGGCACGCGTTTCGGCGCAGGCTTTCTGCACCGCCGCGAACTTGGCCCACGCGGAGGCGATGAGACCATCTACGGGGATGTCCAGCAGATCGAGAATGCCGGCCGCGGCGTCCCCGGCGGGTACGAGGTCGTCGGTCAACACGTTGGCGGTCTCGAGTTCGTGGGTGAGCGTCGCCACCCCATCAGCCGGGTTGTCGAAGAGCATGTCAGAGACGGTTGTCATTGTTGTTCCTCGTCTGAGAGCGTGATTTCACTCGGGTCGAGCATCGTTCGTAGAGCGACGAGCGGCCGACCGGGCTCGGGTTCGACGAGCTGGCTCCCCGGGTCCTCGATGGTCCGCAGGCGGGGGACTTGCCTCGCTTCTTGGCTGCGCCGGCGGAATGCCCACGCCACCAGCACCAGTATCAGCACGATCGCGATGGCCGCCGCACTGCCCACGACCACGCCGACCGGGAAGTCCTCCCCGCCTCGAGACTGGGGCACCCTAGGCGCGGCTGTTCCCGAAGGCTGGGGAGGTGGTGTCTCCCGCGGTTGCTGGCGAGCGGGTGTCCCCCGCGGGGTAACGGTGAAGGTCGCGGTCGCGGACCCGCAGGGCATGGGCGGTAGACCACCGTCGATGACTAAAGGCGTGGCTTGGGCAGTGGCTCTGACAGCACGCGGACCGGGCGCGATGCCACTCGGCACATTGAATGCTCCACTGAAGCTAATGCTCCTGCCCTGGGAGGAGATGGTCGGGCTCTCCAAGTTCACACGCTGGCCATCTAACGTGAGAGAAGAAACCGATTCCGATCCTCGATCTATCCCCGCCGGGAAGTTGCGTGAATCGCAGTCAAATCCGGATCCCGAAACGGTGACAGTGGTTCCGGCTGCCCCCGACGATGGGTTAAGCGAGAGCGTCTGTGCGACTGCGGGACTCGCGGTTGCCGCGACCCAGGTTGCGCCCGCGAGCAGCCCGGTTATTAGGGCTACGAGTCGCTTCATACTCGTTCCGCCCAATGTGTGTTCGTCGTAGGTTCGCTTCGTGCCGTCAGTTTTGAGTCGACCGTTTGATCATGGGCCTATTGCCCCACGGTGTTCTGTGTCGCACGACACGGTTCTCGGGTGACGTCAGACACACGGCGGGTGAGCTAGGGAACCTGATCGAGCTCGGCGACTCGCTGCCGCGGATGCCTGGTCCCGAGGCAGTGCGGTGCTGTTCTCGCTGGACCAGCCGCCCGCCGACGAGATCGTCGGCATCTGGGGCGGCCTGTCCCGTGGCGAGCGTGACCGAGCTCGCCGGTATGGCCTGACCGCCGCTGAGCTGCCGGTACAGGACCAACAGGTCCTCCCGGTGCGCCTCATACGCCGGGTCGCCGGTCGTCATGGCATAGACGTTGTAGGGCGACGGCAGCGCCTGGCGGTGCGCGCTCGCATCACGAAAGCCGCGGGCGTCGACCCGGCCCGGCCGGACCAGCAGATGACTCGCGGGAGGCAGATAGCCGTAAACGCGGCCGCCGACCTCCACGCCGTTGGCGCGTGAGGCCATGATGTCCGCGAATCCCCACAACGGCACCAGCCCCAAGCCCGACTCGGTGGGGAAAAAGTCCCAGTAGTGAAACAACTCGCCGAGCAGCGCGTAGGTGATGTTGTTGGCCGTCACCCCGACCCGGTCCACGCGCAGTAGAGCCTGGCCCTGGTCGGGCGCACCATCGCAGCGATCTTCGTCGCCGAGATCGGCGACGTGAACCGCTTCCGCTCCGCTGAGGCGTTGTGCTCGTGGGCTGGACTCACCCCTCGTCATCGCGAGTCCGACACCAAAGTCGTCCGCGGGGCGATCACCAAGATGGGCTCGCGGCTGGTCCGTTGGGCCGCGCTGGAAGCGATCGCCCGCTACCACGGCGGATCATGGCTCCAGCGAGACTTCCATCGCATCGCCGAGCGCCGCGGCAAGAACAAAGCCCGGGTCGCCGTGGCCCGCAAGCTCCTCACGCTCGCTCACTGCCAAGGCCAGCGGATCCGATCCCCGCGCCTCCTCCGCCAGGTGATCGGCGACCCAGTTCCTCAACGTCGTCTCGTTGATCCCCAGTCGACGCGCCACCGCAGCACGCGACTCATCGGGCACCAGCGCAAGGCGAACCGCTTCTTGGCGGAACTCCGCTGGATACTTCGACGGACGCGCCATTCAGGACCCCTTCCCGCGGCGAGGGGCTCCAACCAGTAGCCAGCCACAAAGCCCGGAGTCTGACTGACCCTAGGAATCACCTGGTTGTGCAGCCCCCGTCGCGCAGGGTCAGCTTGGGTTGCATCGATGTTCACGAATACGACGTTTTGCGTGCACCGTGGCTCCCTTCGCCCCGCCACCACGGTCGCACATAACGACGAGGCGCGCCGGCCCGAGCAGCCACACAGAACCGGCGTTAGGTGCTCCTTTTCGGTCATGTCCGACCCCGACTTCACGTCAGCGCGCTCATCGGCGGCGGTGAACTTGGGTCTGACCGGCTGGTCGACCTCGGTCGCATGTTCCGCTCAACGATGGTCGCCGCTCCGATAAGCGCTTGACCCGGTGATCGGCTGGGCCGTCGGGATGTGGGTATTTATGGGCGTGGCGTGCTGGGGCAATGATGTGAGGCACAAGCGCGAATCGTGTTGTGACTCACCGGGCGGGCGGTTCATCGCAGGGTCAAGCCGCCGCCCGAATTGCCCTTCTCGAGGCTCGACCACGACCGGTTGTCACGGACCATTGGAGGTGGCGGGAATGGTGCATCGTGGCTGTGCGGTCGTCGTGTGTCTGGTGACGGTCGGCCTGGCGGCGCCGGTGGCGGCCGCGAAGGGTCGTTCCGGGGGCGAGCCTGGCGTCGCCGATGACGCGCAGACGGCGCTGAACATCATTCCGTCGGGACAGTACGGGTCGGTGCCGCCGCCACCGCAGGCTGCGGATCAGGCCGTGCTCTACGACGGTCTCACGCCGTTGTTCGGCAACGTCACCGCGAGTGATCTGTCGAAGTATTTCAAGTCTGAGCGCCTCGGCACTGCGGGTCAGGGTCCGATGCGTGCGGAATCGCCGGCGCCCCGTGGTGTGCGGATCTTGCGCGACGGCTTCGACGTGCCGCACATCTACGGCAAGAGTCACGACGCGGTGACCTTCGGTGCCGGCTGGGTGATCGCCGAGGATCGCGGTCTCCTGCTGGAACAGGCGCGCTACAACGCGCGGGTCGCGGCGATCGATGCGCCCGGCTTCGACGCGGTCAACCTCACCGTGAGCCTCAAGAACTTCGAGCCGAGCACCCAGACCGAGCACGAGCTTGCCAAGCAGACCCAGGTCCTGTTGCGTGCCGGTGCGAAGGGTCGAGCCGTGTTGCACGACATCGACGAATTCGTCGCCGGCATCAACGCCTATTACCGCCAGGTCGGCAATCCGGCCCGGCCGTGGACACGCAACGACGTCTACGCGCTCGACGCCCTCAAGGGCCAGTTCGTCGGCCAAGGGGGCGGCGATGAGGCGGCTCGCTCGATGTTCCTCAGCGGGTTGCAGGCGCAGCTGGGCTCGAACAAGGCCCAGGGGGTGTTCAACGATCTGCGGGAGGCCAACGATCCCGAGACGCCGGTCAGCGTTCCGGGAAGCATTCCGTTCCAGTCCCCGCCGCGCAGCACGAAAGGCAACGTCGTGCTCGACAACGGCAGCTTCACCCCGACGGCGCCCGCGGACCCGCAGAACGCTGCACCGCCGGCCGCTCCGCTCACATCCCCTGCACAGGCGAGCAACGTGCTCATGGTCTCGGGTGCTCGCTCCGCCAACCACCATCCGCTCATGGTGGCGGGACCACAGATCGGTTACTACTACCCGGGCCTCACCCTCGAGATGGACCTGCACGGACCGGGTATCGACGCTCGTGGCGCCACCTCAGCGCCGTTTCCTGGATACATCCTCATCGGACGCTCCGAGGACCACGCGTGGTCGCTGACTTCTGCTGGCCTCGACATCATCGATACGTACGTCGAGAGGCTGTGTGGTGGAAGCGACACAAAGTATCTCTACAAGGGTCGCTGCCGGGATATGGCGACCTTCGACGCCGGAACGCTGACAGGCGACTCGGACCAACCACTGACCTTCCGGCGGACCGTGCACGGCCCGGTGATCGGCTACGCCACGGTGCACGGCCAGCGTGTCGCGGTGACCCGCAAGCGCGCGAGCTACGGGCGCGACGCGCTCGACTTGCTGCTCTACCGGGACCTCACAGTCGGCAACGTGCACAACGTGCAGGACTTCTTCCGCGCCGCGAACCAGTCGCCTCAGACCTTCAACTCCTTCTACATCGACGACCGCGACATCGGCGTGTTCACCAGCGGCCGCGTGCCCATCCGGCCGCCCAACGTCGACCCCGGGCTGCCGATCGACGGACGAGGCGGCCACGAGTGGCGCGGCTTTGTTCCGTTCGACCGTCACCCGCACGGGATCAACCCACCGGACGGGCAGATCGTGAACTGGAACAACAAGACCATCGCCGGCTACCGCGCTGCAGACGACAACTGGTCGTTGGGGCCGCTTCAGCGCGTACAGCTACTCACCGACAACCTCGGCCACCGCGGCTCACAGACCCTGGCCTCGCTCACCGCGGCGATGAACAAGGCCGCCACCCAAGACGTGCGCGTCATGGAATTCGAGCCAATCCTGGCTGCCGTCCTCAGCACCGGTCCCGCTCCGAGTCCACGCGAGGAACAGATGCTCCAGCTCCTCGACGATTGGCGACGCCGTGGTGGGAGCCGCCTCGACGTCGATCTCGACGGCAACATCGACGACCCCGGCGGCGCCATCCTGGACGCCGCCTGGCCCAAGCTCGCCCAAGCCTGGGCGGGTCCCGAGCTCGGACCACTCACTACCCAGTTCACCTCGATCGTCACCCCCTACAGCGCCCCGCCACAGGGCCAATACGACGGCTGGCACATCTACATGGACAAGGACCTGCGCACGCTGCTCGGACGCCCGGTCAAAGGCGCTTACCACACCCGCTACTGCGGAAACGGCAACCTGGCCGCCTGCCGCGATGCGCTATGGACCGCAATCCAAGCCGCCGGCGACGAACTCACCGCCGCCCAAGGCCCGGACCCCGCCAACTGGCACACCGACGCCACCCACGAACGCATCACTTTCAAGCCCGGCCTGCTCTCCTTCACCATGCGCTACACCAACCGCCCCACCGGCATCCAACAACTCATCACCTTCACCAGCCACCGCCCGAACCACTAACTGAGCCTCCCCCGTTCTTCCGGACGGGGTCGGTGTGGTCATCGCGATGATGGTCGTGGTCGGGTCTGTGGTGCCACCTCCTTCGTGAACGGGGCTGAGATCGCAACGTAGCGTCGTACGCGCGTTCGAGAACCTGCTCATGCGACGGCCTGGGTGTTGACGCGCTCGAACTCGACGGGCGAGAGGCTGCCGGTCGAGGTGTGACGCCGCGTCGGGTTGTACCAGGCTTCGATCCATTCGAAGATCGCCTGCGCGAGTTCACGACGCGTCGACCAGGTGCCCCGGTCGAGGAGCTCGAGCTGGAGGGTGCCGAAGAAGCTCTCGATCATCGCGTTTTGAACTGGCGGTTCACCAGGTCCTCAGCCGGGCTGGCGTGCGGATCGCGGCGGGTGCAGCCCCGGTTCCGGCGCCGCCGATGCAGCCCGACGATGCCGTGGGTCCGCATGAGCCGCTCCACACGCTTGTGGTTCACCTGCCGACCCCGGCCGAGGCGCAGCTCGTCGGTCACCCGCGGGGAGCCATAGGTCTCCCGGCTCGCCCGATGGATCTCACGGATCGCCCACGCCCTTCACGACTTCAAGTAACTGAATTCGCCAAAACGTTGCGCGCGCATCGTTTCGGCAGATGAACTGAGCTCATCAAGGGCACAGTCGATATCGACCACACCTCCGCGGCGCGCCAGCGTCTTCAACGCCCTTCACGACAACACCACTTGACACGGCCCCACCCCTTCACAGATGCCGATATGTGCGCGCTGACCCCGTGGCCCAGCGCGTCGTTCTGGCGCGTCGTTCCGTACAGGGATCACGAGCGCGTGTCGGCAGGTATGGCCCGGAGCCGAGCACGGGCGAGCGTCGTTCAATCGCCGAGTGGTACCGCAGCCGATGATTACGCGTCGGAAATCATCGTCGGGCTGCGTTTCACCGGCGACACGGCGTGAACGCCACCCCGACCGGACCCTCTCCGACCGCGATATCCGTGGGGTTCTTCGTCCTGGTCTTCACGTCAATGGTCGACACCGTGTTGCTGTAGAAGTTTGTGACGAAGACGGTCTTGCCGTCCGGCGTGACCTCTATCCCGCCCGGGTTCGCGCCGACCGGGATGTCGGTGGGGTTCTTGGTCCGGGTCTTCACATCGATCGTCGACACCGCGTTGCTGGCCAGGTTGGTCACGAAGGCGGTCTGCCGTCCGGCGTGACCGCCACCCCGCGTGGCAATGGGCCGAATGTGATGTCGGTCGGGTTCTTGGTCCTGGTCTTCACGTCAATCGATCGTCAACTCAACGTGACGAGCCGGTTGCGCGCGTTCCTCAAGAGACTCAGTCGAGGCCATCGATACCCACCGTCGCTCCGTTCCAGAGTCACGGTAACAACGAGTGTCCGACAGTCAAGTACCAGGGCTCAGACACCGAAATGCACAAGGTCGACAACGAAGCAGCTCTCCCGACGATCCGCCCAATGAGACACTCGCGGAAGCTGGCTGCCGTCGGTCTTTGCGATGCGGAAGCGTCACGGCGCACGTCCGTCTGGACCCCGACACCTGTCGCTTATTTCTCACATGTGCACCTCTCGTGGGTGCGCCGGCTTGCCGATCTCGTTCTCTGTAAAGTTCTCGGACGAGCTGAGCGAACTACCCGGCGAGTGAGGCTCGCGGCTGGTCACTGTGCTTGCCCGCCGGCGAAAACAACGACGACGAAAGGCGCGAGCCTTAAATGAGTGCGGAACTGCCGCGGAAGCCGTGTAAGTCGCTGGGAAACACAGCCTCGAAACAGGCACGAGTTGCCGCAGGTTTCCGTCTAGTAGCTCCAGGTCCGCAATAGACCGGTGCGCTGCTTCACCTGGCTGACCTGCGCCATCTCGCCTCAAGTCGGCTGGATCGAGTGAAGGGCCTCACGAGCAGGTTCTCCTGAGATCTGGTTGAATTCGGCGCTGTGCAGCGAGGCGCTCCGGCGGTTGGGGCGGCGCAGCTCGAGCACGTGATCGTGCTCGTGCTCGAGAACCGGTCGTTCGATCACCTCCTCGGCTATCTCGATCACCCGTTGTCGGGGGAGTTCGACGGCCTGAAGGGCAAGACTGATCTCGGGAATCACCTGGATCTACGAAGGTCGTCGAGCCCGTGGTACAGGCCGGAACCGACGACCGAGTACCTGCTGCCGGTTGATCCGGATCATGAGCACCAGGCGGTCCTAGGCCAGATCGAGCAAGTTGGCGGGGTAAGGAACGCCGGCTTCGCGCACTCATACATGCACAAGGTCCTGGAGACCGAAACGCAAGCAAATCGTCGTCACTTGCTTCGCGCTTGGTCGCGGCGACTAATCATCGCCGCGGTGGCGGCCGTGATGGTACTGGCCGCAATTCGGCTCTGGTGGTGGATGATTGTTCCCGTCATGGCTGCGCTCGGCGGGCTCGTGCTGGCCGTGGCGATGCGACCGAAGCCCGTGACCCCGGAGGAACAGCACGCCGCAGATGACCGTGCCCGACTCGTGATGCACGGCCTCGAGAGCCAAGCGGTACCTGTGCTGAGCACGCTCGCTCGCGAGTTCGGAGTGTGTCAGCGCTGGTTCTCCTCGGTTCCGGGGGAGACGTGGCCGAACCGGAACTTCTTCCATGCGGGAAGCTCTTCAGGCTCGGTCAACATCGAGCTCGGCTTCTACAGAGAGCGCACGATTTTTCACGCCCTCGACAAGGCAGGGCGCAGCTGGAAGGTCTATTACGGACAGTTTCCGCCGGAGGTGTTCTGCTTTCCGTACGTGCTGGAGCGCAGTATCGAGTGCTCTGGTCGGCTCGAGGATCTCTTTGAGGATCTCGAACGCGGCACGCTTCCCACCTACGCGTTCGTCGAGCCACATCACGGCCTGCTGGGCAAACGGCCGTCGTGCAGTCAGCACCCGGGAAACAATCTGGCCGGGAAGGGTGACGGGAGCGACTTCCGGTCAGGCGAACGACTGATTGGTGAGATCTATCAGCGTCTCAAAGACAACGAGGAGCTCTTCAGGAAGACGATGTTCGTCATCGCGTACGATGAACACGGGGGTCTCTACGATCACTGTCGACCGCCCGCGGCCACGGCCGTTGCTGCCCGACACGACACCTGGAGTCGGCGGCTTCTGCGGTGGCTCACCGCACGCCGGTTCCCGTCAGGGTTCGGCTTCCGCTGCCTGGGCCCACGCATCCCCTGTGTCGTGATCTCGCCGTGGATCCTGGAGCACACTGTCGATTCTCGGGACCGTGATCACACGAGCATCCCGCGGACCTTGCGGAAGCTCTTCGCGCCTCGCTCGCGAGCGCTCAGTCGCCGCGAAGCCAGGGCGCCGACCATCGACACCTTGCTCACACGTTCAACGGCGCGGAGTGGACCTGAGCTCCCTGACATCGCGCCCGCAATGGCGCAGCTCGGAAGCCCACCCCTTTTCGGCCATGAGCAGACTGACGCCGCGGCGGAAGGCCCGCGTTCTGAGTTCGAGCTGCGACTCCTGTACCTCACCGACGGCATCAAACAAGGAACGATCGACAGGCCGAGAAGGTTGAGGATTCCGACGCGGAGGCGCCGTCCAGAAGCCGCCCCGCCGCTCAGGACACCGAAGCGGCGCCGCATCGGGCCGCGGACGCGTCGACACCTCCGGAAAATGAGCCCTCAGGAGCTCGTCGACTTGTACGACACGACGGAGTTTCAGCTCGGCGCCCTGGCTTCGGAGCAGCTTCGCCGAGGTGAATGACATGTGGGAGGCGATGAGCATGACACGGAGGTGGTTACATGCCAGCGCTGGCCGATAAGGACGGCGTCATTGGCGCCTTCCGGTTGGGCTGGGCGATGGCAGAGTTCCGCGGCCGTATCCAGCTCGGCCCCGACGACCCCGCGGCACCTCAGGTGGCGGAGGCTGCTCGTACCCAGAACGCCTTGCCGCTCTCTGCGGAGCGCAAGCTGGGCGAGCAACTGATCGAAACCCGCCAAGTCCTTGCGTCATTGGCCGGACAGCTCGAAGTCGACGTGCAGGTCGCACAGCTAGCGGATCAGCAGCACGAACGGGATAAGAAGACCTCCGAGCGTCTCCGCCAACTCGCGCATCTCGTTCATCAGGAGCGGACCGAACATCCGGAAGGTCCAGACCGTGCCCAGGAGCGCACGGCTTGGGCGCTGGCCGAGATGACGAGGTTCCTCTACGCCTGGGACGCCACAATTCAGGACCTTCTCGCGGCTGGACCATTCGGCCGGGCGAGCGCGTACCAGCTAGGTCGTGGTCTCTCGGAATCGACGTGGGCTCTGGAGACCGAGGCGGACCCGGACACGTGGGGAGGGTGGCTGTTCGTCCTCGGAGAGGAGCGGCGCGCGTTCCTCCAGCAGCTTCTCGATCGGCTGGCACCGTACTTCCATAGGCTCACGCTCCCGGCGATGAAGCAGTCGTTGGACAGCTGGCACGAGCAAGCCAAGATCGAGGCGGCCAAACCAGACACTGCACGCGCAGAATCTGAGGCTCCTCAGTGCCTGCGTCAGCAGGCTCGGCGCTGGAAAGACCTGATCGTTACGGGTCAGGACTCGCGATTTCCGATGGCGCCAGGCAAGAAGGTCAGCAGGCGAGGACTCATTCGGCCTCTGTTGAAGGAGCTCTGGCTCCAGCTGTCAGTGGCCGCGCTCGGAGTCGTCGCGCTGCTCATTGCGGCGTATCTGTTGCCGAGCAACGGCTCGCAAGGTGGCTTGGCGGCCGTCTTGGGAGCCGTCGGGATCACAGCGGCAGCCGTGTCGGCGCGGGCCAAGAGCTCAGCTCAGGACTTGCTTACCCGGGCTCGATACATCTACGACATCGTGGTCGCCGTCGAGGCAACGACGATCCTTCCCACGAACAGCGGTCCGATCGCGCCGCGGATTCCGACGAAGGGCGGTGCTGGAGCAGGGGGCCGGACGTAAGCTCCCGCACGGCGTGCAGCCTTAGGGGCATTGCCGGGTCGTGCCGACGGTGATGTCGTTGGGGTGCTTGGTCCTGGTCTTCACATCGATCGTCGACACGGTGCTCCGGTGACGTAGGCGGTCTTGCCGTCCGGCGTGATCGCCACCCTGAGCGGCAATGAACCGGTGACGACATCGGTGGGGTGCTTGGTCCGGGTCTTGACGTCAATCGTCGACACAGAATCGCCCCCGGGGACAGGTTCAAAGCCGAGGACAAGCGAATCGCTCCCGACCGTAGGATTGGCGTTGGTGACGAAGGCCGTCTTGCCGTCCGGTGTCACCGCCACCCCCTTCGGAAACGGGCCGACAGGGATGTCGGTGGCGTGCTTAGACCTTGTCTTTACATCAATTGTCGACACGGTGCCGCTGCCGTTGTTGGTGACGAACGCGGTCTTGCTGTCCGGCGTGACCGCCACCCCGAACGGGCGCGAGCCAACCGGGATGTCGGTGGGGTGCTTGGTCCTGGTCTTCACATCGATCGTCGACACCGTGCCGCTGAGCGCGTTGGTGACGAAGGCGGTCTTGCCGTTCGGCGTCACCGCCACCCCAACGAGCCACGGGCCGAATCTACGACACGTCACGTCCTCAGCGTCGGGCTGACTCATCCGTAGATGGCCCTGCCCCGCTCATGTCTGCGGGTGTTCCAATTCCCCCAACCGATGCGCGCGCATCGTTCGGCAGACACGACCAGCGGCGCCCGTGAGTGTGCGGTTGGTCTCTCCGCTTCGGTCAACCGGCCCGGCGGATAATGTTTTCCATCTGCTCAGCTGTGAACGCCCGCATCGTCTTGGTGCGGACGTTGCCCTGCGAGCCGAGCTGGAGAAGCGCAGCGGTAAGTGCCTCGTCGTCGGGAAAGTCCACGACGGTGACGATGTCGCATTCGCCGACGGTCCAGAGAATCTCCCGGACATGACCGCCTGCGTTCTCGACGGCCTTGGTGAAGTCCTGAGCTCGGCGAGTGGTGTCACGGAAGTTCTTGATGCCCTGCTCGGTCCAGTTGACGAGCGAGACGTAGGTTGCCATTGACCTTCCTCCGTTCCACTAGCGATGTCGCCTCGGGCACAGTCTGGGGTGCTCCGAGGTATCGGCAACCATAGGTCGCCTCCGTCGGCAGCTCCGGCTTCAGCGGGAGTTCAGGGAAGGGTGGCGGCTCTGGTCTCGGTGGGCGACAGTGCCCGCCTCGGCGCAGCCGCCGCGACCGTTCAGGGCCAGGCGCGGCCCTCGCCCGACGGCAGCGCCAACTGCCGCCGGTGGACAGGTCGCCGGGAGCACCACCGTCATCTTCCCTCGAATTGTGCCGGAAGCCGCATCGATGCTGACGGTCGGCGTGAACCTCCAGCACAACGACAGCTCGTTCACCCAGGCAGTGCCCTTCCTCGCCGCCACGGTGTTCATCGCGGCTTTGCCGCTGCTGGGCTACCTGCTGTTCCGCAGGCGGGCGCAAGTCGCCATGCCGAAGGTGCGGGACTGGATGGGCAATAACAGCTGGCTCGTCAACATCATCGTGATCGGCATCTTCATCGTGCTGATCCTCAGCTGAACCTGCCGCACGCCCCTCGCGTAGCCGCATTGTCGGGTCCCCACCGCGAGCCGAGGTGTGTCACCGCCCGAGCGACCGTTGGCCGATAGGTCCTCGTCAGAACGCCGCTCCTGGCTCACAATCGCGGGAGGGACGTAGGGTCGCACAACCCCGAAGTCAGGAGAACCCATGCTTGCCTATGACTATCCGCTCCTCGGCGTGTTCTGGACGCTGGTCCTTATCTCATTGTTCATCCTTGTCCTGTTCGCGGTCCTGTGGGCGTTCGTCGATAACTTCCGTCGGCGTGACCACAGCGGCTGGGCGAAGGCAGCCTGGTTCATCTTCATCCTGTTCTTCCCGATTCTCGGAGTGTTCGCCTACCTCGTCGCCCGCCCGGCCGACGTGCCCTTTTAGCGTCGGCTACGCAGACTGCGAGGAACCGGGCGAAGCTCGCCGCGCTCAACCGGCGGCGATGCCAAACGATGCGCGCGTTGGCGGGATGTTGACGTTGAGTCGGAAGATGTTGGCTGGGTCGTAGCTGTCCTTGAGGGCGACGAGACGCTCCCACTTCGCCGCGCCGTACGCGGCCTCGCGTACCCGTGCTGCGTTGTCGTCGCTGGTGAAGTTGACGTAGAGGCCCATGCTGTGCGGTTCGAGTGCCGCGAAGAACTCCCGCACCCATGCGATGTGGCGTTCCGGTTCGGGATCCTACGTCCGGCCGCGCCGGTCTAGCCGGTGAGGGTCTTGGGTGTGCGGGCGGCGCGCACGTACGGCGCGAATCGCGAGCCCTTGAACCACCGCGGGAACGCGCGCACGTCGCTCGGCGTGCCGGCGAGCGTCACGTGACCGGCCGCCATCACAGCACCGAGGCTCGCCCGGCCGAGATAGACGTCGTACATCGTGGCGGCGTCGGAGGTGACGATCACGTTCTCCTCGAAGCCCGGATACTGGAGGCAGACCGAGGCGTCGCCGGGCCGTAGTGCGAGCCAGTAGCGGCCCCGCGGCGCGGTGAAGTCGAAGCGCACCACGCGCCGGTCCGCCGGCAGCTCGTCGTGGGCGATGTGGCGGCTGATCCAGCGCATCAACAGGTCGGTGTCGAGCTCGGCCGGGTCGGGGTCCGGAAACGCCCACGAGGCTCCCCACTCGCCGATCACGCGCACGACCGGCTGCAGCTCGCGTCCGGCCTGGGTCAGCCGGTAGGCCACCGTCCGGCCCGACCGGCCCGGCGTCCGCTCGACCACACCGGCGCGTTCGAGCTGCTTGAGTCGCTGCGCGAGGACGGATCGGGAGATCCCGGGCAGGCACCGTTCCAGCTCGTTGAACCGGTCGACGCCGAAGAGCATCTCGCGCACGATCAGCAGCGTCCACCGATCCCCGATCACCTCGGCGCCCTTGGCGATCGGGCAGTACTGCCCGTGGCTCTCCACCACCCCATTGTTGCCGTCCGACCAAGCCCGGGGTGGTTCGGGTTTCGAACTACACGACGCCGAGCGGCATGCGTACCGTGCAGGGCGAATGGACGCGGCCTTCGACACCGTCGTGGTCGGCGCCGGCTCTGCCGGCGCCGCATTGGCGGCCCGGCTCAGCGAGGACCCAGCTCACCACGTGCTCCTGGTCGAGGCCGGCCCCGACCTCGGACCTCGGAACCAGCTGCCGGCCGCCATCCTCGACGCCCGCTCCGCCACCACCGACTACGACTGGGGCTACCAGAGCGAGCCCGATCACGCCGGTCGTTCCATCCCCTTGCCTCGCGCCAAGCTCGTCGGAGGCTGCTCGGCCACCAACGCGGTGTTCGCGCTGCGCGGCTCACCTAGCGACTACGACCAGTGGGCGGGGCTCGGCAACGACGGCTGGTCGTTCGCCGGCGTGCTGCCCTTCTTCCGCGGCCTGGAGACCGACCTCGACTTCGACGACGAATGGCACGGGCACGACGGACCCATCGCCATCCAGCGAGTCCCGGTCGACGGCCTGCGCGAGCATCAACGTGCCGCACTCGAAGCGGCATGGGCACTCGGCCACCCGCCCGTGGTGGACCACAACCGGCCTGGCGCGGTGGGAGCCGGACCACTGCCACGCAACGCCCCCGGCGACGAGCGCCTCAGCACCGCGCTCGCCTACCTCGCACCCGCGGGAACACGCCCGAACCTCACCGTGCGGGCCGACACGCTCGTCGACCGCGTGCTCCTCGCCGGCACGCGAGCACAGGGCGTGCTGCTCGCCAACGGCGAACAAATTACCGCCGACCACGTCGTTCTCGCCGCCGGCGCCTACGGCAGCCCGACGATCCTGATGCGCTCGGGGATCGGCCCCGCGCGCCACCTCGCCGCGCTCGGCATCGGCGTCGCCGCCGACCTCAGCGGTGTCGGCACAGCCCTCGTCGACCACCCCATGCTCTCGGTCATCGTGCCGACCCTGCCGTCATCCGACGGGCGGTGGTTCGAGGCCGCCATCACGTGGCGGAGCACCCTGGCCGGCGACGACCCCTACGACATGCACACGATCCCCGGCGGTCCCATCACCGTCACCCCCGACGAAAGCCCGACCGGCAACATCTTGTTCCTGTTCTCGAGCGTGATGCGTCCCCGCTCCCGCGGGCGCGTCACCCTGCGCAGCACCAACCCTGTCGACCCGCCGCGGATCCGAACCGGGGGCCTCAACCATCCCGACGACCTTGCGCGCATGATCGAAGCTGTCCAACACACGCGCGAGCTCTTTCGCACCGGTCCCCTACGCGAGCTCGTCTGCGGCGACGAGCTCACACCTGGTCCAGCCGCACAAGCTCACGACGAGCTCGCAGCCGCGGTCCAGGCGAACACCACCGTCTACCACCACGCCTGCGGCACCTGCCCGATGGGGCCGGACCCGGACGCCGGCGCCGTCGTCGACCCCACCGGCCGTGTCCACGGCATCGACGGGCTCGTCGTCGCCGACGCGTCGATCATGCCGGCCATTCCGGCGGCCAACACGAACCTGCCGACCATCGTGCTCGCCGAACGCATCGCCCACCTCCTTCGCTCGGCCTGATTCAAAGCTCCCGGACGCCGGCCGTACGCAGGTAGAGGCGGCGACGATGCGCTCGATCGTCTCGGTCGTCTCAGGTTCCTCTCGTCGGGCCTGTCGGCCAGGCGGCGCCTACCGAACACCTCGTCGAGTCGTCAATCAGCAAGCGCGGAACCGCCGCGTACGCCTGGCCAAAAGCTCCGACCATCGGCGGTCACCCACGACTTGAGGTACCCGGCGCACACGATTGCAGGCTGCGATCACGGGTTCCGCGGACGCCAACGCAGCGCCGTCAGAGCCACTGTTAGGCGCTTCGGTCGTCGCGCACCGCGAGAACTGCCGCCGATGTTGCCGCGTTGTCGCGCTGCTGTCGCGCTGCCCTTCACGGGCGCCGCTCGTTCCGTTCGCCAAACGATGCGCGCGAGGGCGCTGTGGGGTTCCCTCGCGCGCATCGTTTCGGCATTCCGGGGAGCGCGCCCGCCGCGAGGGCTTTCTTTTGGCTCTTCGGATCAGCCACTCCCGGGCCCGAACCAACGCTAGAACCCGAAGCGCCCCCTCGACGACGCCGACGTCCTCGCGGGCCCGAACCCCGAGCACGAGGGCGCGTTGACAACAAAGACGAATTCGATAGGCGCGGCTGACGGCTCTCATCTGCGGACGTTCTGTGCGCGCGTTCGGTGCGTGGGGGTCAAGCGCAGATCGGCAGATCTGGCGCGCATGATGACGCAGACGCGGCCTCGAAGATGATGCAACCAGCGCGGGCCGCCATGAAGGCTGCAAACGCTTGCGTCTACCTGCCCGGAAAGTGTTCGTGCTGCACGGCGTCAGGGATTGGAACGACCCAGCGGTGGCGTAGCTCAGTCCAAACTTCTACGGTCGGTGGCGGGAAATCAGGATCGACGAAACAGCCCACTGCTATGCCATAAACGCCCGCAGGACCGGGTTCCCAGATCCAGTACACGGTTGAGCCGCAGGTCCCGCAGAAGTGGAACGCGACCCCATTCTCATCGCTGCCGGCAATCCCCACGCCATCGATCTCGAGTCCGTTGTAGACGTTCGGCTCGCCCGTGATCTCCAGTACCTAATCCACGCCAAAGAATGAGGACACCCGGAAGGCACTGCCAGTGTGCTTCTGACAGAAGTCGCAATGACATGTTGCGACCATGAGAGGCTCGCCATGGACCCGAACCTTCAGGCGGCCGCATCCGCACTGCGCGATCCGCTCACCCACGAGGAAAAGTCTTACCGAGTCACCGTTCGAACGCCACCGAGCACAGGCAGGCCTCTAGCTCGGGAACCCCGCGGGCGCTCACGGGTGCCGCTGGTCGTGTCTGCCGAAACGATGCGCGCGCACATCGTTTTGGCGAATTGACGCACCCCTACGAGCGTGAGGGCTCTCGCCTCCCAGGGTTCCGGCCACCGGCGCTGCTCAGCCGCGTTCAGCGGTATGTGTGAGCAGCGCACACAAACGGAGTCCCAAGAAAGCTTCCTCCAGCGGTTCCTTTCGAAACCGCTTTCAGTTGCCTCCTCGGGACTCCACGGTGACCGTACGCCGAGGGCATACCAGCGTCAAGGCGGCGCCCAGGAGCGAGGCGCCTAGTCGCTTCGTCGACAGCGCTGTGGCTCAGCGTCTCGGAGATGGCGGCCACGGCGAGGAGTTAAAAAGCCCGCTCTCACCGAGCGGTGCCATGAACGCGGGTCTGCTTATGCGCTGCGGTTCTCGCGTGCGCGGGGATTTTGCTAACCGAGGAAAGCGAGTGTGAAAGCGGGCGTTGCCGCCCATTGGTTCGTTGCACGTCCGCCTGCCATCCGACCTCGCTCAGCCGCGGGACGCGTGCGAGGCAGCTATGGCCGAGGGACTGCGCGAGGTTGCACGACTAGACGGCGTGCCCTCGCCTGAGTGGCAGAGTGTGTTGACCGCGGCTCCGACGTTGAGTGTTTACGACTGTGAGGCGGCGGCGAAGTCGCGCCAGCTCAACAGACGTAGATGCTCCGAGCCGGGCGGCGGGCCAGCTCGACCGCGGTGTGAAACATCTTCTATCTGCCACAGGCGCGGGACGAGCGTCCTGCCGATCGCCTTGTTGTAGAGGCGCTTCCCGACAGGGCCGCGCTTGACGGCCTGGTAGTCGCCGAGGAACCGGGCCAGGGAGTAGAGCGCGCTGCGGGTGCGGTTGACGCTCACGAGTCCCCGATCGGGCGGCGCACCTCGGTGCGCCCGAGGTCGCCGACTACGTCGCCGGGTTCTTCGACGACGTCGACGAGGACGGGTACCGGCGGGTGGTGCGCAACGGTCGTCACGAGCCGCGGGTGATCACGACGGCGGCGGGCGCGATCGACATCGAGGCGCCGCGGGTCAACGACAAGCGAACGGACCCGGAGACCGGTGAGCGGTGCCGGTCCCGCAGCTCGATCGTGCCGCCGTGGTGTCGCAAGTCCCCAAGGTGGTGGAAGTGCTGCCGTTGCTGTATCTGCATGGCCTCTCGAGCGGGGACTTCACCGCCGCGCTCAGCGAGTTCGTCGGGTCGGGGGCGGGCCTGAGCCCGAGCGTGATCACCCGACTCACCCGGTCGTGGCAGGACGAGCACCGGGCCTTCGAGAGCCGCAGCCTCGCTGATCGGGACTACGTCTACGTGTGGGTCGACGGCGTCCACTTCAACGTCCGCCTCGAGGACGATCGGCTGTGTTGCCTGGTCATGGTGGGTGTGCGCCTGGACGGCACCAAGGAGCTCGTCGCCATCCGCGACGGCTACCGGGAGTCGAGCGAGTCCTGGGCCGACCTGCTGCGGGACCTCAAGCGGCGAGGCATGCGCGCCCCCGTCGTCGCGATCGGTGATGGGGCACTGGGGTTCTGGGCGGCGCTGCGCGACGTGTGGCCCGAGACCCGCGAGCAACGCGACTGGGTGCACAAGGTCGCCAACGTCCTCGACGCGCTCCCCAAGTCAGCCCAGCCGACCGCCAAGAAGATGCTCGC
>WNGE01005002.1_pt1 | contig 19457 bp, 14 predicted proteins | sample 5400651 | NCBI WGS metagenome assembly WNGE01 (sample SAMN13153370, study PRJNA577476) | soil metagenome | isolation source: 60 cm soil or saprolite under grassland replicate 2 | place: USA:California | collected 2016-06-15
AACCCAGTGAAATAGGTGAACGCGGAATAGAGCAGCCCGAGCGAGTGCGGGAAATGGAGTTCGCCCACCATATCGATCCGATGGCCGCGCCCGATGCCATAACTCGCCGTCGACCATTCGCCGACGCCGTCCACCGTGAGAAACGCTGCTTCCGGATAAGGTGAAGGGAAAAATGCCGAAGCCGCGTGCGATTCGTGGTGTTCCGGAAAAAGGATCTTGCAATCGCACCCCAGCTCGCGCCGGATCAGCTCCTTCATCCAGATCCGTTCCCGGATCCAGAGCGGAATCGCCATCAGGAAACTTTTCAACCCCGCCGGCGCATACGCGAGGTAACTGTGCAGGATACGGTCGAACTTGAGGAACGGCTTTTCGTAGAAGGCGACGTAATTGAGGTCGCTGACCTGGATGCGGCCTTCACGCAGGCAGTACTCCAAGGCGTGCTTCGGAAAACTCGGGTCGTGCTTCTTGCGGGTGAACCGTTCCTCCTGGGCCGCGGCGATGATTTGTCCGTCGCGCACGAGGCACGCCGCGCTGTCGTGATAGAAAGCCGATATGCCGAGGATGTTCACCTCAGGTTCGTTCCCCTGCATGACGTTTGTGGTTCGACATTCCAGAGATAAGCCGCAGCTTTACGGATTTCGCAGGGCAAGACAATCCTCAGCTTGGATTGGAGGACGTCGTTCTCGTTCGGAATTCCGCCTTCAGGCGGTCTGGAAGCGCGTGCGCCCGAAACCGCGTAAACGCGGAACTCCAAACGATTGACGCTTGAGGCGGCCCGCAACCCCGCGACTCATTGCCGGCTGTAATAATCGACGGAGGCCTGCGCGGTATCCGTGTCGGTCAGGAACTTTGCAAACAGTGCGTGGCCTTCGGGGCTGAAGTGATTGGTTTTGTTAAACGGGTGGCCGCCGGCCACAGCTGCCTTCAAGAACTCCAGATACGGCTCGCGATAACTCACCCCCGCCCGCGTCAGGCCAGCCGCAATCAGTGGAACCAATGGATGATTGTACGGAACGTGCTTCTTGATGTGCACCACATAAGGAATGAAGATGACATAGAAATTCGCTTTCTGCGCTGCCGCCGCCTCCTGGAACTTCTTCAGGATCGCGACGGTCAGGTCAACGCCCTCGCGATCGCGCTCGGATACGGCCTTGGGGCGATACCTGGCGTAGCGCGCTTTGGCGGTATTGTGTTTAAGGAGCATCTCCACTGAATCGCTGGCGCTGCGAATGAATTCACTCATCAGGTTCCAGACCCGGCTGTGATGGCTTAAGCCGGATTTGATCTTACGAAACCTGCTGTTCCTAACGTGGTTGTTGTGGAGCACCAACTGTCCGCTCTCCAGCGTGAAATACGGTTTAAGATACGAGTATTGTTTGGAAGCGAGGTTGTTGGCGATGTCGTTATACGGGGTCAGAGCGACCACGACTTCATCCGCGACAAAATTGGTTCCCCTGAGCTGGTAGAACAAATATTCCTGATCGGTTCCATAGCCGGAGACGCCGAAGTTCAGGATCTCTTCGTTCGTTCCATGCACTTCAGGCGCGCTGAAGATCATCGTTTGGTCCGCGCCAAATCCCCAAACGTATGAGTCGCCGAAGACGAGGATGCGTTTTTTCCCGGGCAACTTGTTGAGTTGCATGTCGTCCGGCCCGCGCAACCCATACCGATTCTGGTGAACCAGTCCGGACAGGCCTTTGAGTTTGTGAACGGCGGTGATGTTCTCGAGCGGCGCCCAACCCAATTGCCGGTCGAAGCGGCAGAAAAATTCACGTCCGCGATCGGATCTGCCCAAACGCGACTGCATCGACAACCGGAGCGCCACTTCCGCAAGAAGCCCCGCGAACAGAAGGCCGATACAGACTGCCACGAACCTGAAGAGAATCGTTTTTAGAATGGCCTTGAGCTTCATTTAGTTGAGAAAGGGATCGCTCACAAAATAGGATCGCTGCGATAACAGCGAGGACGGCGACCAGCGCAGATTCATGCTAATGTAGTCCAACGAGAATTAGTCCCAATCGTTGTTCGTTCAAAGACGCAATTTTCTGGTGATCCAAGCGCGATGTAGCTCCGCTCTGGTTGGATCCCGAGTTCTCGTTCAAACGCAAGCTGAGCCGCGTCAGCAAATCTTCACCGGAATCAACCTCACCCTTCGGAATCGTCCAGACGTCATCGTCTTTTCTTTTATCGGCGTAGCAATGCGTCTTGAACCTGGGATTGTCGATCTTACACTTGAATAATGGAAGAAGCGGAAGTTCCCCTCGAACATTTGCAGGAGCATGTTCATCGCAGCGCGGAACACAGCGGCGCCGCCTGGATTTCCTGGGTGGCATTGAGTACGGCCATCCTTGCGGTGCTGGCCGCGATCGCGGGACTTCTCTCCGGCAAACATGTGAACGAGGCGATGATGAACCAAATCGAAGCGTCCGATCAGTGGAGCTACTATCAGGCGAAAAGCATCAAGGCGGCCGTGCTCGATGCGAAGATCGCGCTTTCGGCAATGCCGTCGGAAAAGGATCGGGAGAAAACCGCGAAGTATCAGGAAGAGGAATCTGAAATCAAATCGGAAGCCGAGCACAAGGAAGCCGCGGCCAAATCAAACTTTCACAAGCACGAAGTGTTCGCGCGCGGCGTGACCATGTTCCAAATTGCGATTGCTATCGCAGCGATCTCCGCGCTTACGAAAAAACCCCGGTTTTGGATCGTGAGTTTGTTCTTCGGGGGCGTCGGATGCGGTTTCCTCGTGCTCGCCGCGATCGCGAGGTAGAGGCGATTGACCTCAATCGCCGGGGGACGGTTCGGGTGAACCGCCCCTACCTAGCGGCGACGTCATTGGGCAACCGCGGTCCGGGCAAACTTGGGAACCGCTGAGTCACGCCGAGTAGTGTTGGTCAATTGTCAGTCGGATTATCAGGTGCAACGTCGTATGGTCGCCTCTCCCTTGGATAGGCCGCGCTCGCCGAGCCAGGGGAAATAGCGCCGGACGCGCGCGACGCGTTTGAGCCCGAACGGTTCGATCGTTTTGCTGCGAATGTGCGCGATGGCTTCGTCGACGGAATCGGTCGCGTAAATCAGGCTTAGATCAGACGCGCTGATCATCCCGTGCCGCGCCATTTTGTCGATGAAACCGATTAGTTCCTTCCAGTAATCCGTGCCCATGATCACGATGGGAAAGTTTTTGATTTTCCCGGTTTGAATCAGGGTGACGGCTTCGAGTAATTCGTCGAGCGTGCCTGCCCCGCCGGGCATGACGACGAAAGCGTAGGAGTACTTAACGAGAAGCGCTTTGCGGACGAAGAAATAATGCATCCGGACGCAGCGATCGAGATAAGCGTTTGCTGCTTGCTCCGATGCCAGCTCGATGTTGCAGCCAACGGAGCGGCCACCGACCTCTTTGGCGCCGCGATTGGTCGCTTCCATGATGCCAGGTCCGCCGCCGGTCATGACCGTGAACCCGAGTCGCGCAATTGCCGCGCCCATTTTCCGGGCGAGCTCGTAATGTGGATCCTCGGACTTAATTCGGGCCGAGCCAAAAACGGTCACACATGGACCGACGAAGTGCAGGGTGCGAAATCCGCGCAGGAAATCGCGCATGACTCGCAAAAGGGTGAAAAATTCAGCGAAACGTGAACGCGGCCCTTCGAGAAAGATCTCATCCGCGCACTCGGGCGGTGCGACCAGAGCTGAACTGGCGGGCTCTAATGTTCGAGGTACCGAGTCGTGGTTCTTCTCCACGAAAGTTTGATTAACCCCGAATCCGAATTGGCGTAAAGCAGAGACTGCTCATTTGTTGTGTGACCCCGCACGCGGTGCGCGGCTCTTTCGTGCGCTATTTTTGCCGCTCCTGCTCGGAAACGACGCGGCTCGCGAGGCGACGGGCTTTTTTTAACCAATGTCTTGCCCAGGCAAACTCGGTCGCGAGTATGGCAAGCCCAACTGGAATAACGACAAAAGCTGGACCGGGCAACACAATCAATGCAATTCCAATCAACAGGATACTGCCGCCGATGACGAGCACGATAACTCGCCAGATCGCCTTGATGGTCCCAAACCGCGATTGGTTAAAGAGTCGTTTTGTCCAGTTCATACGAAGCGATCGACTACCTTGTCACCGTAAGCCCCGCGAATGAAGCGCAGCGCGTAAGCGATCGAGAAATGGAATCTGTGTCGGCTTCATTTTTTGGCGCGCGATCTCTTCGGTGAAAAATTCGGCGCGATCAACTTCTGGAAATTCCTTGAGCTTACCTGAGCGCGGCGGCCATTCCATTTCGAACAAATTTGATTTGGGCTCGAAAGATTCTGGCAAATCGCCTTCGAACGCCCAGGCGTGCACAGTTTTGCCGCCTTTTTGTTTGATCGAGCCGAGCTCAATCCAGCCCCGAGCGCTTTTGGGCCGGAACCCGACCTCTTCTTCAAATTCAATTTGAGCGCGCGTCAGAAAATCTTCTCCGGGAGCGGCCTCGCCTTTCGGGATTGTCCATGCGCCGTCGTCTTGATGAGCCAACAAAACAAATTCGTCAGCGGCTTGGCCGCGCTCTGCGCCGTCGTCTGGGTTCTCGCGGCGATTCATCCCGTGGATCGACAAGCATGGATCCTGGAGAATTTATTAGTCGTTCTTTTTGTCGCGACGCTGGCTTTCGCCCACCGGCGTCTCCAGCTTTCCAACGCCTCCTATATCTTTATCGCGCTTTTCGTAATCCTTCACACGATTGGGGCACATTATACGTATGCAAAAATGCCTATTGGTCTTTGGGCGAAAGATTTCTTCGGATTCTCGCGAAACCACGCCGACCGAGCGGCTCATTTTGGGTTCGGATTTTTTCTGGCATTCCCGATCCGTGAAGTGTTGCTTCGCTTTAGCGGAATGCGTCGCGGCTGGAGTTTTTGGCTGCCGCCCGCGGTCATCCTCGCGGTTAGCGGTCTTTTTGAAATTCTGGAAAGCATCGTTGCTGAAATAATCGCGCCCGGGAAGGGAGTCGAATGGCTTGGCGGGCAGGGGGATGAATGGGATGCCCAAAACGACATGCTCTCGGCTCTGCTCGGATCACTGACCATGATGGCGGCCGTGGCGTTAACCAATCACAAAAAAACGTCGCGATGAATCAACCCTGCGCGCGTTTTGGCGATAATCGTTTTCTGCAAATCGCTCTTATCTGCTACGCGCTCTTTTGGGTGGTGCTCGCTATCCATCCTGTCGATCGCAGTGATTGGTTCCTGGAGAACCTGCTTGTCTTTGCGACGGCCAGCGTCCTCATTCCGACCTATCGCAAGTTTCAATTGTCGAATTTATCCTATGCGCTAATCCTGCTCTTTCTGGCGCTGCACGCAATCGGCGCGCATTACACCTACGCGAAAGTCCCGATCGGTTTTTGGCTCCGCGACTTTCTCCATCTGCAGCGAAATCATTTTGATCGCGTAATTCATTTCGGGTTCGGTTTTCTGTTGGTCTATCCAATGCGCGAACTTCTTCGGCGTTCTGCCGGCGCTCGTGAAACGTGGGCTGCGTGGCTGGCTGTGGCCGCACTCGCGGCACTGAGTAGTTTCTTCGAAATTCTGGAAGGAATCATTGCTCAAATCGTTCGACCCGACCTCGGAATCGCGTACCTCGGGACGCAAGGCGACATTTGGGATGCGCAAAAGGACATGACCGCGGCATTTGCCGGCGCAATCCTCGCGACCCTGCTTCTACTAAGCGCCCAACTACGCCGTCGCAACCTCACCTGCGACTAATCCCGGCGGCGAGAGCATGTGATATCTGCTTCGTTCCAAGATCGGTCCCTCGGCGCCGCGATGTTCATTTTGTAGAAGGCGTGCTGCTCTTTTCTTTCCCGCCCCAGAGATGGAACGTGTAAGTGAAAACCACGTAGCCAAGCACTTCATGCGGACTGTCGTTGGTTACGTAAATCGCGGGATTCACCTGAAAATCTTTCGTGATATTCCAGGTGAACCCAATCGTGGATGAATTACCGGAGCCGCTCTGGAAATCAACCTGCACCCGCCAGGTCTCGTTGAAATCGTAGGCGTAACCGAGAATCGCTTCGTTGCGGAAATCGACATGCGTAGCGCCGGCGATAAATTTGTGATGCTCGGTGTAATAGCCTGCTTCGATGAAGGGCTGCGGATCGACATCACTGTGCGGTGACCAGTTCACAAAGCCGATGGAGAGCAGATAGGGCTCTTTGGTGAGCAGCCCAAACTCCGTGCCGAAAATCCAATCATCCGGCTTAAACCCGCGAAAGACTGCAAACTCCGCCCATTTCGTTAGCCCCATCTCGGCTTGAAGTTCGTACGGGTTTGCGATCTGCTCGCTCTGTGCCTGGAAACTGAGCGAAAGATCGCCCGGTCCTTGCAGGTCCGGCGTCACGATTTGGCTCAAACCTTTGGTCGTCGCGAAAGATGAAGGGGCGATTAAAACAATCATCAGCATCACGATGAGCGCCGCGAACTCGATTCGCTTGTCTGTCGCCAGGCCAATCTCTTTCTTCAAAGCTTTTGCCATGTTGCCGCGAGTAAAACCGTTGCTCCGGAATTTGTCGATTCAGTGTTGACCCCGAAAGCTTTCGGGGTTGAACGCGGAAGCGCCGATCTTAAACTAGGACGATGCGTGTGCTTGCCATCGACGCCTCTCTGCGCCACACCGGTGTCGCGATTGTCGATGCAAACAATGGCAAACCGCGCTCTCTCTATTTTGGAACGATTCACAATGCGAGTTCGATGCGTTCCTCGTCGTGCCTGGTGGCAATCCGTGATCGGCTTATCGAATTAATCCGCGAACACGAACCGGATTGTTGTGCGCTCGAATCGGTTATTTACGTGCAAAGCTATAAGACCGCGATTGTTCTGGGGGCCGCACGAGGAGCGGCTATTCTGGCGGCGGCGGAAAACGGCCTGCCCATTTTTGAATACGCGCCGAATCGTATCAAACAGGCAACTGTGGGCACAGGCGCCGCCGGGAAAAATCAGGTCGCATTCATGGTGCGTGCGCTTCTTGCTTTAACAGAAACACCCGATGCGGACGCGGCTGACGCGCTGGCAATTGGTTTGACGCACCTGCGCTCACGAGAAGCAGCGCGCTTGGGCGTTCCGAGCGGCGCGCAAATATGAACGAAGCCATGGCGGATCTTCGCGTGCGCTGGCTCGGGCGAATGGAATTTGCCGATGCGCTCTTATTGCAGGAAGAACTCCTTGCCCAAAAACGGGAGGACCGCTCGTTGGAAGACGAATTGCTTTTGCTCGAGCATGAGCCTGTTTACACAATTGGCCGAACCCCGGATAAATCGAGCTTGCTTGGCTCAGCGCATCTGCCGCATCCACTTTTTGCGATCAATCGCGGCGGCCAGGCCACTTATCACGGGCCTGGACAATTAATGGGTTATCCGATCATCGATCTTCGCCGGTGCGGGCAGGATTTACATCGATATCTGCGCTGGCTCGAGCAGTTGCTCATTGAACTTCTGGCCAATTATGGAATTACCGCGTGCCAACGCGAAGCGCTAACGGGAGTTTGGATCGAACATCGCAAGATTGCTTCCATTGGCGTTGGCGTGCGTCATTGGATCACCATGCACGGATTCGCGTTAAATGTGTGCGGCGATCTTTCGCCTTTCAATTACATCATTCCTTGCGGCATTAATAATGTTTCAATGACATCGATGGAAAAAGAAACAGGCAAAGCATTTTCGGTTGTGGATGTTGCCAGGATCTTTGAGAAACTGGCGTTGGATCGCATTATCCATTTGCGTATCGCCCAGGAAGCGCAACCGGTAAACGTTTAGCAAAGGACTGAGAAATGATTCCGCTCGAAGACAACGTCAGCGACATCATCGGCAAAGCGCAACACGGTTTGCGCATCTCCGATACCGAGCTGGCAGAAAAGGCGCGCGTCAGCTCGCAAAAAATTCGCAAGCTGCGGGATGGCGAGTTCGATGAGCTGGCGCTTTTGCGCGTTGCGCCCGTCCTGGGCCTTGCCGGGCGAGCACTCTGCGAACTCGCCAGGAGTGAATGGCATCCGAAAAAAATAGATGAGCGAGAGGGCCTCGCCCAGTTCAACACCCATTATCACGGCATGGCGGTCAATGCCTATCTCGTTTGGGACCCGACGACTCGTGCAGCGGCGGCTTTTGATACCGGCGCAGATTGTAGTGAAATGGTCCGCGTTGCGAAAAGGGAGAAACTGAATTGGAAACTAATTTTACTTACACATGCGCACTCCGATCATGTCGCGGACCTGCCGCGTCTGCGCGAGGAAACCGGCGCAGAAGTTTTTACTCCGGCGCGCGAATCAGTTCCGGGTGCAGAAACGATCGAAGAAGGAAAACGTTTTCGCCTTGGCAATCTCGAGATCGACACGCGCCTAACCTGGGGCCACTCCCCTGGCGGCATGACTTACGTGGTGAACGGTCGCACGCGCCCGATCGCAATCGTAGGCGATTCGCTTTTTGCCGGCTCGATGGGTGGTGGAAACGTTTCCTATGACGACGCATTACGAAATAATCTCGAGAAAATCCTGACGCTGCCGAATGAGTCGATCATTTGCCCGGGTCACGGACCGATGACGACGGTTGGAGAAGAGAAAGAGCACAATCCATTTTTTGCCGGGCAGGTCTAAGATCGAGATGAACATTGGTTTCGTTGGCGTGGGTCGCATGGGTGGGAACATGGCGCGTCGGTTAAAGGATCGAAAATTTCATATCACAGCTGTTTACGACATAAACCGTGCGAGAGCGACGTCTATTGCGGCCGAACTTGGCTGCGCAGCGGGCCAGGATTTATCGGAAGTTACAGCGGAATCCGACGTGATTTTTACGGTCGTGACCGATGACAACGCGGTGCGGCAAATTTTCACCGCAACTGGCGACAACTTATTCGTAAATGGGCGCGGCAAGCTGTTCATCAACTGCGAGACAATTTCGCCGCGGGTGGAAATCGATCTTGAAAAGCTGGCGGAAGAGGCCGGGGCGCAAACGCTTGAAGCGTGCATGGCTTCGAGCATCACCCAGGCGCGCGAGGGCAAGCTTTATCTGATGTGTGGCGGGAAAGAAGAAGCTTTCCGAAAAGCTGAGCCGATATTGAAGGAGCTTGGATCCACGATTCGCTTCATTGGGAAAGCGGGCCAAGCGGCCAAAGTGAAAGCGTTGGTCAACATGGTGATGAACATCAACACCGCGGGTCTGGCCGAAGGACTCGCGCTGGGCGCGGCGCTCGGTCTCGATCTCGAAATGTTGAGAACGGTCTTTTCGCAAACCGGCGCGGCCTCACGCGTGCTCGAGACCGACGGCGAAGATATGCAAAATCGCGAGCACAGTTGCTTTTTCTCTGCCGGGCACGCGGCCAAAGACAGCGGCATTGCGGTCGATCTGGCGCGCAACATCGGTCTCGATCTACCACTCGCGCAGGCGACGAAGGAACAGTATGACCGAATGGTGAAAGAAGGACTGGGCGAACTCGACAAGTCAGGAATCGCCGAGCTGACGTTCAAAGATCGCCATAAACACTCCGGCGACCACATGTGACAGGCCGAGCGCCTGCGGCATGTAAAAATAGAGCGCGGGAGGGTTGCCATACGACCGACAATTGCAATACTCATCTTGCCGAGGGACTCGCCGATCGCTTTGGTGCAAGTGAGGCAACAATTTTTTCGAAGCGCGGATCATTCCGGAGCGGATCGAACATGGGATCGAGCCGGAGCAGCGCAGGAGTGAGCGGTATATTTTCAGCCAGCGCGCCTTCGCCCGGCACCGAGAGTAGTTTCTGTAAAGCGACGATAGCGCGGTCGGGCTCGCCCATTCGCGCCGCGACCCTGGCGAGGACCTCGATCGGAGCGGCACCAGACACGGCGTCTCTCTCGATTGGATTCGCGGCCATGGCCCGTTCGGTCAATGTCAACGTGGCGACTTTGTCACCGAGACCCATATTGGTCAGCGCAAGATGTTCAACCAGCCTACGATTTTCCGTCTGTTCTTTCAGGAAAGATTCCAGTTCGCTGCGCGTCTGTCGCCAACTTTCCTGGGCGCCAGCATGATCACCTGCGACCTCTTGCGCCCAGCCTAAATAAAAGCGCAGTTCGCCATTGAAGTAACCCAAGGCCGGGTCAGGTTTGGCCAATATTTCTTTTAGCCGAGAAACGATTTCCGCAGGGCGGCGCTCCAGGATCGCCTGATAAACTTGTGTTTCCAAAGCCTGGGCGAGGCCCGCCGCCGGGCGGAGCGGAGCGAGAAGCGCCGAAGCACGCGGCAGGTCGCCCTCGGCTTGTGCGATAGCCGCCTTGGTCGAGAGTGTATCCGCGTCATCCGGTATGATATCGAGAACCTGATCAAGCTTTCGCAGCGCCTCGGGGAAACGACGAAGCATTGTGTAGGAAAGCGCGTGCTGGGCGAGGAGCGAAACGTTGCGTGGGTCGAGCCGCTCGGCTTCGTTAAAGTAGGCCTCGCTCCGGTCCCACTCGCCTCGCCTCCGCGCGACATAGGCCAGCGACTGAGGAATCCGGCTATTATTCGGCAAGAACTGACGTGCTTGTTCGAAATAACGCACCGCGGTGTCGTAATCCTTTAGGCAGGCGTAGTGGTAGAAGGCCTTGGCATGCAGCGCTTCGCTCAGATTAGGCTGAAGAGTGAGAGCAGTCTCGGCTGCCTGCCGTGTTTCTTCACGCAGCGCGACCGTTGGTTGAAGATTCACTGAGATGTAGCCGCGCGCATCCACCAATGACAGTAGCGACCACGCAAGGGCGAACTTCGGGTCCAACCGCACCGCTTCTCTGAGATATTTCTGTGCGGCAAGGTAGTAGGCAGGCGTGTTGGTGCCTGTTTTCAGGGTATAAGCTAGACCGCGCAAATATGCGTCGTACGCCTCGACATTGTCTGTCGGTTTGGCGGCAATGACTTGCTCTTCCTGACCGCTAAGTTTCGCCCGCAACTGGTCGGCAATGGTTTTGGCGACTTCACTCTCAACCGAGAAGATGTCGGTTAGCTTGCGATCAAACGTATCAGCCCAGAGATGGGATTCATTGGCTGCTTTGACTAGCCGCACGTTCACGCGCACGGCGTCGCCGCGCTTCTGCACGCTTCCTTCCAGGATGTGGGCGACGCCAAGCTGCTGTGCGATCTCGGGCAGGTTTTCAGGCGCGCTTTTGTAATGCTGCGTCGATGTACGCGAGATGACCTTCAGGTCGGCGACCTTCGATAAGCGCGCAAGAATCTCATCCTGGACGCCGTCGGCAAAGTAAGCGTTGGCTTTTTCTTCGCTCCGGTTTTCGAATGGAAGAACGGCGATGCTCTTTTCGGGAACTAGAACCGTGGCCTTACTAGCTGTCTCCTCGAAAAGGGGCGATGTGGTCGGCGGCGATGATGCTCGATTGAAGAAGACCAAGGAACTGGCTATAAGAGCGACGGCCGACACAACTAAAGCAACTACAAGCAGAGGCTTTGGCCATCGGGGCGGACTGACTCGACGAACCAAGGCAGGTTTGTGTTTCCATCTTCGCGTGAGCTTTTCAGGAACCTGTGGATTGCCGAGACCATCTTTGTAGAGATTAAACAGGTGCAGGCGCAATCCATGCTTTACCTCGCACTCGCCCAGATCGTGCAAATACGGCTGCCAGTGCCGATAATCGGCCAAATCTTCCGCCACATGCCCGGACAAAAGAATATGCCCGCCATCGCCGCAATCCAGCACCCGTTGGGCCACATTGATTCCTGACCCGGTCATGTTCGTTTGCTCGTTAACATCCCTGACTGGAGCGACGGGGCCGCTATGAATTCCCATACGCAACTGGATCCTCGGATGATCCTGCAACGCTCTGCTAATCTCGAGCGCGCATCGCACTGGTTCTTCCGGGCTACGGAAGAACAGAAGCGCCATCCCGTCTCCAGTGGGTACTCGGATCAGTTTGCCGATTGCTTCTGCCGCACGAAAAGACTGCGTCCCGTGCACGATTTGATTCAACTCTTGCAGTAACTCAATCTGCTCATTGACGAGCAACGTCGAATAGCCCACAACGTCGATTAACAGCAGATGCGCGATCTCGAGCGGGAGATCCGGCTTAGTCTCCGCAGACGTGTCTTGGGCGTTCACCCCTTAGCAACCGTAACAATACCATTACTCTGGCCGCAGGCAATAACCGTGGTGCAACTCCCAACGGACGCCACCCTACTTCGGTGCGAGCGAGGCGACAATCTTTTCAAAGCGCGAATCGCCGCGCAGAGGATCCCAATAAGGGTGAAGTTTGAGAAGGCCATAGCTGAGGGTGTTCGGAACGCGCTCCACTGCCGCGATCTGTTCGATGGCGCGATCTTTTTCACCAGTCCAGGCGTAGATTTGCGCCAGGTTAATGGCTAGGTCCGCGCCGTCGATAGCGTCTTTAGAGATCGGCAGCAATTCACAGCCGCGACGTCCCTCTCGAAGTGCCTCTTCTTTCCGCTCGAGGCCGGCGTCGATCATGCCCAACAGGCTGAAGCCGGCCGCGAAGTCGGGTTGCTCTTCCACAGTCTTTTCCACTTCTCTGCGCGCGGCAGTAAAGGCGGTTCGCGCTTTGGCTGAATCACCCTGGCAACGAGCAACGGCGCCTTGCCAATATGCATAGGGATAGTTGACTCCATTATTTACGACGCCCTCGCGCGGATAGTTTGTCAGCGTCCGGGTTGCGGCGGCCGCAGTCCGTTCGCACAGGGCATAGCGAGGGAGATCTACATCGGACGCGACGCTGCGATTTTCAGCCAGCAAAGTGGCTAGCGTGGCCTGAAAAGGTTTGATGTCCGCTCGCCAATCCAACGCAATCAGCGCCCGAAGTATGCGAGTCGCGGGATCGGCCGGCACGATCGTCAGTGCTCGATCGTAGGTTCGGGCTTCGTCGGCGTAGCGACGCTGCGACTGGTAAGTCAAAGCGAGTTGCTGGAGAATGAAGAAGTTGCGCGGGTCCAGCTCAAGGGCTCGCTCCAGGTTGCGCGTTGCTTCTTCCCAATGGCCTTCGCGACGATCAATGAAGCCCGTTAATCGGAATACGTCGGCGTTGTTGGGCAACGTGCGCTGGGCGATAGCCAGCTCGTTGCGAGCCCGCCGGTAGTCGCGGAAGCCGTGGTAATAATAATTGGCCAGAGCGAGGTGGGCTTCGCCTGCATCCTCCTGGAGGCGAAGCGCTGCCTGCACGGTCGCGTAAGCTAGATCGAGACGGGCCGGGGTGTGGTCGTGGCCCCTAAAGTAGGCAACGCCATGTACTCTGGACAGCAGACACCAAGCCTGTAAGAAGTGCGGATCACGAGTGACAGCTTCCTCGAGCAGGTGGGCGGCTTGGGGCAGCTTTTCCCGGGCGTGGATTGGATCAGAGGTGTCGGCGAAGAGTTCCTGGGCACGCAAATACCGATCGTACGCGACAAGATCTGTTGTCGGCGCTTTTTCGATCGCCGCCTTCTCGGTAGGGGAAATTTTGGCTTGAAGCTGCGCGACTATCTTCCCGGCCAACTCGCCTTCGATTGCAAATACATCCACGACATCGCGATCGTACCTTTCCGCCCAAAGGTGACTGTCCGTCCGCGCATCGATCAACTGAGCGTTGACACGCACTCGACCACCTGCACGCTGCACGCTGCCTTCCAGTACATGTGCGACGCCTAAGTCTGTGGCGATCTCGCGTAGGTTTCGCTTGGTGCCGGTTTTGTACTGCATCACCGATGTGCGGCTAATCACTTTCAGGTCGGCAACTCTGGAAAGACCAGTCAGGATTTCATCCTGTACGCCATCTGTGAAGTAAGCGTTCTCTTTCTCATCGCTTAAATTCTCGAATGGAAGAACGGCGATGCTCTTCTCGGGAATAGCAGCCAGGGCGCTGGTAGTTGCTGCCTCGGGAGCAGGCACTCTAGTCCTCAGCGGTGAGGCTCGATGGAAAAGGATTGAAGAACTGATAACCAGGGCGACAGCGGACACAAGTAAAGTCACTACGAGCACGCTCTTGGGCCAACGAGGAGACGTAATTGGACGAACTGGCGAGACCTGCTTCGATCTTTTTCCTCGCTTGAGCCTTTCAGGGACTTGGGAATTGCCAAGATTATCTTTGTAGAGGTTAAAGAGGTGTAGGCGCAGGCCGTGCTTCACCTCACACTCGCCCAGATCGTGCAAGTACGGCTGCCAGTGCCGGTACTCGGCCAAATCCTCCGCCACGTGCCCGGACAAAAGAATATGCCCGGCATCGCCGCAATCCAGCACCCGTTGCGCGACATTTATTCCCGATCCTGCAAAGTTCGTTTTGTCGTTAACATCGGTAACTCGGTTGACTGGGCCGCTGTGAACTCCCATCCGTACCTGAATACGCGGATGATCTTGCAAAGTTTTGCTAATCTCGAGTGCACATCGCACTGGTTCCTCCGGGCTACGGAAGAAAAGGAGCGCCATCCCATCGCCAGTCGACACTCGATTGAATTTGCCGCTTGCCTCCGCAGCGTGAAAACATTCGGTGTCTCGAACGATTTGATTGAGTTCCTGCAACAATTCAATTTCTTCATTGACCAGTAATTTCGAATAGCCCACCACATCGATTAACAAAAGGTGCGCGATCTCGAGCTGGAGATCCGGCTTGGAATCAGCGGGTGTGTCTTGCGCGTTCACCCTTTGGGAGCCTAACAATACTGGCACATTGGCCGAAGACAATAACCGTGGTGCAACTCCAACGGAGGCCGCGGTGAAAATGTGTCAATCCTGCTTGGAGAACGCTTTTCGCTCGTGGGCTATGCGGGCGATTGCCTTACTCTCGGTCGGAGACGTTGCCGCCTACTTTGGCGCGAGCGAGGCGACGATCTTATCAAAGCGCGGGTCGCCGCGCAGCGGGTCCCAAATCGGATCGAGACGCAGTTGACCGTAACTTAAATAACTTGGAAGTTTCGCTGCCTTCTCCAATCGTTTGAACGCGCGATCCTTGTCGCCCGTCCACGCATAAATTAAGGCGAGATACTTGATCAACATCGGGCCTTCGATGGAATTTTTACTGACTGGCATCAACTCGACGGCCCGCCGGCCCTCACGAATGGCGTCCTCCTTATTTCCGAGCGCAGAATCAACAACACCGAGTGCGGAGAGCGCCTCTGCATAATCGGGTTGGTCGTGGACGATTTTTTCGAGTTCTGTTCGCGCCCTGGTGAACGCGTCGCGCGCTGCCTGTTGGTCGCCGCGCATGCGGGCAGCCAGACCCTCGCACCAGGCATTGGGAAATGGAATAGATGCCTCGAAGCATCCGCCCGGAGGCATGGCGGCCAGTGCCCGCTGAGCCGCGGCGGCATCGCGCTCATACAAGGCAAGTGGCAGGCATTCCCCCGCAACAACAGGCGCCGCGTTCGGATTTTCCCTGAGGATGGTCTCAGTGATGGTGTGCATAGGTTTTGTATTCGCCTTCCACCTCAGGGCGAGTCTAGCGCGCAGCGTCCGAAGCGTTACGTCGTTCGGGACAATTGTAAGCGCACGGTCCAGAACGGCGGCCGCGTCGGCGTAGCGGCGAAGATTTTCGTAACTCAGAGACAGTTGCTGGAGGATCGCCGCATTGCGCGGATCCAGTTGCGATGCGTGTTCAAAGTTCCGCATAGAATCCTCCCAACGTCCCTGTCGTCGATCGATATAAGCGGCGAAAAGGAAAGCTTCTGAGCTATTAGGCAAAGCCTGTTGGGCCAAGGTTAGTTCCTGGCGTGCATGATCGTAATCGAGGTATCCCAAGTAGAGATGTTTCGCCAGCGCAAGATGCGTCTCGCCGCCGTCTGGACGCAATCGGCGCAGCGATTGAATCGCCGCATCGGCCAACGCCAGCCGTGCAGGCGTGTGGTCGGAACCGATCTGATAGATTAGGTCGTGAGCGCTCGCCAGTTCGTAATAGGCAAGGAAAAACGACGGATCACGCTTCACTGCTTCGTCCAGCAGTCGTACAGCTTCGAAAAGATCTTTGTACATCTCACTTAAGAGAGAGTTAGCGATCAGGGTCTTGGCGTGCGCGTAGATATTGAAGGCCGCGACGTCGCTGGTGGGTGCTCTCTCGATTTCCGCTTTTTCGCTCGGAGAGATTTTAGCTTGAAGTTGTGCCACGATCTTGCCGGCCACCTCGCTTTCGATTGCAAATACGTCCGCGATATCGCGATCGTACCGCTCGGCCCAAAGCTGGCTGTCGGTCCGCGCATCAATCAACTGAGCATTGACGCGCACTCGGCCGCCAGCACGTTGCACGCTGCCTTCCAGCACATGCGCTACGCCAAGCGCCTTGGCGATCTCGAGCAGATGACGCTCTGCGCCGGCTTTGTACTGCATTGTCGACGTGCGGCTGATTACTTTCAGATCCGCCACCTTGGCCAGCCCGGTGAGGATTTCATCCTGCACGCCGTCTGTGAAGTAAGCGTTCTCTTTCTCATCGCTTAAATTCTCGAATGGAAGAACGGCGATGCTCTTCTCGGGAATAGCAGCTACCGCGCTACTAACTGTTGCCCCGGGAGCGGCCACTGCGGCCGGTGACCGTGACCTTGGATGGAAAAAGATCAGCGAACTGACAACCAGCGCAATTGCCGACGCAAGCAAAGCAGCTACGAGCGCGAACTTAGGCGAACGCGGAGCGCTAATCGAACGAACCGTCGGCGCCTGCTTCCATCTTTTTCTTCGCTTGAGTTTCTCAGGAACCTGTGGATTGCCCAGATTGTCTTTGTAGAGATTAACAATGTGCAAGCGCAGCCCGTGCTTCACTTCCCACTCGCCCAGGTCGTGCAAGTACGGCTGCCAGTGCCGATACTCGGCCAAATCCTCCGCCACATGCCCGGACAAAAGAATATGTCCAGAATCGCCGCAATCCAGCACCCGTTGGGCGACATTTATTCCCGATCCTGCAAAGTTCGTTTTATCGTTTACATCGGTAACTCGGTTGACTGGGCCACTGTGAACTCCCATCCGTACCTGAATGTGCGGATGATCTTGCAAGGTTCTGCTGATCTCGAGCGCACAGCGTACCGGTTCTTCCGGGCTGCGAAAAAAAAGAAGCGCCATCCCGTCTCCCGTCGACACTCGATTGAATTTGCCGCTTGCCTCCGCAGCGCGAAAACATTCGGTGTCTCGGACGATTTGATTGAGTTCCTGCAACAACTCAATCTCTTCATTGACCAGTAATTTCGAATAGCCCACCACATCGATTAACAAAAGGTGCGCGATCTCAAGCTGGAGATCCCGCTGACTCCCGGCGGATGTGTTTTGCGTGTTCAACCATCCCCCTTTTGCTAGAGCGATGATACCGGCAATAGCCTGTCGTGTCGAGACTCAACAAGCGGGTTCGTTAGTCGCCGTTAGTCAATTTATCGGGTTTCGGTTTAATCGTTGCCGAGTTGCACGTTCTTCCCAGGAACCCCCGACGCGCGCAAAAATCTCGAGTTGTTTGACGTGGATCCGATCGGAGAACCGATTCGGCTCGTGGCTTCGGTCAAAGTTACTGTGCTGCCAATTAGAGCAAAATGCCGGCATTCAAATTGCGCGCGGATTTACGTCCTGGCTCTGATGCCGCAATCGACGCTAAAGAGCGAAGAAGGTGCACTTTCCCTCAAAACCTTTCAATTCGAACTCGCCAAGCGAACGCGTCGGAACAAGCTCTCCCAGCCTCGCGTGCGCGGTTTCACTCAGGCCGCAAGATATACCTAACGAGCCTGCCAGTTTTTCCAGACGGAAGATCAAATTCAGTTCGCTTCCCATCAAGCTTTCCTCGCCCATTGATGCGATGCCGCCGATTGCAATTGGTCCGAAGTGCACTACGAAGCGGAAGTCAGGCCCGCCTTTCTGCTGGAATTCTTTGAGCGCGGAGATCACCGCCACCATCTCCTCGGGACTCGTCGCGGCGTCGGGCCAATAGGCAAGAAAGCCATCGCCGAGATATTTGTTAATAAAGCCGTGTTGGTTCTCGATCATCTCCTTGCAAGTGAAAATCCACGCTCCTACAAAAACGTCCAAGTCCTCGCTCTGCATGCTGCGGCTGAGCGGCGTGAAACTGCGAATGTCCGCGACGAGAAGCCAGCAAGGAATATTCTCGATTTCCCGCAACGTTCGTTGCGTCACCGCCGTTTTGTATTCCTCTGAAATCGCGAGTGGCTGACGGAATTTGAAAACCTGATCTCCGATTGTGATTTGATCACCGTCGCTCAGTCGAATCGGTTGATGAATCCGTCGCTTGTTTAAAAAAGTTCCGTTGCTGCTGCCGAAATCTATCAACCAGGGTTCGCCGATATTTTGCAGATGAATCAGCGCGTGTCGGCGCGACACTTTCGGCGATTCCAACACGATCGTGTTGGCGGCGATTCGTCCGACCGAACAACTGCCATGGATCGGATGGCGTTTGCCATCGGCCGCTTCCAGCCAGGCACCTTCCTCCTGGGACGCGTTCACGCAGAAGCATTCTACCAAAAAGTCATAATGGACGCAAAGTGTCTCATATAGAGGCGCGGGCTCCTGCCAGCTCGCGCAAATCCGAAGAGGCGCTGCAGGAGACCCGCCCTCCAGCTTTAAACTTCCTTCCTATCTAGATGATGTATACTCTGTCGAGGTGACTAACGAAAGCGCAGGCGGCGTCGCAGGCGCGACGTCGCGTGAGTTCACCAGCGGACAAAAAGTTTTTGGCCGCTACACGCTGGTCAAGGTCCTCGGGCGAGGCGGAATGGGAATTGTCTGGCTGGCACGCGACGAAGAACTGGAGCGCGATGTAGCGCTGAAATTTATTCCCGACCTGATGATTCAAGATCGTGCTGTGTTTGATCAGCTCAAGCGTGAGACAAAGCGCTGCCTCGAATTGACTCATCCGCATATCGTTCGGATTCACGACTTCGTACACGACGAACGCTGCGGCTGTATTTCGATGGAGTACATCGATGGCGAAACGTTATCGAACCTGCGAGCTGAGAAAGAGCAGAAAGTCTTTGAGCCGGATGAGATCGCTAGCTGGACGAGTCAGCTTTGTGACGCGCTCGATTATGCGCACAATCACGCGAAGGTCATCCATTGTGATTTAAAGCCTGCCAACCTGATGGTGAATCAACGGGGCGACCTGAAGGTATCGGACTTTGGTATCGCGCGCAGTCTTGGTGATTCAGTGAGCCGGTTGACGATGGAGCAAGGTCGGAGCGGTACGCTCGTCTATATGAGCCCGCAACAGCTCAACGGCGAGCGCTCTACGCACCTGGACGACATCTACTCGTTAGGTGCAAGCGTCTACGAATTGCTTACGAGCAAGCCGCCGTTTTATTCGGGCAACATCGATCGGCAGATCTGCGAGCGAGTTGCTCCTTCGATGACGGAGCGGCGGAAAGAATTGGACATCGAGCCGGCGTTAGTTCCACAGGTTTGGGAAGATGCGGTGGCAGCATGTCTGGCAAAAGAACCGTCGCGGCGTCCGCAATCGGCCGTAGAGGTTGCGCAACGGCTGGAGCTTGCCCCAGCCCAGGCAAGGACAAGGAGTGCCCCTGGCAAGAGCTCAA
>WNGE01014553.1_pt1 | contig 19457 bp, 21 predicted proteins | sample 5400651 | NCBI WGS metagenome assembly WNGE01 (sample SAMN13153370, study PRJNA577476) | soil metagenome | isolation source: 60 cm soil or saprolite under grassland replicate 2 | place: USA:California | collected 2016-06-15
AGCGTGTACAGGACACCCACCACCGCCACCGACAGCTCGGCCATGGGGCGTGATGGGAACGAAGAGCCCTCCCACCCGCCGATGATCCGGACGCCGAACGGGCGCTCGCGGATGAAGAGTGTGCCCACCTTGTTCGTGAGCCAGGCCACGAACAGGATCGACACGACGAGGACAACCAGGTGCCTCCACCGGCGGAAGGCGACCAGGGCGAGGATCGTGCCGACTCTAAGGCTACGAGTGAACGTGGTCCCACCGAGGCCGTTCAACACGAGCATCGTGCGGTTCAGCCACCCGGTACGCCGGACGGCGATCCACCGAAGGAACGCGCTCTCCTGATGGGTGGCCGAGTTGCCGATCGGCGCCAAAACCAGGAAGAGATAAAGGGCCGCCAGCGCGACCAGGGCCACGATCCAGAACCTTCCGCTCGCCCCGAGGTCACGGGGCAGCGGGGGTGGTTGGCCGGATGGGCGCCTCCGGCGTTTCGACGGGTGCAGCCCGCGCTGATCGGCGCCGAACAGATCTCGTGCGGGCGCGTCCTCATGACCCATCAGCGGCTCACCGGCGCTACCCCGTCGATGCATCATCCGTGAACCAGCCCGTTCGATTGGAGCCAATCGGTCGCCACGTTCGCTGGACTCTCCCCCCGGGAGACCAACCCGTTCAGGTGGGCGAGAGTCTCCGTATTGAGGCTCGCCGACACCGAATCGACGACCAAGCGGAGCCGGCTGCCGAATTCCGCGACGACGTCGCGCCGAACCACGGGGGTGACGTTCTCGGGCGGCTGGAGCCCCCGGTCGTCCGCAAGCTCGACGAATCCCCTCGCCCGGATCTCCGAGTCGGTCGTGAACAACAGTGCGACGTCGATCTCGCCGGCCTCGAGCTCCCCCACCGTGAGCGGGCCGGCGGCATCGAGGCCCTGGAAGCGCTCGAAGTGAAGCCCGTAGGTTCGTTCGAACCCGGGCAGGCAGAGGGGCCGGCTGGGACACTCCGGGGGGCCGCCGAACACGAGCCGGCTCGCCACGAGGAACAGGTCGCTGATCTTCTCCAGGTGGTACTTGGCGGCGGTCTGGGCGGTGACCACGATGGCGTTGGCGTCCTCCGCGGGGGCGGACCCCATGACCGCGATGCCGCGCTTATCGAACGCGTCCACCAGTCGCTCGTGCGTCGTGTGGGGGTCCGAGGAGACCGGGGCCGCTCCCTGGGCCAGGAACCGGAGAGAGCTGCCCAGGTATTCGGGAACGAACTCCACCAGGCCTCGTTCGAGGGCGGGTTCGACCAGCTCCCGCGGGCCCAGGTCGAAGGCTCGCTTCACCCGGAACCCGTTCGAGGCCAGCGCCTGGGCGTAGATCTCGGCCAGCAGCACGCTCTCCGGGAAGTTGAACGACGCGATCGTGATGGCACCGTCCCCCGCGGCCGGCCTCACCGCACCGAAATGAGCGGGCCCCATGCCGACGCACGCCGAGAGGAACGAAGCGACCAGCAGAGCGATCAGCAAACGCGCTCTCGGCGCTCGCGTCGCTTTCGTCACGGTTGCGGAGCCCCCCCGGGATGTTCGAGCGGATCGGCTTACTCCCCCCACCACACTAACCCCACCCGCAAGAGGGCAGGTCCTTCGTTTGGCCACCGGTCGCGTACGATGGCCCGGCCATGAGCCCCGCGTTCCGCGCGGAGAAACCCCTGCTGACGAACCGGCGCCGGGACCTGGCCGCGGCCGTGCTGCTGGCTCTTCGATCTCAGAGATCTCGGACCCGGGCAGCCATGGACAGCAGCATCGCCCAGGCCGTCATCGGATCGCCCATCACGATCTGCTTCAGGTGCCGCTGGTACAGGACGAGGAGCCGCAGGGGTGTCTCCGCGATCACCGTCGCGGTTCGGGGCCGGCCATCGATCACCGAGATCTCACCGAAGAAGTCCCCTTCCGACCGGATCGCGATGGTGCGTCCCTGGTGCACCACTCTGGCGGTGCCCTCGATGATCACGAACAAGGTGTTCCCAGGCCCCCGCTCGCGAACGACGGTCGCGCCCTCCTTGTAGTGGTCCTCGCTTGCACTCTTGAGGATCCGGCGCACCTGCCGAGCAGAGAGCCTGGAGAAGAGCGGCACCCTCATGAGGGTGTCGACGCGTGTGTCCGCCACCGCTCACTATCTACCGGAGCGCCTCCCACCTGTCAACGGTCCGAGGTCTCCAACCAAGGACCGGAGCTGTGGGATAGCATCAGTCGGTTCCATGGACGCAAGGAGCGGCTCTCCGGGCCGGAGCATCGCCTCGCAAGGAGGCGCCCGCGGTGGAGCCAAGCGGCGCCGCCCCTCCGGCGAGCCGCCGCCATTGCCGCGGCGAATAGGCATGAGCGGCAGAGTTTGGGTCTCCCTGGCTGTCACCCTCGTCGCGATCGTGATGCTGGTCCTCGCATACCCAACGCGGTTCCGATTCTTCGACCGGTGGAATTCGGCGTTCCTCCGCGAGGTCGTCTCGATCCGCACCGGCTTGCTCACCAGCGTGATGCTGGGCATCAACGCGACCCTGGCTTCGAGGTGGACGGTGAGGATCCTGCGATTGGGGACGGTCGTCGCCCTAATGGGGCTGCGGCGTTGGCGGCACCTGCTGACGTTCATCGGCAGCGTCATCGCGGTGGAATTGGCTGCTCACGAGCTCTCCATCATTGTGGGCGTACCGCGACCCGCCGGGGTCAAGATCATCGGGAGCTGGAAAGGATTCTCCTTCCCCTCGCCGCCGGAGGCCGCGCTCGCGGTCACGCTCGTGGGCATGACCTATGCGTTCTTGCCGCAGGGTTGGCCGAGAACATGGGGGAAGTGGGCCGCTGGGGCAACCCTGGTGATTCTGTGGCTCGCACGCGTCTACCTGGCCCTCGACCATCTGACCGACGACGTGGCCGGAATCATCCTCGGAGCAGGGATACCCGTGATCGCTTTCCGCTTCTTTACCCCAAACGAGGTATTCCCCGTGACATACCGAAGGGGCCGCGCTGCTCACCTCGACGTGGGTGGACGACGAGGCGAGGCGATCCGCAAGGCCGTCCAGGATCAGCTCGGGCTTGCCCTCCTCGAGGTGAAACCGGTGGGACTGGAAGGATCGGGAGGCTCCACCCCGGTCCGCCTGCGCGTCGCGGCGGCGGACGGGGAGCCGGAGCGCTTCCTCTTCGCCAAGCTCTACGCGAAGAGCCATGTTCGCGCGGATCGGTCCTACAAGTTGGGCCGGGCCATCCGCTACGGGGCCCTCGAGGATGAGGCGCCGTTCCAATCGGTCCGCCGGTTCGTCGAGTACGAGGACTACACCCTTCTGCTGCTCAACCACGTAGGGATCCCGACGCCCGCTCCCTACGGGATCGTCGAGATCACCCCGGAACGCGAGTACATGATCGTGATGGAGTTCTTCGAAGGCGCGAAGGAGATCAGCGAGGCCGAGGTCGACGACGAGGTGATCGACGGCGGCCTGCTTCTGATCCGCCAGCTGTGGGACGCGGGGCTTGCCCACCGGGACATCAAACCGGCCAACCTGATGGTCCGCGACGGAAAAGTCCTGCTGATCGACGTCCTCTTCGTGCAGGTCCGCCCGTCGCCGTGGCGCCAGGCCGTCGACCTCGCCAACATGATGCTCGTCTTGGCGGTGCGGACCGACGCACAGCGCGTGTACGAGCACGCCCTCAAGTACTTCAGTGAGGACGAGATCGCTGAAGCATTCGCCGCTACCCAGGGGGTGGCCAGCCCCACTCAGCTCCGAGCAGTCCTCAAGAAGGACGAACGTGACCTCATCGGGGAATTCCGCGCCCTCGCGCCCCAGCGGAGCCCCGTGCGCATCCAACACCTGAGCATCCGGCGGGGCGCGCTGAGCCTGCTCGTGCTCGCGATGGCCGCGGTGACCGTGTTCGTTATCGTCAAGACCTGGACCGTGTTCGCATGACCGAGAGCGGTCGACCTGCCGTGGCAGTGAGCGCGCTGCTCGTCGCTGCTATGGCCGCCGCCGTCTCTGGCTGTGGCGTTCAGCCGCATGAGCAGATCGCGTGCAAGAGCGGCGATTCGGCGATCTTCCTCCTTGAGGCCCAGGCCGTTCCCTCCGCGACATTGCTCCCCTGTTTCTTCCCCCTTCCGGCGGGCTGGAGGTATGGCCAATCCGAGGTCAGATCAGGCTTCGTGAGCGCCTGGCTCGACTCGGATCGAGTGGGCGATCGCGCCGTCGAGCTCATCCTGACGCGAACCTGCAACGTGTCCAGGGCGATCCGTGTCCCCTTGGCACATACCCAGCGGGGCTTGCTCCGATATGACGAACCCGCTGATTCTCGTGCGCGTTCGTCGATCAGCTACTTCCAGTTCCCTGGTGGCTGCGTGACGTACCGTTTCTCGTTCACCCGGCAGACGGCGCCAACGATATTCGCGGAGGCAGATACGTTCCTTGGCTTCACTCCGCGGAAATTGTATGTGAAGAGTCTCCGAGACCAGGAAGGGCTCACGCTCTGCGGCGCGGAGGCCCCGTCCTGCCCCGGGTAATCGCCGGCATCCTCGTCAGCATCGATGGAGTGGCGGGCCGACCAGATCAGGCGCCACTGGTCTGAATGCCGAAGCTCACCCGGGGACATGCCCTTCGGCCGTGGCCGATGCCGCGCCCGCCTCCAGGTGCCGGTCTGGTGGAACCTTGAGCCACCTTCTGTCCCTTCGCCAGATGATATAGGTGAAACCGCCGAGTGGGATCTGGATGCCGTAGGTGAGGGTTCGGAACAGCAGGACGGCCGCAGCTATCTGTACTTTGAACACTTCGAGTGAAACATCCCTGTGGTTCTTGCCGATGGCGACCAGCGCCCCGATGTATGCGGCCTCGATCAACCCGACTCCGCCGGGCGTGATGGGGAGCGCGGTGATCAGGCGACCGAACGAGAACACCACCAGGATCTGCGCCCAGCTGACCTCCTGCTCGGAGACGCCCACGTGTCGAAGCGCCAGCAGGAGCACGAGGTACAGCGCCAGGTGGCTGACGATCGTGGTGAGCGTCAGGGGTAGCCAGCGCTTACCGAGTAGCTCGATCGTTTCGTGGCGGAACCGCACGGCCCGATCGCCCCAGTCCATAGCGGGTGACCGGCGGATCAGCCTCTTGAGCTTGGACCAGCCCCTCCCGAGCGCGTCGCCGATCGTCTTGGCGAACCGCTTCCTCGAGAGCATCAGGGCGAACAGCACGACCGCCCCCGCGAGGATCGCCAGGCCGACGATCGCGGGGGCCACCGCCGCCGAGCTCGCGTGACCGGTGATGGCGACGCACGCCAGGGCGATCACCGGGAGGCTCAGCTTCAAGAAGCTGTTCCAGATGCCGGTCAAGGTGATCTCGAGCGTGATCTCGGAGGCCGAGAATCCCCAGGACCGAAAGATCGCGGCCGCCACGCCGACCGCGACCGCGCCTCCTCCCGGAATGATGTTGGAGATCGTTGTGGTCGTCTGGTTGTTGACGGCGGCCTGGGCCGTGGTCAGCCCGGGCATCGCCGCCATCATCTGCCACCAGTACGTGAACAGGTTGAAGACCGTAACGATAAGAAGCGAGAGCAGCTCCAGCCAGGTGAGGCTGGTAATCGTCCTCCAGACGCTCGAATAGTTGGCGATCTTCGGGATCACCAGGCCGAACATCGCAGTTGCGACGACGACCGAGATCAGAGCCTGGATCACTCGGAGGATCCGCTTGCGCCTTGCCCTCGCGTCGGTGGCGGTTCTCTCGGTGGCCATCGGGTCCCGCGCCTCCTAGCGTCACGGTTTCCCCTAGATGGGCACAATGGCACGTCCGACGTCGACGCGTCGAAGGGAGCTCTAACCTGACCTAGGCGGAGCTGACCCCGCGGCGGGGCCCGGTGATCGCTACGGACTGCCGAGGGCAAGATTGACGCCGCATCCGACCGTAACGCCGAGCGCGGATCCCCCGACGGCGTCCAGCGGCAGGTGGGCCCCGACGTACAGCCGGGCGAAGGGAACGAAGATCGCGAGGACGGTGGATGCGCGGCGCCATCCATTTGAGGAGTAGGGGCGAAGCAGGATCGTGAGCGCGGCCGAGACGGCAGCGTGCCCGGATGGGAATCCGAGGTCGCCCTCCTCCTTTCCTCGCAGGCGGGCCCCCGCCACCGCGTCCGCTGGCCTGCCGCGGCCGACGGCGGGCTTGATCGCCTTGGCCAGCAGCCAGGCGGCGGTCCCGCCGGTGGCCACGGCGACGGCGAGCCTGGGGCGGCGCTTGGCGAGGGCCACGGCACCAAGGGCCGGAACCGTGCCGAAGGTCCCGTACTGCATGGGGACCCAGATCGTCCGGAAGAACGCGTCAGGAAGCCGGTTCACTCGATGGAAGGCGGCGGTCTCGACCTCGCCAACGCCCCGCCGCGCGATCGCTCCGGCCGTGACCAGGGCCGCGAATCCGATGGCCGCACCCGCGAGATCAGATGCGCGGCGCTGGGACATCACTTGAGCGTCGGCTGTTCGGCGTCGGCGAGGCCGGCCCAGTCCGACTCCGATCGAGGGTGATCACTACGCCCGTACCACAGCGAAGACTCGCCAATCTTGCGGGACGCCCTTCAGTCGGTGCGTCCCCCGGTCCTCGAACACGATCCCCGACCCGGCGACCAGGTCCTTCACGGTGCTCGAGACGAGCACCTCACCGGCTTGACAGAGCGCCGCGATCCTGGCCCCGATGTGGACCGCGATGCCCTCGAGTTTGTGGTCGACGACCTCGCATTCTCCCGTATGGATCCCGGCCCGGATTTGGATCCCCAGGGTTCTGACGGACTCCTCCTCGAGGGCCCTCGCACAGCGAACCGCTCTCGCCGGCCCGTCGAAGGCGGCGAAGATCCCGTCGCCCGTCGTGTCGATCAACCGGCCCTGAAACCGCTCCAACTCCAGGTGCGCGAGTTCGAGGTGCGCGAGCAGGAGATCACGCCACAGGGCGTCCCCGGTCCTCGCCAGCTTCTCGGTGGAGCCCACCATGTCGGTGAACAGGACGGTGGCCAGGATCCGCTCCGGCTCCGGCGCGCTCCTGATGCCGGTCAGAAACTCCTGGATCTCTCCGAGGACCAGGTCCTGATCCTCGGTCCAGTAGAGGTGATCCGAGCCGGGAAGCTCCACGTATCTCGGCGATGGAGGATCAGGGTGGGGACCCGGATGGCCGGAAGCACGTGCCGAACGTCCGTTGCCGCTTCCATGCGGAGCACGGCATAGGCCGCGCCGGGGCTCGCACCGAGTCGCTGGTAGTGGGCCCACCACTCAGCGAACCGCTCGTCATGCGCCACCGTGGGAGCGAACCCAAACAGGAGCAACCCCTGTTCACCCCAGCTCTCCTGTACCACGTCGAGGAGCTTGTCGAACACGTCCTTCGGCACCCCCGAGTAGCCCGGCTCGGCGATGATCTTGGCGGTCGTGGCGAACAGAACCAGGGCCACGGTCCGCTCGGGATGGGCCGCCGCAAACAGGATGCTGAGCGCCCCTCCCTCGGACCAGCCGAAGAACGCGGCCCGCTCCGATCCGATGGCGTCCAGGACCGCCCGGACGTCATCCATACGCTGCTCGAGGGTCGGGAGCTCGGAGATGGCCACAGGATCCGACATGCCGGTTCCTCGCTTGTCCAGGAGGATCACGCGGGCGAACGAGGCGAGACGTTCCAGGAATCGGGAGTAGTTGGGCTCTTCCCACCCGGCTTCGACGTGGGAGGTGAAGCCCGGAACCAATACGATGTCGAGCGGCCCCTCGCCGAACACCTGGTACGCGATGTGCACCGTCCCACTCCTGGCGTACCGGGTCTGGGGTCGCATCGGAAGCCTCCTGTGCCACGTGGTGTCGGTGGCAACCGTACAGGACGGCGACGCATATCCGTGGCCGTCACCCCCCTCAATGGGGCGTTCTGCGAGTGACGTGGGGCGATCCCCGCGACCCGAGCGCGAGTGGGTCGCCCTTTCGTTTCGCCCCTGGTCGCGTACGATGGCCCAGCCATGAGCCTCGCGCTCCGCGCGGAGCATCCCCTGTTGACGAACCGGCGCCGGGACCTGGCCACTGCCGTCCTGCTCGCCCTCGTCACCGCGGTGGTCTTCCTCCTGGTCGGCATGCACAGCACCCGGCCATGGGTGCAGCGGATCGACGACCGGTTCCTCCAGAAGATGGTCTCGAACCGAACCGGAGCCTTCACCGCCGTGGCCAAGGTGTTCAACTTCCTGGGATTGGTGGTCGTGACGTTGCCGGTCCGGATCGCGGCCGCGGCCTACCTGGCGTTCCGCCGGCGCTGGTGGCACTTCTCCGCGTTCGTCCTGGCCATGGTGGCCTCGGAGATCCTCATCGGCACGCTGAAGGGCCTGTACAACCGGCAGCGGCCCCCGGCCAGGCTGGCCCTGGTGAGCACCCACGGGGCCTCGTTCCCATCGGGCCATGCCGTGGCCGCCTCGGTGACCGTGGTGGCCCTGGTCCTTGCCCTGTTCCCGGCGGGGCCGCATCGATGGTGGTGGGGATTGGCGGCTGCGCTGTTCTCGTTCGTTATGGCCATCAGCAGGGCCTACCTGGCGGCGCACTGGCTTTCCGACGCGGTGGCCGGAACCCTGCTGGGGATCACGGTGGCCCTGGGTTCGGCGCTCCTCGTGCAGTGGATCCGCGATGCCCGCGAGTCCCACGAGGAGCCCGCGCCCGCATCGCCCCCGGCTAGCCCGTCGCCGACCTGATCAGCGCGAAGGGGTCCGGCATGCCGCCTCCATGGCCGCGAGATCGGCCTTGAAGCTCCCGGGCTCGGCGCCCTCGGCCAGGTAGGTGGCGTCCGTATACAGGGCCACCGCGCGAGCCTGGATGATCGGGTTCGCCGAGGCCTGGGAGTCCGTGAACATCTGGCCGATCCGGTCCCGGAGATCTCGAGCGGAAAGGCCGGCTCGATTTCCGGCGAGGTCGCGGAGGTCGGCGCACGCCTTCGTGGCGCCCGCGTCCATCGTGGCCACGTTCGACGTGGCCGAGTTCACCGAACAGGCCGCCGTCCCCATCACGACGGCCAGGGCGAGCGCCAGCGCCAGCCGCTCGAGCGCCAGCGCCAGCCGCTTCATCCTGGAGGTGTCGACCGAAGCGAGGTGCCGGTTGAGCTCAGAGGTAGCCGGCCACCAACGCGTCGAACTTCGGATCGGTCGACTCGGCCTGTTCCCTGACCAGCTCCCACTCGGCGGGGTCGAGCGTCGCTGCGGCTTCCACCACCTCGGGATCGAACTGGGAGTCCGCGCACCGCAGCACCTCCTGGGTGGCCGCCTCGAACGAGATCGTGTGGCGGTAGGGGCGATCGGTGGTCAGGGCATCGATCGTGTCTGCCACGGCGATGACCCGCGACGCCCACGGGATCCCCTCGCCGGCCAGCCCCATCGGATAGCCCTGGCCGTCCCACCGTTCGTGGTGCGCCCGAACCGCGTCGGCCTCCTCGCGAACCGGGGCCACTTCGTCCACGGCGCCGGCACTGAGCGACGGGTGGGTCTTCAGGAGCCGCCACTCCGAGATGCTGAGCAACCCCCGCTTGTTCAGGATCCGCTGTGGGATCCCCATGTTCCCGATATCGCACAGGAGCGCGGCCCGGACCAGGTGGGTGACCGCCGGGTCGCCGGGACCGATGCCGAGGACCTCGGCGATGCTGATCACGTACCCGGTCACCCGCCGGGCGTGGGCCGGGCCGGCCCCGCCCAGCTCCAGCGCCGCCGCAAGCGCGCCCAGCGACGCGCGGTAGATCTCCGCCAGCGCGTCCCGCTCCTGCTTCAGCAGCTCGGCCTCGCGCAGCGAGAGCCGGAGCAGGCGTTCGCCGTGCCGCCGGCGGAACTCCTCCTCGCCGAGACGCGCGGCCGGGGCTCCGGATGCGAGGGATGCAGTTCGGCGCATCGCACTCGAGCCTGCGCCTGCCGCAAGGGCGGGAACCTCGAGCACCGAGTCGAGGACGTCGAGAACCATCCCCTTGTCGACGAACGCGTTGGCGCCGACGTCCCTGGCGAACTGGCTGCTGTCGCGATCGGCCCAACCGGCCGTGGTGAGGATGACCGGAGTGCCGGACAGCGCGCTGGCCCGCCGGATCTCCCAGCACAGCTCGAAGCCGTCCATGTTCGGCATGAGGACGTCGGAGACGATGGCGAGCGGATGGATCTCGGCGGCGCGGCCGAGGGCCACCGCGCCATCGGCGGCCACCTCCACCGGGAAGCCGCGAGACGCGAGGGCGGCTCGAACATCCTCCGCCCGGCCCGCGTTGTCCTCGGCCAGCAGGATCGTCTCGTTCATGCGTGCCACCTCCGTCCGAGCCGGGGATCCGGGGCCGATCCCTGGCTGACGCAAGCATTACTGACCAGCGATCCAGATGGCAGTCGGCCTTCTGTCCTTCAGTCGATCCGGGGTTCGGCCGATGGCAGGTGGACCGGTTCCCCTACTCAGGTCGTAGGCCGCGCGGCCCAGGGGGGGCTGGCTGGGCGCCTACTCGGCGCTCGGGCCCACCCGGTAGCCCATCTTGAACACGAGCTGCCCGCCGAGGTCCGCCCCGACCGTCACGGTCAGCACGCCGATGATCTCCAGGGCGATCCAGCCCCACGAGGCGCGTGCCTGATGGCGGCTTCCCCATCGCCACGCGAAGTCGGCCACGAACACCGCCGCCGCGGCGAGCTGCACGATCAGGTGCGCGTTCGCCTTCTTCCGGATCTTCGACCCGGGACGCATGCTGATCAGATCGGCCAGCCCAGAGGTCGCCGCGCCAAGTGTCCCGATGAACGCCCCGATGAGCAGCCAGGTGGCCATGAGGGGGGCGGTGGGGAACGTCCAGATCCTCGAGACCACGTCCACCACCAGCGCGCCGATGTAGAAGGCGATAGGGAAGTGAACCAGCATCGGGTGGGTTGGACGGTCCACGGGCCGGCCCTGGATGACCTCCTTGAGCGTCCAGGGACGGGTCTCCCCCGTCGGAAGCCGGTGCTTCAGCTGGATGGCCATGTCCTCCTCCTCACGAAACCAGCGCTGAAGGATTCTCACACGATGACGGGCCGATCGGACACTCTTGACCTGAGCCTCGGCCGGACATAGATTGCGACGCCCGTTCGTGCACTCCCTGCCGAAGGAGGGATCGCGTGCCGAAGATCAGCAGCGGCGACACCGCCTGGCTCCTCGCGTCCGCGGCCCTGGTCATGTTCATGACGCCGGGACTGGCGTTCTTCTACGGCGGATTGGTCCGGGCCAAGAACGTGGTGGGCACCATCATGCAGTCGTTCGTGGCCCTGGGACTGGTCACGGTGTTGTGGGTCCTGGTTGGCTACACGCTCGCCTTCGGGCCCGACCACGCCGGGATCATCGGCGGCCTGAACTTCGCCGGGCTGGCTGGGGTGGGCGCGAAGGCCAGCCCGCTCGCTCCGACCGTGCCGGCCACCGCCTACATGGCGTTCCAGCTGATGTTCGCCATCATCACCCCCGCGCTGATCGCCGGGGCGTTCGCCGAGCGGATGAAGTTCTCCGGCTACCTCGTGTTCGTCGGGCTGTGGTCGCTCCTCGTGTACTCGCCGGTGGCGCACTGGGTATGGGGAGGCGGCTTCCTTGGGATCGGCGGGCTCCGCGCCATCGACTTCGCCGGGGGCTCGGTGGTGCACGCGAACGCGGGAGCGGCCGCCCTGGCCACGGCGATCTACCTCGGGCGACGGCGGGGGACCGAGGGGTTGGTGCCCCACAACGTCCCCTTCGTGGTCCTCGGGGCCGGCATCCTGTGGTTCGGGTGGTTCGGGTTCAACGCCGGGAGCGCGTTCGGAGCGGGCGCCCTGGCCTCCAGCGCCTTCGTCAACACGCAGCTCGGCGCGGCCGCGGCGATGCTGGCGTGGCTGATCGCGGAGCGGGCGAGGTTCGCAAAGGGCACCATGGTGGGGGCCGCCACCGGGGCGGTGGCCGGCCTGGCCGCGATCACGCCGGCGTCGGGCTACGTGCAACCGTGGGCCGCCCTGCTGATCGGCGCCGCCGCGGGCTTCGCGTGCTTCCTGGCGGTAGGGCTGAAGGACCGGTTCGGCTACGACGATACGCTGGACGTTGTGGGCGTCCACATGGTGGGCGGGGTCCTCGGCGTGGTGCTGACCGGCGCGTTCGCCAGCCTCGCCATCAACGCGGCCGGCGCCGCGGCCAGCCTGGAGCAGGTTGGCAGGCAGTCCGTCCTGGCCGGCGTGACCGTCGCCTACTCGTTCGGAGCCACGCTGGCGCTCCTCAAGGTGACCGACGTCCTGGTCGGGCTCCGGGTTAGCGAGGAGGACGAGCTGGCCGGCCTCGACCTCACCCAACACGGGGAGGTCGGGTACCGGTGGTCGGAGGCGGAGGAGGCCGCCATGACCGAGCCACCGGGCTCCTAGGGTTCCTGGAACCGGCTCCGGCGGACGAACTGACCCTGGCCTTCGGACCCGTGGAACTGGCCGTTCTCCACCAGCACCCGGCCTCGCTGCATGACCAGCTCGGGGAGCCCGCGCACCTTCATCCCCTCGAAGCACGAATAGTCCACGTTCATGTGGTGCGTCTGCGCGGAGAGCACCCGTTCGTGGTTCGGATCGAACACGACGATGTCGGCGTCGCTCCCGGGGGCGATGGTCCCCTTCCTCGGATACAGGCCGAACATCTTGGCCGGGGCCGTCGCCACCAGCTCGACGAACCGGCTCAACGAGATCCTGCCGTCGTGCACGCCCTGAAAGATCAGAGTGAACCGGTCCTCCACGCTGGGGAGGCCGTTGGGGATCTTCGCGAAGTTCCCCACCCCGAGGTCCTTCTGCCCCACGTAGTTGAACGGGGCGTGGTCGGTCGCCACGAGCTGGAGGTCGCCCGCCTGGAGGCCCTTCCACAGATCCTCCTGGTGATCCGCGGGGCGCAGCGGCGGCGAGCACACGAACTTCGCCCCTTCGAACCCGGGCCTGGCCATGTCGTCCTCGGACAGGTACAGGTACTGGGGGCACGTCTCCGCGAACGCCGGGAGCCCGCGATCCCTGGCCTCGCGCACGGCGTTCAGGGCGTCGCGCGAGGAGAGGTGAACGATGTAGGCGGGCGTCCCGGCCAGCTCGGCCAGCTTGAACACCCGGTGGACGGCCTCGCCCTCCATCGAGGACGGCCTGGACCGTCCGTGCCACATGGGATCGGTCTTCCCCTCGGCCAGGTACTGCTGGACCAGGACGTCGATGGGGCCGCCGTTCTCGGCGTGCATCATGATCAGGGCGCCGCTGTCCGCGGCCCGCTGCATCGCCCGGAAGATCGACCCGTCGTCGAGCATGAACACCCCCGGGTAGGCCATGAACAGCTTGAAGCTGGTGACGCCCTCGCCGACCAGCTGGTCCATCTCCTTCAGTACCTGATCGTCAATTCGCTTGACGATCATGTGGAGCCCGAAGTCCGTGTACGCCTTCTCGGCCTTCTCCAGCCACAGGTCGAGGCCGGGCCTCAGCCCTTCATCCGTCCCCTGCAGGGCGAAGTCGACGATGGTGGTGGTCCCGCCGAAGGCCGCGGCCCGGGTCCCGGTGGCGAAGTCGTCGCTGCAGAACGAGCCGCCGAAGGGAAGATCCATGTGGGTGTGGGGATCGATCCCGCCCGGCATCACGTACCGGCCGAAGGCGTCGATCGTGCGGTCGGCCTCGGCCTCCAGCGAAAGCCCGATCAAGACGACTCGCTCGTCCTCCACCAGGACGTCGGCCTCGACGGTCTCGGTTGCGGTGACCACGGTCCCGTTCTTGATCAGCGTCCTCACGGTAGGAGCTCCGTGAGCTCGTGGTAGGTCTCGGGCCTGCGGTCCCTCAGGAACTGCCACGTGTTGCGGACCTCGCGGTTCATGTCGAGATCGACGTCGCACACTAGGACCTCGTCCTCCGAATCGCCGGCCCGGGCCACGATCTCGCCCCGGGGGGTGCAGAAGTAAGACGAGCCGTAGAACTTGGCGCTGGACAGCGGCTCCTCCACCCCCACCCGGTTGATCGCGGCGATCCAGTACCCGTTCGCCACGGCGTGCGCCGGCTGCTCCAGCTCCCACAGATACTTCGACAGCGACTCCACGGTGGCGCTCGGGTTGAACACCAGCTCGGCGCCCTTCAGCCCCACCTGCCGGGCCACCTCCGGGAAGTGCCGGTCGTAGCAGATGATCAGCCCGATCCTGCCGACGCTCGTTTCGAACACCGGATACCCGAGGTTCCCCGGCTTGAAGTAGAACTTCTCCCAGAAGCACGGGCCCACGTGTGGGATGTGGGTCTTCCGGTACTTGCCCAGGAGCGCGCCGTCCCGCTCGATCACCGCCGCGGAGTTGTAGTACACGCCGACCTGGGCCTCCTCGTACCATGGCACCACGAGCACCATGTTGTGCTGGCGGGCCACCTCGCGCATGCGGGTGACCGTGGGACCGTCGTCCGGCTCCGCCGTCGCGTACCACTTCGGGTCCTGCTCCGCCGGGAAGTACGGTCCGTGGAAGATCTCCTGAAGGCACGTGACCTGCGCGCCCTCCGCCGCGGCCTTCCCGATCAATTCCACGTGCTTGTCGATCGCCTCTTCCTTCGACATGTTCGCGTTGCACTGGATCACCGCCGCGTGCACCGTTGTCACCCCGAACCCCCTTTCACCTGAACCGCGGGATCAGCTCCGACCCGAAGCGCCGGATGACGCCCTCCGGGTCGTCGACCATCGAGTAGATATTGAACTGGTGGACCCCCACCGACTCCAACTCCGCCAGCTTGGTGGCGCAGTCCTCCGCGGTCCCGATGACGCAGAACCGATCGACCACGTCGTCGGGCACGAACGAGGCATGCTCCGCCCCGGTCCTGCCGTGGTCGGCGTAATCGTAGTGGTCCCGGGCCGCGATGTAGTCGACGAACGCCCGGGGCAGGTCGGCTGGCTCGTACCGCTTGACAAGATCCACCACGTGGTTCGACACCAGCGCCGGGAACCATCGAACCTCGTCCCGGGCGTGCGCCAAGTGCTCGGTCACGTAGGCCGGAGCGGCGGCCATGACCTTGACGTCTTCGAACCGCCGGCCGGCGGCCTCGGCCCCCTCCCGGACGTAGCGGAGGAACCATTCGATCAGGTACGGATCGGCAAGCTGCAGGATCACGCCGTCGCCCACCCTGCCGGCCAGGCGCAGCGCCTTCGGCCCGTACGCGGCGACCCAGATCGGCAGCTCGCCGGTGGCCCACTTGAGCTGGGTCTTCGTGCCCTCGTAGTCCACCTCGCGTCCTGCCGCCAGGTCCCGGATCAGCCGGATCGCTTCCTCGAGCCGGTCCATGGTGACGGGCGGCTTGCCGATCACGCGGCGCGCGCTGTCGCCCCGCCCGATCCCGCAGTCCATGCGCCCTCCCGAGATCTCGTTCAGCGTGGCCAGCGCGCTGGCGGTCACGGTCGGGTCCCGGGTGGCCGGGTTCGTCACGCACGGGCCCAGCCGGATCCGGGAGGTCGCCGCGGCCTGGAGGGCGAAGATCGGATACACCTCCTCCCACAGCACGTGGGAGTCCCAGATCCACGCGTGGTCGAACCCCGAGTCCTCGGCCAGCTTCGTCAGCTCGACCACCCGCGACACTGGTGGGTCGGCCATGAAGCAGACCCCGAAGCTCAGCATGTTGCGCTCCCCCCGGCCATCCCGAGTCAGTTTGTACTCTGCTGGCCACCGCCGCGCCACGAGGTCTGTCGTACCCCAGGCACATACTCCGCCGGAGGCCGAAACAGGAGCACGACGTGGAACATGCGAATCGCATGTGGCATGCTGATCGCATGTCGAAGATGATCCAGGTGCGGAACGTCCCCGACCGGCTACACCGGGAGCTGGTGAAGAGGGCGAAGGCGCGTGGGCTGACGCTCACGCAGTTCATCGAGGAGCTCCTCGAGCGAGAGGTTGGGCGACCGCCCGCGGACGAGGTGTACGAACGCATCCGGACCAGTGAGCCCGTGGACCTGGGGCGCCCTGCCGCCGAACTGATCCGAGAGGAGCGGCGGGAGGCTGGAAGGGAGCCTTGAGCACCGTCGTCGCCGACGCATCCGCGCTCCTCGAGTACGTGCTTCGGACTCCTCGGTCGGGGCGGATCCAGCCCATCGTCGAGGCGCCGGCGGTCGACGTGCATGTCCCGGGACTGTGCGACGTCGAGGTCGGGGCCGGCCTTCGACGCGGGATGGCCTCCGGGGCCGTCGCGCAGGATCGGGCCGGTGAAGCCCTCCGCAACTACCTCGACCTCCGGTTGATCAGGCACGGCCACGCGTCGTTGATGGCTCGGGTCCTCGCGCTCCGGCACAACTTCTCCGCCTACGACGCCACGTACGTGGCGCTGGCGGAGCGGCTCGGCGCACCGCTGCTGACCGGCGATCGGGCTCTGGCAAGGGCGATCCAGGCGCACACCAGCGTCTCTGTCCTAACCTGACGACCGATGTGCCACGACCCGAGCGCTCGCCCGCCGCTGCCTCCGATCTCGGGAGGAGCCAACGCCGGGACGCGACATCGTCCTGGTGGCCGGCGACGGGAACCGGCTCGCCGCCCACTCGGTGCTCACCGAGACGCCGGGGGCGACTTCGACCATGAACCTCACGTCACGCAGACGAGGCCCGACTCGATCGCCGCCGACGTGGCGGCGGGGGTGAGCCACCTCCGGTCATCCGACGGCGGCGGGGCCACCGCCGTGTTCACCGTGGGGTTCTGCTTCGGCGGCGGGAATTCCTTCAACCAGGCCGCTCGGGGACACGGGCTGGCCGGCGTGATCGGCTTCTACGGCAGGGTCGCCCGGCGCGACGACTCCGACGGCGACGCCCCGGTCGACCGTGCGGCAGGCTTCGAGTGCCCCGTGCTGGGGCTGTTCGGCGGCGCCGACCGGAGCATCTCCAGGGCGGATACCGACGCGTTCGGGCGAGCCCTCGACGAGGCGGGCGTGCCGAACGAGATCGTGGTCTACGAGGGCGCGCCCCACTCGTTCTTCGATCGGTCGTTCGACCGGTTCAAGGAGGCCTGTGACGACAGCTGGCGCCGCATCCTCCGGTTCATCGAGGCGAACGGAGGGGGCGCCCCGGCCTGACCGGGTCCGCCCCCTCTCGCCGCTCGGACGGCTACGGCGTGTAGACGCGGTAGACCATCGCGTAGATGCTGCGGTTCCCTCCGAAATCCGTGTAGATGAACGTCTGGACGGTGTGGACCCCGTTCGGCACGTGGGTGGCCGTCTGGACGAACGTGCCGGCCTGGTAGCTCCCATCCGACGGCAGCTTGCCCAGGTATGGACACGACGGCTCGGACATGTATGAGCCGTCCAGCTGGGTGCAGATGGCCCACCGGTTGTTGGCCACGGTGGTGCTGGCCTGGAGGTTCTGGTCGACCTCGAAGGTGCACGACGCGACCGGGCAGGTGAGGGTGATCGGGCTGTCCACGGCCACGAACCCCGGCCCCACGGCGACCAGGTCGCTGTTCTGGCTGATGAGGCTGACCCGCAAAGTCTTCGCACCCGACACCGGCCCGGGCTGGGCCGGCGCCACCTTGCTGGCGAGCGGGCCCGTGGCGTGGCTCGAGCGAGGCGCCGCGGCGTGGGACGCCTTGCCCGTCTGGGCGGAGACCCCGAGGCCGCCCCAGACGGCGAACAGGGAGCCGGCCAGAACCACCGGCGTCAGCCACCGTACATGCCTGCCCATGCTGCACCCCCTTCTCGAGCCGGCGAAGCCGAACCAGGGCGTGCGGGCCGGCCGTTGCCGGATCGGAACAACGAAGCACCGCCGAAATCGAGTGTCAAACAGGCCTCGCAACATGAGCGGTGTTCGCCGGGCCTGCGGGCTTCGGGTACACTCCGCCACCATGCCAACGGGGACCTCGGGCCATCACGTCGGGAATCTGATTCGGGGTATTCCGGCGGCGGCGCTGGCCGTGGCCATGTTGACCCTGAGCCCCGGTGCCGGCGCGGCGCCCTGGGCCGGCCCCCACAACATCAACACCTCACGGTCCCGGGGCAACCAGGACGAGACCTCGATCGTGATCGATCCCGCAAACCTCCAGTACATCGTCGGCACGTCGAACGTCGAGTTCGGAGCGGGCCTGGTCCACGTCTGGAGCACCGACGGAGGCATCACGTGGAAGCAGAACGTGATCGCCGACGGGGGGCCGCTCGGATCGGCCTGCTGCGACAGCCAGCTCGCCGCCGACGAGTTCGGGAACATCTTCCTGGTCTATCTGACCAGCCGGGTGCAGGTGGCGCTGTCCGTCGACGGGGGGGCGACGTTCCACCCGCTGGCCTCGCTCACGCCACCGGGATCGGTGCCGGCACAGGCCCTGCGCAGGGGGAAGCTCCCCTTCGGCGACCAGCCCTCCATCGCCGCAGCCGAGGGCGAGGTGTGGGCGTCCTGGACCTCGTTTTCCGGCAGCAAGATCCAGGCTTCGGGCGCCGCGGTGACGGGGCTCGGCCAGGTCGGCCCGTTCTCGTCCCCGCAGACCGCGCAGGGAAGCGACAAAGGCGACTACGGCGACACGGTGATCGGGCCGAACGGCCAGGTCATGGTGACGTATCAGAACCCCACGGGCGGCGAGGGACCGGCCACGATCTACACCGACCTCGACGCCGACGGGCTCGGCCCCATGCGGTTCCAGCCCGCCAGGAAGGTGGTCGTCACCAACGTGGGCGGGTACGACTACATCCCGGCGCAGAACGAGCGCTCGGTGGACGCCGAGGCCGGCCTCGCCTGGGACCGGACCGGCGGCCCTCGCAACGGGCGCCTGTACATCATGTACACGACCGAGCGACCCGATGAGAGCGACGACCTTGACGTCCAGTTGCGGTACTCGGACGATCAGGGAGCGACGTGGAGCCCCGAGCTCCGGGTGAACGACGACGCCACGACGTCCAGCCAGTTCCTGCCGCGGATCGCCCTCGACCAGACCACCGGGAACCTCGCCATCTCCTGGTACGACTGTCGTAACGATCGGGGGGACCACGGTCCCGGCGACACCGACGGCATCAGGAACGACGACGCGATCGTGTACGCCGCGGTGAGCACCGACGGGGGGCAGACCGTGCTGCCGAACATCCGGGTGGGGGCGGGGGTGTCGAACGCCGCCGACTCGAGTTCCGGCCTGGACTACGGGGACTACGAGGGACTGGCCTTCCAGGGCGGCGTGTTCTTCCCGCTGTGGGCCGACAACTCGAACAGCACCGGCGACAACCCGGACGGGCGCCTGCACGCCCTCGACCTGTACACCGCGGCGGTCACGGTCCCGTAGGGCGTGTGGAGCCGTCCGTAGCGCACGAGAGCGTGGTCACGTTGGGGGCGCGGCGCACTCGTGCTTCGACCCGGACGTTCGACCAGTCCGCCGAGGCGTGCGACGACGCGGAGGGCTCCCGTGCCGAAACGGTGTGGTCTCAGGGCAGGGCCGAGGCCGGGAGCCTGAGGGGGGAGGACAACGGGCCCGAGGGGTCGGTGACTGCCTTCCTGTTCGGCTGGGAGTCGAACGAGCGATCCACCACCTCGGTGGGCCCGAACCCCGCTCCCTTCACCGTGGTCAGGGTG